>MKWU01000102.1_pt1 | contig 147445 bp, 129 predicted proteins | sample 809101 | NCBI WGS metagenome assembly MKWU01 (sample SAMN05860141, study PRJNA318959) | sponge metagenome | host: Aplysina aerophoba | place: Slovenia: Piran, Adriatic Sea, Gulf of Piran | collected 2013-05-07 | reverse complement strand
GTGCACGTCCAAGCCGATATAGGCTTCATATCCGTTGTCGTCCATCTGTCTGTCCTCCTGTGAGATCAACTCTTCCGGTCGCAGACCTCCTGCTCCGGTTGCAAGGACAGATTAATCCATCATGTCTTGAGCAAACAGGGTTTTTCCCGTATTCATCTTTACCCCTCTTGTGCAGTTGGAGAAAGGCACATTGTGGCAGGGGCGCGTCAAATCAGGGACACTTCAATCTTGCTATAATCCTTTGAAATACTTGGCTCTTTGCTCTGTAGGCCGAAAGTTAACCGGACACTAGTGATGTTAAACGAAGTATGCGTGTTCCATTCACATTACAGGCCGAATACATCTTTATTGAGAAGAATCTATCGAACTACGAGCACCTAAACCAATACTTGTCAGAACAAGGCCTTACTCCCCGTTTTGACAAAGATATTCATTTATTACATGGTGAATTCACACAGAAACTTGATGAAATTATCGCGCGCATTAAAAGGTCCCGGCGTTGTATTTTCTTGCTGGATCAATATGGGTATAGCGAGGTTCCATTTGGCGATATCCGCGCCATTTTTCATAAGCTTCCTAATGCAGAAATAATCCTTACTTTTGCCACGGATTGGCTTATTGACTATATGGCTAACACACCTGAGTATTGGAAAGCACTCCAACGTACTGGGATAGACCAAGTGTTGGATGTCGGCCGCCTGTTGGCAGAAAAGAGTGACAACAAAGACTGGAGGCGACTGGCTCAGTTTGAGCTACACCGTGTAATCAAGTCGCAGAGCAACGCGAAGCACTACACGCCTTTTTTCATTGTGTCCAAGGAAGCAAATCGAACATTTTGGCTTGTTCACTTGTCAAACCACCCTCGTGCACGTGATGTTATGACAGAACTGCACTGGCGTTTAAAAAACCACTTCGCTCATTACGGCGGACCCGGGATACGAATGTTTGGCTATGACCCAGCAAAGGATGAACACGTAACCGGCGTAGCTGATCTATTTAGTGAAACCGAATATTCCTTTGACGAAACTGCGAAGAATAGAACTTTGCAAAGTATGGCCGTAGAACTTCCTGAGGTTATCCACCAGTCTCCGGATGGTATCCAATTCTCAGAACTTTACAGATTGATCGCTAACACTACACCAGCTACATCGCAACATATCAAGGAAGCTATTACCCGTTTATCTGATGCAAAAGAATTAGAAATTCTAGGGCCCAATGGCGAACGTCGGCGCAAGGCAAACCGTGTGAGCAATGCCGATGTTTTGCGGCTTCCTCAACAGAAGACATTTACTTTTTAGTGAGAATCACATACAAAGGTTACAAATTACGAATGAAACTAATCTTAGGTGTGATCCGATAGGGCGTTTACTATTTGTTCTGCTTGATGGGGCAAGAGGTATACCTCGATTGAATCTTGAAGAGGGATTGAAGCGCGGTCAGAATTATTTTTATCTGACGTCCGAAGATCGTAGTGTTCGAAAGACAGGCTAAGTCTCAATATAACATTGGAGGGGTTGTTTTTCTGTTGAAGAGGCGTTTCTTCCTTACGAGTCTTATTTGCACGGATTTCATGAATCTCACGTATAGCAAAAGTATGCATGACTGTTTCTCCGATGTTGTGTGGTTTGAAAAGAATTAGCGACAGAAATACCAAGCAGTAGCGCCGTATTTACCTAGCGCTTGGTCTAATTGCGCTTTTGTTCCCGGCCAGTGTTTATCGCACTCGCCTTGTGCCGCTGCGTCCCATTCGGCTCTGGTTTCAGGCGTAAACGGCAGACTTCCCAGCCCACCAGAATATAACCTGATCTTGCCTGTCTCCCCGAAGTTCTTAATTCCAGTAGCCGAAGGCGGTATGCAGCCCGCGACCAGCAGTCCTGCTATAGCGAGCATTGCATAAGCAGGCCGGAAGCAAACCCGCATCTCAGATTTTCTGTTTCCAGAAGTTTTTGCAACGGCTTGGCTCCACTCCTCAAATCTAGACTTCCGCATGGCGCATCCCCCTGTCTTGTAAGGCGATTTTACTAAACCAACGACAGGTCAAGCCATATTCCCATAAAAAAAGCGCCGCACAAGTGCGGCGCTTTCTCGGGCATGATGCCTGATTAGAAGCCCTGGAACGGATGGTCGGTGCTGTCCTTTTGGGAAAGCATGTCGTCCACGGTGGGAAATCCGTTTACGGCGTTGGCGATCGCCTGCTTGGTTGCTTTGTAATTGTTTTCATAGATCGCCGCATCGCTGTCAGCCTCCCAATGGATGAACACGCCAACACAAACGTACAGGTTGCCGCTTTCTTCCTTCGGGATAACCCCAGCCTCAACTGAATCCGCAACAGCCATGGCGACAGCCTTCTGGGCGGGTCCGAACATCTGGACGGCCTGTTTGGCGCCCTTGATCGTGACCTTGTTGTACATCATGGTGTCCGGCTTACACTGAAGATTCGGTGCCACTACAGCGAGCAGTGTCGTGAATCCATCCTTGTTGTTGACCATACCGTTGCAAAAAGCCGTTTCCACGGCAGAGCCACGCGGGCCAATAAGAAGATCGATGTGAGCGATTTCAGCCATTGTCCCCGAAGGGTCATTATCATTGACCAAAGCCTCTCCAACGAGAACTTTATCGATTGCCATTGTTGATTTACTCCAGTTTTTGTTTTTTGTTTGCAAACAACGGATCCGTCAAATCACACAGACGCACCCGGTGGGTTTCGGGAATTATCTCCCTGTGACAAGGACGTCCCGCCCTTGTCGTCACTCCACCCGTCGAGCCGTGCGGCGAGAACCCCCGCTAGGGTCAGATCCGCCGTGGTCCCCGGGCTGAGACCGGAGCTTTTCAAAGAAGCATCCAGTTCCAGGAGCCTGGGCCGATAATTTTCCGGAGACTCAGCCCCGCAGAATTCATCGGCTAACTTTTTAATCTTACCACTAACTGACCTTGCTATCTCTTCGCCATGCACACGAGCGATGTGAGAATCTGGATAACGACCGAGAAGAGTCAGAAAAACTCCGGCCATCGCCCACCGCTCATCGCCCCAGCGAAGGCACAGTGCTTCCCACTGTGGGCGGGCTTCATTGAAGATGATCGGAAACCCATCCCGATACTCCGCTGCGACCCGGTCCCGCTCAGCGGCCAAGGCCATGGCCTCACGCAACGCGATCTTTGGGCGATCACGGACATCGGCTTGTGGCACCCGCCCTAGTCCTGCCGGCTTCATCAACTGGATGGCCCGGTATACGTCCCGCGCGTCGTCGACCGTAGTTTCAGCCAGGACCTCTTCCACTCGCTGATTTAGAACCGGAGGGTTTTCCCGGTAATAGGCGGAAACAAGCGGTGCGGTCAAGAGCAGGACACCGATATTGGTATTACAGCCCGCCACGCTCCAACTTGCCCGGGCCGCTTCACGCACTCGGCGGCCCAAGCTCCAATCCGGATGGGTGATGAGCTCGGCCGCTGCTTGGGCGCTTCGTCGGAAGTCCTGAGTGGTCTTTCCGTGCCCCTCCCCGTGCAGCCCGACATTACCCGGCTTCAAGGCTTGCATATCTAGCAGGCAAGCGTAAAGGAACTGTCGCGAGGCAAAACGCCAGGGAGGATCGTAGTAGGCACGCAAGTACTTGGCCATCGAAATCTCCGTTCAGGCAGGCGAAGCTCCTCCGTGGCAGTGGTCCAGAAATCCCTCGATCAGGAGATCCGCGATATTCTCCGAGTGTACCCCCTGTAAGCCTCGCCACGCCGGAATGCTGTTGACTTCGGTGACCCAAGCGGTCTCCTGCCGATCGCGCATCAGATCCACTCCAGCGTACGGCATCGCGACTGCAGCCACTGCACGCTCCGCCAACCGGGTCAATTCCGGCTCCAGCGGTGCTGGATGACCTTGACCGCCATTGGCAATGTTGCTAATCCAATCCTCGCCTTCCCTTCGCATGGTCGCCACCGCCTGGCCCTTGATGACCAGTACCCGCCAGTCGCAGCTGCGGGACGCAATCGGTTCGATATATTCCTGCAGATAGTAGACTCCACGGGACAGATCATAATCGGGATGAGGGTCGTCTCGCGACAAAAGCTTTAACCCTTTGCCCTGAGAACCGAAAATGGGCTTTGCCACCACATGGCGGTGATTCTCGAACCAGTCGTGCAGGAACTCGCGCATCTGCCCAACATCCCGTACCGCGAAAGTCCGAGGGGTTGGAACGCCATGGAGTGCAAACAGAAAACTGGCGCGGACTTTATCGACACTGCGCTCAATCGCGCCAGCATCGTTGTAGACTTGAATGCCCAAAGCTTCCAGGGCGTGCAGGATATCCAGATAGAAAATCACTTCTTCGAGGCTTCCCCCTGGCACCTCGCGGATAAACACTCCCGATGGCAGTTCGTCCTCAAAACCGGGAATGCCGATTTTTGGTGCGCCGTTTTGCACTTCCAGACGACATTCCTGCAAACGCACGAAGTCGCTTTCCAAGCCCTTGGCTTCCAGAGACCGACGCAGCTGGTGGCCGTGCCAGCCCGGCTGATCGGTCACGATGGCATAACGCCCGTGCGCGATCATTCCTTGAATGACTGCTCTAGTAAGTCGAGATCGATGGCGCCGGCGGAAAAGGAGCGACCCGTCCGGATATTGTTGACCAAAACCCGGGCCGGGCTGAACAGCATTGGATCGATCTGAAAGAAGTCGTGGTCATGCTCCTTGAAAACTTCAGCGAAGGGTTTGCCGTAATCTCGGGACGTACTGCTGGGCAACTCCGTGGCGAGCCGTTCCGCTTCCTCGTCGCTGGACTGGACGAACAGCTTGATCTGTCCACCGAACAGGATGGCGTCGTTGGTGCGGCCCATCATCCGCACCATGTCCGAATTATCCAGCGGCGGAATCGGCGCGCTGCCAATGCCGTCCACCACGCAGTTCAGGTCGAAACCCAATTCATGTGCCTTGTGCAGCCCGACCTCCAAGACCCGGCCGACCACCTGTACCGTTCCGGCGAGGCTTGTGGTGGGGGTCAGAATTAAAGTCAGGTTGTACGGTTCGACTCCACAATCCTGGCAGATTTTCTCGCGCACCGCGCGTGGCGGCACCTTGTCGACTTCCATCACCAACGTCGTGTAGATATATGAATCCTTGTAGCCGATCTTCTCGAACAAGTCTTCCTTTTGTGCCATGCTGCGGGCCGGTCCGGAACCCAGCGCATGAAACCCGCTTTCCTTGTCGCTTAGAGACCATCCCGCGTATTGGCTTGCCAGACAGGCCAAGACCGGATGCTGGGTGTGGACGTGTATGGTGAGGGGCCACTCTGCCGACCCGCCATAGGTCAGCGTGGCCTGTCCCATCCCGCCCATGCAGATTTCCGCAATTTGGCGCCCTGCCTCGATGCCTCCGATCGCATTAATGCCGGCATCCACCACCCAGACCCCTTCTTCCGTAGGGGATTCCACGATGCGCAGGCTCCATGCCTGATCAGACAGAGAGCGAACTAGAGGTTCAACCTGGCGGTTGAGGCTAATGGGCAACTTCATGGGCTAGGCATCCGGAGGAAATCGAGTGGAGGGAATCGGGGTTTAGGAGTGTCAGAATTTGATGGTGAAGATCCTGCAGGCCGGCATGAGCCTCGTCTGCATCGTGGTAATGGCCTCGCACGGTACACAGGGGTTGCCCGGCATCAATACTGGTTTTGGCATTTGGCAGGTCGGCAGTTCCGGCCGGCCACGCCCAATTTTCCGCGCCAGCAACCGGGCATGGAGCATAGATGACCTGCATTCCCCGAACGTTCTGCCCCCGTTCTGAGGCGGGAGCCAAGTGTCCGTCCGGGTTTCCGGTGAGGCAGGTTTCAATGTGCGCGCTCATGTAGTCGGAGGTAAAAGAATCCGCGTAAAGCTCGCAGGTGGCCACCAATCTTGGATTAAGATCCACAACTTGTACTTCTTTCTTGGAATCAACTATAAAATCAATACCGCAGAGGCCGAGAAGATCAAGATCGCGTGCTAGGATTTGTGCCATCCATTGTACTTGCTTGAAAACCTTAGGCAAAACCTTGATCGGGCCGATTGCACCACTCCAGGCATAGGGCGCGTCTGCCTTTCCGGAAGGCAATAATTCGCTGATTCCGACGACTTGGGCTTTCCTTCCCCCTGCCAAGAACAGTGCAGAATGCGGTGTGCCGGCACATTGGCGCTGCCAATAGCAGGAACTCGGACTGTCTGGGGTTCGCGAGGCCGGATGCACGTGACATCCTCCCGAGCGCCCTTCTTTCTTGACCAGCCAGCCTTTCAGAGAATCCGGCAGCTGGCTTCGGGTTTCCGGGCCGGCTATCCCAAGTTTCGCAAAACGGTCCGACAACCGTACAGGGTCGGCACACAGGCGAATGGCATCGGGGGCATTGCCCAGAACCTGGGCGGAGGCTTGCAATCGCTCCAGCAGTTCCGGATGGGCTTCGAAGCCGGAACCGTAGGCCAGCAGATCCCCTGGACGGCTTCTCTTGGAGATGATTTCCAGGATTTCCAAAGGGAACTGGCCGTCTTCCAGAGTTGCTTGAGCAACCTCGTCGGCGTTCAGATCCGCATCGAGAAATCCATCGACCGCCACAACCGGGCGCTGACGATGCATGGCCGCTTGCGCATGCGCCCGCGCCGAAGCAGACAGCAGGAACAGTTTTCTGCTATTCCGCGGCACACTGACGCGCCACTTCAAAGGCGTGTTCGAAATGGAAATAGACCGGTTCTTCCGTTTCCCGCATCTGTTGGAGCAACCGATGCTGGGTTTGATATTTCACATTTCCGATGGCAAGCGCCCCAATGCCGACAGCCCCGCTCTGGGAATCCTCGATCGGGCTGGCGTCGTCCATCACCCCGAGGCCGTGAATGCCGGAAGGTGGGACTGCATTGACATCCGCCGCCACCTTCAGTTTCGGGGCATTCGACATCTGCTCCTTCGACACCAATTGGATCCCGGCAGCGGCCGATGCGAACACGACATCGGTATCGCCCAGCAACTGGTCGAGCTGGTCGTTGGCTTCTCCGTCAACGGCCGGATCCGCACCGTATTTCTGGTTGCATAACTCAGCGGCTTGGTCGCTTTTCTCTTTCTTGCGTCCCAAGATGGTGACGCGGGCTCCCGCATTCGCAGCAATCACCGCTGCTGCCGAACCGACCGGTCCGGTCCCGCCAAGTGCCAGGATGCGCTGTCCCGAAAGCTCCGTGCCATGTGTATCGCGTAATGCTTTCTCAACTTTAGCGACCATGGCCGCTGCCGTCGTGAATGCCCCGCTGGGATCGGCAAACGCCGAGACCACGAACGGAGGAACCATGGATTTCTGGCAAACTTCCAGCGCTTCCATGGCTTGGTGCATGTCGCGCCCGCCGATAAACAAGCCGGTGCGCTTGACGCCATTCGGCCCCCGCGAGAAGATCGCGTCCTCCACCAGACCCTTAACTTCGTCAGTTTCCACCTGGATATAGGGGATACAGGCATCCCAGCCTGCGTCGTAGGCCATGTTGGCATCAAACGGACTCAGGTTCTTCGCCGAAGTCAGCATATGCAAAAGGTATTTTTTCTCCATGAAATTTCCTTCATTAGGTTTTTGTTTGAGATCCCAGTTCTTTATAGTCGGATCCCGTTTCCTCCATTCCTGCCATGACGGTCAATTGATGGCCATGGTTGGAGGCGCCGACGATTCGGAGTTCCAGTCCTACATCAATAGGCTGAAGCTTCCGAACGAGTGCATGAGCCTGAGTTTCGCTGTCCGTCAAGATGAATCCAGTCGGACCCCAGGAACTTTGCCCAACCCCTTGAAAACCAAGTTGTTTCGCTTGTTTCAGGAGGTGCCTGATATTCAGGTGTGAAAATTGCCCGCCTTGGGCAGGGGCGAAATAATCTCCGATCTTGTCCTGCAGTTCGCCGATCCCCTGGGCGAACCCTGACAAATCCGATTCCAGCAACGATGGCAGGATGCGCATGAGGATCAGGCGGCATAGATGCGCCGCGTCCGAAGCGGGAAATTCGGGAAGAGTGCCAAAAGCCCGACGTTCTGCCTCTCCTGATAGTCCTTCTTTGTCGCTTCGCGCCATCAACAGCACGATCCGCCAATGTTCAGGGAAAGGATGCCGAGCAATAATCGGCGGGAGCTGGTTGCCGTCCCCTCTTCCGCCATCGACCAGGAAACCGCCCTGCTCGAACGAGCCAATACCGATCCCGGAACGTCCTCCCCGGGCAAGTTTCTCCGCAATTTCGTAGGGAGTCAGGCCCAATTTGAACAGGTGATTGATGGCGGTGCCGACGGCCAGGGCCATCTGTGTGCCAGATCCTAGCCCCGCATGCTGCGGGATCGCCTGGCGAACCTCGATACTGACCGTATCCTCGCACCCCATCATGCTCAGCAGGCGCTGGGCATATTTGAGTGCGCGCTCTGAGTCAGGTCCTTTGGCGGAGAATTCCTTGCTGCGGGCACATTCCACGCAGGTCTGGATTTCATTCAGGCTGACCCCGACTCCGCCGAAACGCCGCCCGAGGTCTCCTTGGATATCCAGGAAACCGAGATGCAGACGCGCTGGCGCCTCGATTTGGATGATTTGATCCACCTGTCGGCTTGGGAATGGTTGGCCGAAAAAGTATACAGGAAACTAGCTTGTTTCGCCCACCCAAGCCCGCGCATTCTGGAAAAGGCGCAGCCATGGGGCGTCCTCTCCCCATTCCGGTGGATTCCAGGAATACTGCAGGGTACGAAACACCCTTTCCGGGTGCGGCATCATGATGGTAAAACGCCCGTCCGTGTTGGTCAGGGCCGTTATTCCCCTCGCCGAACCGTTCGGATTGGTGGGGTAATCCTCGGCGACGGCCCCATTCGCATCGATATAGCGCAGGCAAGCGGACTCTTCGAGGGCCATCACGTCGCATTGCGGGTCGATACGGCCTTCCCCGTGCGCAACCACGATCGGAAGACAGCTGCCAGCCATATTCCGGAGCAGGATGGAAGGTGATTCGAGAATCTCGACTTCGCACAGTCGGGCCTCGAATTGCTCGCTGAGATTCGACACGAAGCGCGGCCAGTGCGACGCACCCGGAATCAGTTCCTTCATCTGGGAAAGCAGCTGGCAACCATTGCAGACGCCTAACGCAAAAACCTCCGGTCTCTCAAAAAAGTTTTTGAATATCTGGCGTAACTCTTTGTGATAAAGGATATTTTTTGCCCATCCGCCCCCGGCTCCGAGAACATCGCCGTACGAAAACCCACCGCAGGCAGCTAGGCCCGAGACGTCATCCAGAAGGTGCGGGTCGCGCTGGAGATCGTTCATATGCAGATCCTTGCAGACGAAGCCGGCCCGGGAGAATGCGGCCGCCATCTCGACCTGCCCATTGACGCCCTGCTCTCTCAAGATTGCGACAGTCGGCGATACACCCGTATGGATGTAGGGTGCTGCTGGATTCTCCTTGATTTCGTAGGACAATTCCGAGAAAAGCGGTGGGGCGCCCCATTGTTCCCCGTTTTCGTATTCGCTGCGGGCGCATTCCTCGTGATCCCGGCGCCGGGCGACCTCGTAACTGGTGCGGCTCCACAATTGCTGCAATTCGGGCAGCGGCCATGCACCTTTTTCCTCTCCCCTGCAGCAAAGTCGGAGTACGGGTTCAGGGTTCAGGGTGCCAATTGATTCGCAGATCAGACCAGCCTCCTCGAATCGATCTGCGATTTCCTTCGCCTGTATGCTTCGAACTTGCAGTACGGCTCCAATCTCTTCGTTGAACAGGCAGTTCAGCAAATCGTCTGCCGCAACCGGAAGATCAATGTCCAGGCCCACATGGCTGGCAAAGGCACATTCGCAGAGGCAGGCCAACAATCCTCCATCGGAACGATCGTGATAAGCCAGAATCGCATCTTCGTCCAGTAATGCTTGGATTTGGTCAAGAAAGGCTGCCAAGCGGGAAGGATCGTCCACGTCCGGAGTGTCCGATCCCGTTTGTCCGTATGCCTGTGCCAGTGCCGATCCGCCTAAACGCCGACTTGAATTAAGACTCACCAGCAACAGGCACGAATCGGGATTGTCTTGCAACTGGGGCGTGGCATGACGTCTCACATCCTCGACCGGTGCAAATGCCGAGACGACCAGTGATACCGGTGAGGTAACCTGCTGGTCTTCCCAAGCCGCCTGCATGGACAGCGAATCCTTGCCCACGGGAATTGCAATGCCGAGTTGCGGGCACAATTCCAAGCTAATCGCCTCGACGGCCTCGTACAGCCCGTACAGGGACTCCGCTTCGGAACCTGCAGCCATCCAGTTGGCGGACAGGCGAATCCGGGTGCGGTCACGCACTCTCACGCTGGCCAAGTTGGTAAGAGCCTCCGCTACCGCCATGCGTGCGGAAGCAGCCGGTCGATGGATGGCCAGGGCGGGTCGCTCCCCCATTGCCATGGCCTCGCCTCCCATTCCTTCAAAATCGCAGGCTGTCACTGCCGCATCTGAAACCGGGACTTGCCATGGTCCTATCATCTGGTCTCGGGCCGTGAGCCCGCCCACCGAACGGTCCCCGATAGTGATCAGGAATGCCTTTGAGCCCACACTGGGCAACGTCAGCACCCGCTGTACCGCTTCCGATAGGTCGATGCCCTGTAAATCAAGCGGCACATCCGGCCAGTTCACCGAGGGGACGGTCATGTCCATTCTGGAGGATTCCCCAAACAGGAACGACAAGGGCACGTCTGCGGCAGCTTCACCGAAGCGTGGGTCGGCCAGATGCAACTGTCCATCTGCCGCCGCTTTCCCGATTGTCGCGAACGGGCACCGTTCCCTCCGGCATATTTCGGCAAAATCATCAAGCGCCTCTTCCCGGATCGCCAACACGTAGCGCTCTTGGGATTCGTTGCACCAGATTTCCCGTGGCGACATTCCACTGTCGGCGCAAGGAATCTCCCGCAGATTCAGTCCGGCCCCGCCCGGTTCCCCGTCGATTAGCTCCGGAATGGCATTGGAGAGCCCTCCGGCCCCCACATCGTGCACAGACAGGATCGGGTTATCCACCCCCCGCGCCGTACATTGCTCGATGACCTCTTGGGCACGGCGTTGCATTTCGGGATTGCTGCGTTGTACCGAGGCGTAATCCAGCCCTTCGTCACTGGCTCCCGTATGCTGTGACGATGCAGCTCCACCCCCCAAGCCGATCAACATGGCGGGTCCCCCCAAGACCACGATCAGGGCTCCTTCGGGAATCGGCTGCTTCTGCACATGGTCGGCGCGGATGCTGCCGACACCCCCTGCGATCATGATGGGCTTGTGGTAGCCGAACATCTTGCGCCCTGCGGGCGTAAGCACCTCGCCCTCCAAGGTACGGAAATAGCCGGTGAGGCATGGACGCCCAAATTCGTTGTTGAAGGAAGCCGCTCCAATCGGCCCCTCGATCATGATCTCCAGTGGACGAGCCATGCGAGGCGGATGCTCTCGGGAGGGGTCTTCCCAGGGGCGCGGCCAGGTGTCTAAATTGAGATTCGATACGGTGAACCCGCACAGACCTGCTTTCGGACGCCCTCCCCGGCCGCAGGCGGTCTCGTCGCGGATTTCCCCGCCACTCCCGGTCGCAGCTCCTGGAAACGGTGAAATGCCTGTCGGATGGTTGTGGGTTTCCACCTTGATGACAATCCCGTAGTCAGCGTCCACGGTGTTCCACGAACGGGTCTCCGGATCCACCGCCAGTCGCCTGCCGCGACCCGCATCGAGTACCGCGGCATTGTCGTGGTAGGCAGACAAGGTTCCGTCGGAAGACACCGCATGCGTATGCCGGATCATCTCGAACAGGCTGTTTTGCATTGATTTTCCGTCAATCATCCAACAGGCGTTGAAAATCTTGTGCCGGCAATGCTCTGAATTCACCTGGGCGAACATCATTAATTCGGCATCCGTCGGATCCCGTCCAAGCCGGCCATAGGCCTGGATCAGGTATTCGATGTCCGCTTCGGAGAGTGCCAGGCCGTACGTCTGGTTGGCCGTGTGCAATGCTTGGGCGGGTTCGGAACCCAAGGAAATCCGATCAAGCGGGGTCGGTTCCAGGTGTGCAAAAAGTTCGTCGCATTGCTCCGGATGAGGCAGGATTGACTCAGTCATCCGGTCGTGTAGTAAGGCAACCTGTTCCGGAGAGGCATGATCTACCCCCTGCAGGCGATATTCAACTCCCCGCTCCACTCTCAGGATGGCCGTCAGTCCGCAATTCCGGATAATTTCGGTTGCCTTGCTGGACCACGGAGAGATTGTGCCGAGCCGTGGAACGACGAGAATAGACAGGCTGGAGTCCAGCTCAGCCGCGGCAGGTGCGTAATCCAGCAATTCTGCAAGGGTTTTCTCTTCTGCTGGCTCCAAAGCACGCTCACAGTCAGCAAAATGCAGGAAACGCGCACCGACAACCTGTCCGTCGCCGTGCGCCCGCAATCGGTCATTGAGCCGGTGGCGGGAATAATCGGTCAGCGCTTGGCCGCCGGGATAGGAGCGAACGGGCATGAATGCGATGGTTGGCGGATCGGTTCGTGCTGGCAGGCAGGGAACTCTACATCGTATTATCCCGTATAATGACCAGAGATGACTTGGGGGTGACCTGGCTTCGACGGCGGTTACTGAATCCAAGGCGCATGCCGAGGCGGCAACGACCTCGTAAAAAAGGGTTGCGAAAAAATAGTTGCCAACGACGACAACTACGCACTAGCCGCTTAATCCCGGTTAGTCATCCTTTCGGGAGATGCTTGTGGACCCCGATATGGATGTCGACTACACAAGATCGCCGTTCGGTCTGTCTGGAGCTGAAAGGTTAAATTCAACATGCAGGCTGGTGGTCATCGGGCCTTGTCCGTCGGGTGTTGACCATAAGACTAAAGACGGTGCTAAGCATGTAGGGCCGAAGAGGATGAACTGCCGGACGCGGGTTCGATTCCCGCCACCTCCACCACGTTATTGCTTTCTCGCTGCTTCAGCAGCTATATGACCAGCAAACTCTGTCACAAAAGTACCCAAGCTCGTCATTTCGCCCATTTCCGAGTATTTGCCGCTGTCCACAGCGTCCCGGGGAGACGTCAGCAGACACGCGGAGGAATACAACTGCTCCTGGATGAGTTTTTTACACAAGATGTGATATCGACCCGCATAGGTGGTGTCGCGGAAATCGTCGAAAACCGGGAAATGGTGAGACTGGTTCTTAACCGGCGTACGTGATTTGGGCGCATCTTCCAGCAACATCAACCAACCAAGGAAAGGACGCGGCTGTTCCCCGAAAGATCCTTCCCGGTATGCGGTCCATAGATCTACGGCGGATCCGATTGCCTCTTCCGTTCGATTGTTGAAATTATTGCCGAATGAAGGTCCGACTTGTGATTTGAACTCCAGGGCCGCGATTAATCGATCATTCCGAAATACCAGAAAATCCCAAAGCTTGGTGGGCCGAAAGTAGCCAGGAAGAGTCAAGACACGGCCTTCATGCAATACGACCGCGTCGGACAGCCCATTTCGATAGACCAGTTCTTCCATTAAGGCCACAAAACCGTCCATGTTTTTCCCGGCCGTCACACCGGCCCGCTCCCCTTGGTCGGCTTTTCCGGTACTAATTTGCCGCTGTCGAGCCTTCTCGCGGCTAGCCCAGAACACTTGAACAGCACGTCGGGCTTTGGGCTCGTAGTTCGCAAGATCAAGAGGCATGGTCAATCACCTTCCGTTAGTATCAAAAGCGAATCGTTCGGTCTTCTTTATTCCGTATAACTCAAAGACTGCTTGGTTGCGGCTATCGATATCCCCGCGTTCAATTGCAGTTGCGAGTTTTTTCCTCAGGTTTTTTGGCACGTCCTTCCAGAATGGGATACGAATGCGTCTCAAGTATTGCGCCTGGAAGCGAAGGTATCCGCCACGCATTTTCGTCGAGTAGGCACCTACGAATAATTTAGCAATACCGGAAAGCAAAACAGCCTGCAATATCCGGAGGTTCCATTCGTCTGATGTGATGTAGTAAAGGTTGTGGTGGGGATAGTACCGCCCATCTTCATAAACGACATGAGCCTCCCCTTTGATGTCTGGAATAAGAAGTTTCGGTTTGCTGGCCAAGGTCGGGTCGATGCGGTCGATCGTCCGGTACCAATTATTGGGATTCTTTTGTGAGATATGACGTTTTCTCAATGCGTCCCCGAAGCCGTTCAGGTAGGCACTCAGCTTGGGATAGCGACCTAGGGAAACCAAATTGCCTTCGTCGTCGAAAGGGTTGATGACACCGTCTCCACGCCAGCGTACTTCTCCCGAGCGAATGTCGCGGGTGGTCACGAGAGGCAATTTTCGGTCTACTTCCACGTCAAGTTCATCGAATGGCGCAACATAGAGCTTGTCTGCGCCTGTAGCGACTCCGATGCCGACTTTACAGCCTGCCTCCTCTAGTGTTGGAAATTCGTGTTCAAGACGGCGCACGACCTCCAAACGATCCAGTGAATCCAGAATCCAAGGATCGGCCCCAGTTGCGACCGCTGAGATCTCCTCGATATCTCCGCGTTTTGGGGCTTTTTTCGCCAACATTTCTCTGGCTAAAGCCGCCAGATTGCCCGCTTCGATCTCGGGCCTACGGGTCACACGGGTCGAACCTGCTGGAGCCCTGGAGATCACGGTTATTGCCGGATAAGCGGTCACTTCGGAATGGAATGCCGGGGTGTCCACCATGTCTACATAAAACTTCAAATGGTGGCTCTCGCCCACCCACTTGCGTAACGGGGCTCCGTAGCGGTTTTTCATCCAGCGATCGGAACAAATGAACCCCAATGTCCCGCCCTCACGCAAGAGAGATAGAGATTTTTCTATAAAGGGGATGTAAATGTCTGCACGGTCATGGATGGTTCGGAATCGATGCCGATACTCTGTCATCAATTCGGCGGGAATTGCTTCATGCCGAATATATGGGGGATTTCCAACTACATAATGAAAACAATCGGGAAGGGTTTCCAGCAGAAAATCGCCTTGAATCAGCCAGCTTTCTAATAAATCAGACCGAGTTTCCAGAGAGAAGCCCCCTTGGGCAAGAAGGTCATCCAGTCGGTTTCGGGTTTGTTGAAAAGAATCGTTGTGCAACTCGACCGCACGAATCGCGTCCGTCAATTGCGGCAGAGTGCCCTCTCGATTACGCCAAGCCTGCAGAAGGCGTTCTACAGCCGCAAGAAGAAAATCCCCATTGCCGAAAGAAGGCTCAAGGAGACACTGCTTGTAGAGTGTCTTGTGGGCAGCATATCCGGTTAGATCAAGTATAAAGTCGACTACTTCGCGTCGCGTAAATACGGCCCCCCTCTCCTCCGTATTGCTCATGGCCATCCTTGCCACGGCTGCTTCGGTGGGTGACAAACCAGACAAAGACGCTTGACGCACAGAAAGGATCCCCTATCGGCCAATGATCCCAGCTCTAAGCACATGCATGCCTCCAATCGGCATGTGCGCTTCTGGCACATCATAGTACCCTATTTAAACGCGAGTAACTTGCAGCTCCTCCTCTCTTCGCTGAAATATTTGTTTTCTCAAGATTTATCTGGCGCATCGCGGTTTTGTATGGAATCTCATCATGCTCTGGTCTGTCGCGAGCACGCTCACGGCGAATTCGCTCCGCCTTTCATTCTCTTCGGCCAGGCCGGCGAAAGATTCTTGGCCATAGTCGGAAACGCTTGTAGGCCAGCCCTCCTCACCCGCCAACCCCACCTTGGAAAACCAGGTGTTACAGGAACCTGCGCGAGACCTGCGGCAGACGCCATGGCGAGAGACCTTTCGGGACTTTCCGCACACTTCCGCGAAGAGCTATTTATCTGCTTACGGACTCTAAGCCCTAGCAATCCGATATACTGTCCGCACTCCAAATTTCATGCGTAATCCTGCCTGACCCATGACTTTCGTCGTTCTTGAAGACTGCATCAAATGCAAATACACCGACTGCGTGGAAGTCTGCCCCGTTGAGTGTTTCCATGAGGGTCCGAATTTCCTGGTGATCGATCCGGAAGAGTGTATCGACTGCGCCTTGTGCGTGCCGGAATGCCCAATCGATGCCATCGTGCCTGAAAAAGATGTTCCTGAGGATCAACAGGAATTCATCCAGATCAACGCCGACCTGTCTGGGGAATGGCCGGAAATCAGCCGCCAGAAGCCTCCTCCGCCCGATGCGGACGAGTGGCGCGGCAAACCCGGGAAGAAAACACTGCTTGATCTCTAATGAGACGGACTGTCTGCCCCCTGCATGTCCCGCTGGGCGATTATTGCGCCGAAGTCATCCTGGAGCGCCATGCGGAAACCCTTCCGGATCTAACCAATCTCGCGATCCTGACGCCGAACGCCACCTCGGGTCGGGCTTTGCGCTCGGAACTAATGCATCGCGCCGAGCAGCGAGGACACCAAGGACTGCTACTTCCACCCATTCTCCCCTTTCCGTTGTGGGCGCACCAAAACAGCCCATACAGCGGTTCGGAAAACCACCTGTCCGAGCTATTGGACCTAGTAGAGGTCCTGCATCAAAATAAAGTCCTCCGGGCCCTGAGCCAGGCAGACTCTTGGTCCGTGGCCCGCGAAATGATGAGCCTGTTCGATCAACTATGGCTCAACGAAACCTCGTTGCCGTCAGACCGGGAAGAGTTAACGTCTCAGCTACAGGAGGCCTACCGTATTGAAGGTAAACCGCCCGATCAGTTGGGCGATGAAGCTCGCATCATCCATCTTCTCTGGACCGCTTGGAGCGAAGACTCAGGAGATCTCCTCAGTTCCGGGAAATGCTACCGCGAAGCCTTGCGGCGTCTCCGCCTTCCCCCGGAAACGGAAGCCATCTACGTTTGCGGGCATGACCGGCTCACGCGCGCCGAAATTGAAGCATTGACACGGATGGGCGAGGAGGTTCCGGTTTCCATTCTCACCCGTCCGCAGGCCCTTATTCCGCTGGATACGGACCCACTTCCTGCAAGCAGCCCATGCCCCCCCTACGCTGCCGTCTTAGAGGAAGCCTTTGCGTGTGAACAAGCCACCGTAGTGGAACGCGCACGTGCCTGCCGCGCGGATCACCCCGAAGATCCCTTGAAAGGCCGGCTCTTCACTTTCATTGCCGAACAGGCGGAGCCTCACGCCCGCGGAATCGACATCCAGATCCGGCGCTGGCTGAACGAGGGGCACCGAAACATTGGATTGGTCACGGAGGACCGTAAGCTGGCGCGCCGGGTACGCGCCTTGCTGGAGCGTGCCGGCATTCAGATTCAGGACTATGCCGGTTGGGCCCTGTCCACCACCAGCGCCGCCAGCACAATCGAACGATGGCTCGAATGCTTGGATCAGGATTTTCACTATTTGGCGCTGCTGGACATCCTTAAATCGCCATTCGTGCGTTTGACGGCATCTCCCGACCACTTGAACCAAGTTGGGGATTTTGAGCAATCGCTGCATCGAAACAATATTCACGGTGGCTTGCAGAACTATCGGAAAATTGCGGAAGAAGAACCTGAATGGCTGGATTTTCTGGATCAGGTCGAGGAAGCCTCTCGCCCCCTTCTGGCACTTCAAGACCAGCCAACCGGCAGAGAATACATGGAAGCGTTGCTGAAAAGCTTGGATTCGCTAGGTTGTCGGCCTGGCCTGGCCGATGATGAGGTCGGAGAAAAAGTGCTATCGGAACTGGACCGGATGTATTTCCAGTTGGAACAAAACGAAACGCGACTGCCCAAATCCCAGTGGCGCGCCTTGCTGCGCCGGGCATTGGAACAGCATAACTATCGGCGAAAATCATCCCAGAGCGCGGTCTCTTTGATCAATCTGGGCCAAGCCCACCTGACTCGCTTCGATTGCCTGATCGTCGCCGGGATGGACTCCCGCCACTATCCGGGTACGGATTCCTCCTTTCTCGTCTTCAACGACTCGGTGCGCAGCGATTTGGGGTTGCCAACCTGCGCCGAACTGAGAAAATTAGGTCTTCAGAGATTCCTGTCCCTGATTTTGTCCTCCGGACAGGTTCTCCTGACCTACCAGAAGACTGATCAGGACGAACCGCTCTTGCCCAGCAGCTGGTGGACTCAGGTCGCCGTATTTCACCGCTTGGTTTACGGAACTTCACTCAAAGAACTCTCTCTGCCTGTACTCAGTCTGCACCCGGACGCCTGGGTGCGCCCTCCTGGCCTCCAAACCCGTGAACCTGCCCTTGATGTCATGCCCAATCCCTCTGTCCGCCGGGAATTGCTGCCGAATCGGATCTCAGCCAGCGGACACCAAGCTCTGGTCGATTGCCCGTATCGTTTCTATGTCCGGTACATGCTACGCATTCGGGAAGCCGACATCATCCGCGAGGAAATGGACAATCTGGAGTTTGGAGGCTACGTCCATCGGTGCCTGGAGGCCTTTCACACGGGGATTTCCGGTGCTCCGGGGCCTTGGCCAGGTCGAATCGCCGAAAACGAGGCTTCCGCGCTTAGCTTGTTGCGGGAAATTGGTGAGCATCTTATGGAGCAACTTGCCCCGAGTCCTTCGAACATCGTATTCCTCGAGCGATGGAAGACCATTGCCCGACGTTATGTTCAGCGTCAGAAATCCATGGAAAATCATCAAGCCCCTATTGAAAGCGAGCAAGTGATGGAATGCAAAATCGATGAAAACCTGGTGCTGGACGGACGCATTGACCGGGTGGATCAAGACGAAAATGGCGATTGGGTCGTAATCGACTATAAAACCGGCACTCACAAAATTTCCAAGGATGAGGTGCAAAACGGAGAACAGGTCCAATTGCCCAGCTATGCGTTGATGGCGGAATCCATCCAGCGGGCGGAATACTGGTGGCTGAGCCAAGCCTCCCAGAAAGATATCCCGCTGACTTCTCTGAGTGGAAAGGATCTTTCAGACCTCAGCCGGAAAGTGCACGCCCGGCTACATGACGTATTCCAGAATCTGTATGCGCGGGGCGGAATGCCAGCCAACGGGAATGAGGAAGCCTGTAAGCACTGCTACGCCCAGGGAGTGTGCCGCAAGGATCTGAGCGAAATTGAGAGAGTCTAGATCAGAAAGTAATACATGCAATATCAAATATATAAATTTAGTACCTTATAAACATATAGAAAACAGATTTTTTGAAGAGGAGCCGCGTCAGAAGTGACTACTTTGGCCTTTTTCGACTACGTGGTCGAGACGCCCAAATCCTCAAGCAAGTCGCACAATAGCATAAGGTCTTCGAACGCCTGGGCTTTGCCTTGGGGGCGGCGCAACAGGTAGGCCGGGTGATAAGTCGGAATCACAGGAATCCCAGATCCTGACATTTCATGGACAGCCCCGCGCAACCGACCGATCGGCGTCTCCACGTCCAAAAGATTATGGGCTGCTACAGCCCCCAGCGCCAAAATTGCCTTGGGCTGGATCAATTCGATCTGGCGATTCAGATACGGTCGACATTTCTCCGCCTCATTCGGTGTCGGGTTTTCGTTGTTTGGCGGGCGGCACTTCAGAATATTTGCGATAAATACGCGTTCCCGGCTCATTCCAATCGCTGCCAGCATGCTATCCAACAGTTTCCCAGCGCGGCCGACGAATGGTTCTCCTTGGGCATCCTCATCCGCCCCCGGCGCCTCGCCAATCAGCATAAGGTCTGCGTCTTCGGCCCCTACCCCGAAGACTGTGTTCTTTCGAGTCCGGTGCAATTCGCACAGGACACACTCCGAAACCTCCTTGCGTACGATCCGCCATTGACGCAAATACCGTCCTTCGGCGTTCAGCGTCAGCGTCGTGGTACTGATTTTCTCCTCTTCCACGTTTCCCGCGACTCCAGCTGTCGGAGCATTCGTTTCCCCTGCTTCGTTCCCTGATTCTTCCATCTCATTCGAATCCCGATGGCGCCATTGGCCCAAGCCCAGCTCCTTAAGATGCGCGTCGCTGGGTGTGGTTCTGCCGTTCGACATCGAATCCCACGTTATATATGGTCCAGTTGCGGATGCATTCGCCCTGATTCCCGAATCAACTTGCCTAGTGCGTTCAGGTACGCGTGTGCGGAAGCAATGACGATATCCGTATGGGCGCCTTGCCCGTTGACCACCATGCCGTTCTTCCGCAGGCGAACGGTAACTTCTCCCTGGGCATCTGTTCCGGTCGTGATGTTGTTGACCGAATACAGCTGCAATTCGGACTCCGAGTTGACGATGTTTTCAATAGCGCGGAATGAGGCGTCCACCGGTCCGCCCCCGGAGGCTTCTCCCTCGAACTGCTTGCTGCCCTGCGCCAAGGTGACCCGTGCCACAGGCGTCGTACCTATTTTCGAGGTTACCTCAAGATCGACCAATTGGTAGACCTCCTCGTCTGTCGCCTCTGTTTCCATCAGCGCCAGCCTCCTCAGGTCGTCATCATAGATCTCATGTTTTCGGTCTGCCAGCCCCTTGAAATGGGCGAAAAAAGCATCCATCTCGTCGTCCCCGATTCTGAGGCCAAGTTTCTGGATGCGATCCATGATAGCGCGTCGTCCGGAATGTTTGCCCAAAACGATCCGATTGTCGGACCAGCCCACATCCTGAGCACGCATAATCTCATACGTCTCGCGATATTTGAGCACCCCATCCTGATGAATGCCGGATTCGTGCGCGAATGCATTGGCCCCCACGATCGCTTTGTTTGGCTGCACCGGGAATCCGGTCACGCTGGAAACCAAGCGCGACGTTGGAACGATCCGGGTGGTGTCGACCTCGCTATCGCAATCGAATACGTCCTGCCGCGTACGCACGGCCATGACGATTTCCTCGAGCGAGGCATTTCCGGCCCGCTCCCCCAAGCCGTTGATGGTGCATTCGACTTGGCGGGCACCATGGCGTACTGCGGACAGGGAATTGGCAACGGCCAAGCCCAAGTCGTTATGGCAGTGCACCGAAAACACAGCTTGATCCGAATTCGGGACCCGTTCGATTAACTCTCCGACCAACTCGCCGAATTGGAATGGAAGGCTGTATCCCACGGTATCCGGAATGTTGATGGTCCGCGCCCCGGCCGTGATCACCGCTTCGATGACCCGGCAGAGGAAATCCCGGTCCGACCGCCCGGCATCCTCGGGAGAGAATTCCACATCATCAGTATATTGCCGGACCCGTTTTACCGCGGCTACGGCATGTTCTACCACCTGCTCCGGTTGCATGCGGAGCTTTTGTTCCATATGAATCGGGGAGGTTGCGATGAAGGTATGGATGCGCGGGCGCGCAGCCGCCCTCAGTGCCTCGGCCGCCCGATCGATGTCCTTGTCCAGGGCGCGCGCCAATCCGCAAACGGTGCTGTCAGTCACCTCTTGGCCGATTCGCCGCACGGATTCGAACTCGTCCGGACTTGCGATCGGAAACCCGGCTTCAATAACATCGACACGCATTCCTTCCAAGGCACGAGCGATGTTTAGTTTTTCGTCTCGCGTCATGGAAGCCCCGGGACTCTGCTCGCCATCCCGAAGCGTGGTGTCAAAAATGATCAACTTGTCCATTTCTGGATTTTCCCTTGGCTTTGGCCCCTTGTTTCAAGGGCATGGGGTCAACTTGTTGGTGTCAGGCGTTTTATGCGCCAAATCAATTGTCAAAGTAGTAAATCATGCCGCTACCGCGGCAGGAGGAAAGCAGCCCGAAGCAGAGCAACACGGCGCGTCGCCGTGTCGGGAGAGGAGAAATCGCGCGAAATCTTCATCATGATGTTCAATTGGTACGGTTCCTAGAATAACCGAATTTCGACTTTTCCGCTAATGGAAATTGGGCACGAACCCGTTCGCGGCAAAAAGGATCTGTATCAGGCGAACGAAGGCCGCCGCCGGTGATAATGCTTTACGTCGCGGAAACTTTCACCACCCTCGTCGGTTGAGGCTCCCAAATACAACTCCTGCACATCTGACCGCCCCATCAGTTCCTTGGAGGGACCGTGCAGCATGACTCGCCCGTTTTCAACCACATAGGCTTCGGTCGCATAGTTAAGCGCGATCCTGGCGTTCTGCTCGGCAACCAAGAAACTCACCCCTTCATTCTTGTTGAGGCTCTGTACGATTTCGAAGACCTCTTCAACCAGCTGCGGGGCAATACCCATGGACGGTTCGTCAAGCAGAATGAGCTTCGGGCGCGACATCAAGGCCCGACCGATGGCGACCATCTGCTGCTCCCCGCCAGAGGTGTAGCCAGCCTCGCTTTTCCTGCGTACTTTGATGCGCGGAAAATATTCATAGACCAATTCAAGGTCCTTTTTCGCCTGAGCTCGGTCTTCATGGATGAATGCGCCGGTCATCAGGTTCTCTTCCACCGTCAGGTGTGCAAAGCAGTGTCGCCCTTCCAGCACCTGCGAGACACCGCCTTTCACCAGATCGTATGCGCTCATTCCCGCAGTGTCTTCGCCCATAAGTTCAATCGAACCCTTGCTGATCTGTCCGCGTTCAGCCGGCAACAGGTTGGAACATGCCTTGAGGGTTGTCGTCTTGCCTGCTCCGTTGCCGCCCAGCAACGAAACGATGTCACCTTTCTTTACCTGCAGACTGATGCCGCGCAAAGCCAGAATCACCCGGGCATAGGTGACTTCGATATTGTTGATTGATAGCAAGACATCAGTCATGATTCTAGTTCCAGTCGTATGGGGCTGAGTCTGAGGCGAAGCGAAGCACGCTTGGCGTCAGAGGCAACCTTTTGCCAAATCACCCCCCGGAGGGGGAAGAGGTCAGGCGGGGGTTGCCCCCCGCCGTCCCTCAAATACAAACCGCTCCGAATTAGACTTCGAAGTCGTCGCGCTGTGCGGGGTCGTTGCAATCACGCGGGGTAATCCCCTCGTTTGCGATTGCGTTTTCCGCTTTGGCATCGATGATGGCTTGAGAAAGCTCAACGTCACCGTCAATCCAGTCACTTGCGACTTCCCACTTCGTCTCGGCATACACCCACCGCATGAATTTGGCCTGGTGGCCGCCTACATGGTCCATGCAGTTGGTTTTGATCTCCGGAACTAGACCGTTAGCGCCCAACTCGGTCAGGCGTGCAGTATCCAGGTTCAGGTTCTCAAAGCCCCAGCGTACCTGAGCGGAGTTGACGTCAGCCCCGAAACGAGCCTGAGCGACACGAACCGCTTCCAAGTGAATGACACCAGCCATCACGCCGAGGTTCCAGTAGTTGGAACCGATGCGGGATTTGTCTTCCAGGTCACCCTTGCCCTGCTCATACAGGTTTGCAACGATCTCGTCAATTACCTTAGCCACGCGGCCCGTCGGGTGCGTGGTGATGGCCTGATAACCGTTGGCGGAAGAGCCAGCCGGCTTCACGTCACCGTCGTCGTTGCTCCAAATGTTACCGATCAGGTTGGAAATCGGGAAGCCCATGCGGACACCAGTCTGCATAGCCACCGGATTCATTACACCCCAACCGCGCAGCACCACGTAGTCAGGCTTCGAGCGGCGGATTTTCAGCCACTGTGAAGTCTGCTCGTTGCCCGGGTGAGGAACTTCGATCGCTTCAGATGAGCAACCATGCTTCTCGCAAAGCATGTGCGTGAATTCAACTGCCTCACGGCCATAGGTTGAACCGTGGAACAGAAGGACAATCTTCTTGCCCGCCAGATTCTCCATGCCGCCTTCCAACTGGCCGATGTAGGCCGTGATGATGGAATGCTCGTCATAGGTGTTAATACCTGGCATGAAGTAGTACGGGAAGACGTCTCCACGCTGACCTTCGGTACGACCGTGGTTGACCGCGATGATAGCGATCTTGTCCTTACGGCCCTGCGCGACTAGAGAGGTGGAAATACCCACGGACAGAGGATCGAAAAACAGAGCTTGTTTGCCCTGGAATTCTTTCTGCCGGTGATAACACTCCACGCCCTTCTGGTCGTTGTAGTTGGTCTCACACTCATTCCAGATGATATTCATGCCACCAACACCGCCTTCCTTCATGTTCATCAATGTGTAGTAATCGATGATTCCACCGAAGTAGCCGGTGCCACCTGTCGCGTACGGTCCCACTCGATAGACCGGCATGGGAATGTAGACGTCCCCTTCGGCCATCACTGGAGCGGTTACGGACATGGCGGTAGCCATAGCGAGACCCGTTATCCAAATTTTGGTTTTCATAATTTCTTTTGCCCTCCTATAAGAGGCTTTTTAGTTATAGCTTGCAGTTAACTGCTTTTCAGCAAGCCCGTTTTACACCCAAACTTCCCTTTTAGCAAGTATGCTGAGGAAAATTCGCGAGTAATCTTGAAAAATCAAGGAATTAGATTTCACTGCTCCGGGTCCGGCACAGGTCAGTGCGGAAATGGCCAAGTTCGCAGTTTCTGCTTGGCCGTCAGCCACAGCGCGGCCAGTCCACCCGGTTCGCGAATCAGCAACGCGATAATCAGGATGCCATATAAGATCTTGGCGACGTTGTCCACCACCGCAGTGTCGAATGCCCCGCCTAACAGGTAGTCGCCTGCCCAGGAAAAGAGGATCGGGAACTCGTACACCAGGACAGTGCCGTAGAACGACCCGGCGATCGAGCCGAGCCCGCCGATAATCACCATGAACAGGATCTCGAACGAGCGGTTCATCTCGAAGGTGCGAATCCCAAGCACCTGCAGGTAGGCGTAGCAGAACAGCGCTCCGCCCACGCCGCAATAGAAGCAACTGACGAAGAACGCCAGCATCTTGGTGCGTATCACAGGGATGCCGATCACGCTGGCTGCGATGTCCATGTCGCGGACCGCCATGAAATTTCGTCCGGTCGAACTTCGCATAAGGTTCTTGGCAAATAGCGCGAGTGCGCAGACAATCCCGAGGGACAGCAGGTATTTGGCCTCAAAGCTAGCCATATCCACGCCGAAGGCATCCCCGATCCCGAAGAGGTCGAAGTGATGATCCGGCAGGGTGACCGTGGCCGTCGCATAGTTCAGGAAGTACGGGTAGGAGCGGAAGAACCACAGCGCGAAATATTGCGCCGCCAGCGTCGACACCAGCAGATAGAAGCCTTTAATCCGGATGCTGGGTAGGCCGAAAATGACGCCGATCACGCCGGTCACCGAACCTGCCAACACCATTGCCAGCGGCAGATTCATCCATTCCGGGCTGCGCAGCATGATGTTGAACGTAAAGAATGCGCCAAAGCACATGAAGCCCGCCGTGCCGAGCGACAACTGCCCGGTCATGCCGGTGAGGAGGTTCAGGCCGAGTGCGGCACAGCCGTAGGCCAGGATCGGGATCAGGTGGGCAGCCAGCCAATAGTCGCTGGCGATAAGGGGCACGACGAATACCATGAACAACAGGAACACGCCCATCGCCCATTTGTCGAAAGGAATCGGGAAGAGTTTCCGATCCTCGATATAGCTGGTGCTGAATGTGCCGGTTTCGCGATAAATCATGGCTAAACTCTCTCGATGGCTTTCAGCCCGAACAGCCCGGAAGGTTTAAACAGTAGGAAAACCAAGGCGATGAAGTAGGAGAACCAGGTCTCGATGCCTTGCACGCCCATCAAGTCGCCCAGATAAATCTCACCCATTTTTTCACCGACCCCAATGATCAGGCCGCCGACAATGGCGCCAGGAATCGAGGTCAGGCCCCCGATCAGGATTACCGGCAACGCCTTGAGTACCGCCTCCACCAGCGTGAACGACACGCTAACCCGCTCGGCCCACAGCAGACCCGCGATCAGCGCGATGATGCCGGTCACGGCCCACACCAGTGCCCACACCCGGGACAGCGGGATACCGACCGCCATGGCCGCCAAGTGGTCGTCGGAGACGGCGCGCAGCGACATCCCGGTTCGGGTCTTCTGGAAAAAGACTGCCAGTACCAGAATCATGGTGCCGGCCACAATCGTGGCAAAGACATCGAATTTGGAGATCAGAATGTCCAGCCAATCAATGTAGTCGACGACGAAAACCGTCATATTGACTGGATCCAGCAGGGCCAGATCCAAGAAGTCTGCCAGCTGCAGGCCATGAATGGCGGAATCCCAGATATATTGGGACATGCCCTCGATCAAGATCGCCAGGCCGACCGTTGCCATGAACAGCGATAGCAAAGACTGGTTGGCCAGCGGGCGCATCATGAACCGCTCGACGAGAATCCCGAACACCACCATGGTGGCCATCGTGACGGCTAGCGCCACCCAGAAGTTCACGCTGCCCTCGGTCAGCTTCACGAAAGTCAACGCCGCAAACAGCAGCATGGTGCCCTGCGCGAAGTTGAAGATCCCGGAGGACTTGTAGATCAACACAAAGCCGATCGCCACCAGCGAGTACATGACGCCGGACATCAGCCCGCCGACAATCAGCTCGATGAAAAAGACCCAGTCGAAATCCATGCTCGTTCCCTCAGTGCGTCACGCCCAGATAGGCATCGATGACTTCCTGGTTGTTCTTGACCTCATCCGGAGTGCCGTCCCCGATTTTCGCGCCATAGTCCAGCACCACCACATGATCGGAAATATCCATCACCACGCTCATGTCGTGCTCGATCAGCACAATGGTGGTCCCGTACTCGCGATTGATCTCAAGCGCGAAGCAGGACATGTCTTTCTTCTCTTCCAGATTCATGCCGGTCATCGGTTCGTCCTGCAGTAGCAAGGTCGGTTCGGCCACCAAGGCCCGGGCCAACTCAACGCGTTTCTGCAGGCCGTACGGCAACTTGCCGACCGGTGTCTTCCGGATGCTCTGCAGGTGCAGGAATTCGATGACTTCCTCAACTAGTGCGCGGTTTTCCACTTCTTCGCGCCGGGCGCGGCCGATGTTGAGGCCCTGTTCGATCCAGGTCGAACGGATCTTCAGGCTGCGGCCAGTCAGAATGTTCTCCAATACGGTCATGCCTTGGAAAAGCCCGATGTTCTGGAATGTTCGCGCCATGCCCAATTTGGCAATCTGCCTGGGTCGCATCTGGGTGCAGTCTTGCCCCCTGAAGATGACTCGGCCTGACTGCGGAACGTAGACGCCGTTGATGACGTTCAGCATGGAACTCTTGCCAGCGCCATTGGGGCCGATGACCGCACAGATCTCGCCTTCCGCCACATCGAAACTGATGCCGTTCAGCGCGGTTACACCGCCGAACGCCAGATTAATGTCATCAATTTGCAGGATCGAATTTCCAGAAGCCATTTCAAACGTTCCCCAAGGGCACGGTGTAGGGTTCCTCGTCCACCGGATCAGTATAAGTGTACTCTAACGCGTCGCTGTACAGCGCGTTGATCAGACCCCGGTGCTTCTCCTCTACTTCATGGCAGCGTACCTTCCGGGTCGGCGTCACTTCGCCGGCCGAGGCCATGAATTCACGGTTCAGGACAGCGAAGCGGCGTAATTGCATGCCGGAGGTTTCCGGGTCTTCCGCGAGGCGCTCATTCACTGTCTGGATATATTCGCGCACCAATTCCTGCACTGAAGCGTGAGCCGACAGGTCGGCGTAGCCCGTATAACGCAAACTGCGCCGGTCCGCCCAGGTGCGGGTAATCGTGCCGTCAACCGTCACGATGGTGACCGGATAATCCCGGCCTTCCCCGACGACAATCGCCTGCTTGATGTATTCAAAGGAGCGCAGGAGGGTTTCCAACATATCCGGCGCAAACGCACCGCCATCGCCCAGCTTGCCCGTGCGGGCGATCTGCCCGTGCACATGGAGGCGCCCCTGATCGTCCAGATGGCCGGCGTCATGAGTCCGCACCCAGCCGTCCTTGATGCTGTCGGCCGTTGCCTCGGGGTTCTTGTAGATTCCTTTCATCTGGCCCGGCCCGCGGAACCAGATCTCGCCATCTTCAATGCGCACTTCCGTGTCATCGAGCGGCTGACCGACCGAATCTGAATTCCAGTCTTCGGACGATTGCAGAGTCACGCAGGCGCAGCCTTCAACCTGTCCGTACGTCTCACGCAGGTCAATGCCGATCGCCCGGAAGAAGTTGAATACCTCCGGCGAGATTGCGTCGCCGCCGGTCAGCGCCAGGCGCAGGCGGCTCAGGCCGTAGATGTTGCAGAACGGGCTGAACGTGGTGGCGCGTGCGAACATGAAGCGCAACCAGTCGGTGAAAGTGGCTTTACCCCCTTCGGCCCGATGGGAAGCGACCGTCATCACAGCTTGCAGGGCCGCCTTGTAGATCTTGGTGTCGAACGTCTTGGCGCTTTCGATCCGGTTGGAGGCGTGGGTATAGATGTACTTGTAGACGTAGGGCGGCCCGAACAGGATGGTGGGGCCGATTTCCTGCATGTTTTCCAGTACCGTGTCGTCACTCTCCGGGCAGTTCATGGTGCAACCGGTCACCATGGACAGAGAAAAGGAAAACAGGAAGTCGCTGGAGACCGACAATGGCAGGTACGCCAGCAGGCTGTCCTTCTTGGTGATCCTTTCACGCCGTGCAATGCTGCGGGCCGTGGAAATCAAGGCGCCATGCGACAATTCGACCGGACGTTCCGCCCGGCCAGTCCCGGACGTGAGCAGGATGGTTGCGGTCTCACCCGGGTCCCGCTGTCCTTCCATCTGTTCCAGGAATGCGGTTGAAGCCTCAATCCCTTCCAGACTCTCCGGAAACGACATCAGTTCCGGCTGAGCGTAGTTCTCCATGCCCCGCCGATTGATGTATAAAATTCTCTTCACACAAGTCTGCCCACACTCCAGCAAGGCATCCACATGCTGCTGCTCGAATGAGAGGATGTGTTCAACGTCGGAACTGTGGACCTGCCGCTTGAGATCCTCGCCGAACAGGTTCGAGTCGATCGGCACCACGATCCCCCCGAGGCTGTGCACCGCGAGGTAGGTCAGATACATTTCGGTGCGGTTAGGGCCGAAGACCCCGAACGGGGTTCCTGCCCCGACGCCCTGCTGGCTCAGCATCTGGGCCAAAACGGAAACTTGGTCGCAAGCCTGCCCCCAAGTGGTCGTGTCCCAGATACCCAAGCACTTGGTGCGCAGGGCCGGGTGATCCGGATTCTTTCTTGCTTGCTCCAGCAATAGCGCGAGGAATGTATCCATTAACTCCAGCCTTGTAGAAAGTTCGAGACAGGTGTCGTACTCATCTGCTTTCCGCGAATATCCGCATGATGCGGAAACGCATTATACCTAATGTTGAGTATGGCCCATCTAGGGGGATTTGAGGGAAACACCCCAACATCACCGGCGCTCCCGGAAGAACTCCCGAAGCAATTCTCCGCACTGCGCCGCGCGGACTCCCGAGGTCACCGAGAAATGATGATTCAGGAAAGTCAGCCCACCTGCATCATATGCCCCTCCGAGGCAACCCGCCTTGGGATCTGCGGCACCAAAGACCAACCGTTCCACGCGCGCCGCGACCGCCGCGCCGACGCACATCAGGCAAGGTTCAAGCGTCACGTACAGGGTGGCGCCCGGCAAACGGTAGTTGCCGACCTTCCGTCCAGCCTCTCTCAGTGCGACGATTTCAGCGTGCGCACTGGGGTCGTTTCGCTCAATGCTGAGGTTGTGCCCGGTGCCGACCACGGAGCCTTCCAGCATCACCACCGCACCGACCGGCACTTCCCCGGCGTCGGCCGCCTGTCCCGCCAGTTCCAGGGCCCGGCCCATCATCTCTTCGTCGAGTGCGCCCGCTTCCGTCACTCCCACTCCACGGTCGCAGGCGGCTTGCCGGAAATGTCGTAGCAGACCCGGGCGATGCCGTCGATCTCGTTGATGATGCGCCGTGCGCACCGATCCAGGAACTCGTCCGGCAAGCGCGCCCAGCGGGCAGTCATGAAGTCCTGCGTCTCCACCGCGCGCAGGGTCACCACGTAATCGTAGCGTCGGCCGTCGCCCATGACGCCAACCGCCCGCACCGGCAGGAACACCACGAACGCCTGCGCCACCTTGTCGTACAGATTCCAGGCGCGCAATTCCTCAATGAAGATATGGTCCGCCGCGCGCGCCAGTTCCACGTATTCGCCGCGCACCTCGCCCAGGACGCGGACGCCCAAGCCTGGCCCCGGGAATGGGTGGCGGCCGATCAGTTCCTGCGGCAGGCCCAGCGCCCGGCCGACCCGGCGCACTTCGTCCTTGAACAGTTCACGCAGAGGTTCGACCAGTTTCAGGTGCAGCGTTTCCGGCAGGCCGCCCACATTGTGGTGCGACTTGATCAGGTGCGCCTTGCCGGTCGCGGCGGCCGCGGACTCGATGACGTCCGGATAGATGGTGCCCTGGGCCAGCCAGCGCACGTTCGTCAGCTGTTCGGCCTGCTCCTGGAACACGTGTATGAATTCGCGCCCGATCACTTTCCGCTTGTCCTCCGGGTCTGTCACCCCGATCAGGGCGGACAGGAATCGCTCCCGGGCATCCACCTGGATCATCTGTATGCCTGGATGCTCGGCGAAGGCCTCGCGCACCTGTTCCGCCTCGCCGGCCCGAAGCAGGCCGTTGTCCACAAAAACGCAGGTCAGCTGTTCTCCGATGGCCCGCGCCAGCAGGGCCGCCACCACCGACGAGTCGACGCCTCCGGACAGCGCCAGCACCACGCCGTCTTCCCCCACCTGCGCACGTACCGCCTCGATGCGGTCCTCGATGATCGCACTGGCCTCCCACAGGCCTTGACAGCCGCAGTACTGCCGCACGAAGCATTCGATCAACCGCTGCCCGCCCGGGGTATGCGTCACTTCCGGGTGGAACTGCAAGCCGAACCAGGGGCGCGACTCGTGCGCGAGCGCCGCGATCGGGACGCTCTCGGTGGATGCCACTACTCGGAACCCTTCCGGCACCGTGTCCACATGGTCGCCATGCGACATCCACACCTCGGCTTCCGGGCCCTCGCCCAGCGCCTCTATTAAAGGGTGTGATCCGTCGCGGCGCAGGGTGGCCAGGCCGAACTCCCTGCGTTGCCCGGCATGCACCTCGGCGCCATGCCGGCGGGCCAGCGCCTGCATGCCGTAGCAAATCCCGAGTACCGGAACGTCCAGGTCGAGCACCGCGTCCGGCACGGGCGGATGGGTCTCGTCGGTGGTGGTCTCAGGCCCCCCCGACAGGATCACGCCGCGGGGATCGAAGTCCCGGATTTGTTCCCCGGACGCGTCGCAGGCGTATATCTCGCAGTAGCAGCCGGCTTCGCGCACCCGGCGTGCGATTAATTGAGCATATTGCGAGCCGAAGTCCAGTACTAGGATTCGCTCGGAATGGATGTCCGCGGTCACCGATTAGATCTCGGTCCGGTAGTTGGGTGCCTCTTTGGTGATCAGCACGTCATGCGCGTGGCCTTCCCGCAGGCCTGCGAGCGTCACCCGGATCAGCCGGGCGTGACTGTGCAGTTCGCCCAGGGTGCGGGCGCCCACGTAGCCCATTCCGGAACGTACGCCGCCGATCAGTTGATGGAGTACATCGGACAGCGGCCCCTTGTAGGGGACTCGTCCCTCGATTCCTTCCGGCACCAGTTTCGAGGCTTCCCGCTCCTCGCCCTGGAAGTACCGTTCCCGGGAACCGTGCTGCATGGCGCCAAGCGACCCCATGCCGCGGTAGAGCTTGTACGACCGGCCCTGATAGAGTTCCACCTCGCCAGGCGCTTCGCTCGTGCCGGCGAGCAGGCTGCCGACCATCACGGTCGAGGCCCCGGCCGCCAGCGCCTTGACCGCATCGCCAGAATAGCGGATACCGCCATCCGCAATCACGGGAATCTCCCGATCCTTCAGGGCCGCGCAGGCGTCGCCGATGGCGGTGATCTGGGGCACTCCGACCCCGGCCACCACCCGCGTGGTGCAGATCGAACCGGGTCCGACTCCGACTTTGACCGCACTCGCCCCGGCATCCGCCAGCGCCAAAGCGCCCTCCTTGGTCGCGACATTGCCTGCGATCAGCTCCAGATTCGGGTGGGTGGCACGGATCTCCCGCACCCGCTGCAGCACCCCTTCCGCGTGTCCGTGCGCGCTGTCCAGCGTCACCACGTCCGCACCGGCCTCAACCAGCGCCTCCACGCGTTCCATGCCTCCCGCCTCGGCGCCCACCGCACCGCCGACCCGCAGCCGGCCCTGCTCGTCCTTGCAGGAGTTCGGGTAGTCGGTTGACTTCTGGATGTCCTTGACGGTCACCATCCCGCGCAGGTGGAAGTCCGGGTCCACGATCAGGAGCTTCTCGATGCGGTGTTCCCGCAGCAGTTCCTGGACAACCTCGAGGCTAGTCCCCTCCGGCGCCGTGACCAGGCGATCCTTCGGCGTCATGATGGTGCTCACCGGTTGATCGAAGTGCGTCTCGAAACGCAGGTCGCGGTGCGTGACGATTCCGACCAGGTCCTCGCCGTCCACCACCGGCACGCCGGAGATGTTGTGCGCGCGGGTCAACTCCATCACCTCGCCCACGCTGGCGCCCGGATGGATGGTCAAGGGCTCGCGGATCACGCCGCTTTCGAATTTCTTGACCCGTCGCACCTGTTTGGCCTGTTCGTCGACGCCCTGATTCTTGTGCACCACGCCCAATCCGCCTTCCTGGGCCATCGCGATGGCGAGGTCCGCCTCGGTCACCGTATCCATGGCGGCCGAGATGAAAGGAATGCGGAGTTCGATGTTCGGGGTCAGCCGCGCCGTCAGCTCGACGTCCCGCGGCAAGACTTCTGAGTGGCCCGGCACCAGAAGCACATCATCAAATGTCAGCGCTTCTTCGATCGAGACGGCCATCAGGCTTCGGAGATATCTGAAATGTCCATACACTATCATAATGTATTGCCCTTAAAAATTCAAAATTAATGTCTCCTCCCCGGTCCTTTTCCGCTCTCCAAACCCGGCTCGAAATCTACGCCCGGCTGATCCGCCTGGACCGCCCGGTCGGCATCTGGCTGCTGTTGTGGCCGACCTTGTGGAGCCTGTGGCTGGTCTCCGGTGGCCTCCCCGCGACCCGCCTGCTGCTGATCTTCATTGCGGGGGTGATCCTGATGCGCTCGGCCGGATGCGCCATTAACGACTATGCGGACCGGGATCTGGACCGACAGGTCGACCGGACCCGCAACCGCCCACTGGCGCAAAAGGAGATTCCACCGCGCGAGGCGCTGTGGGTCACCGCCGCCCTGCTCGCCGGCGCGCTGGGGCTGGCCCTGATGCTGCCCCCGCTGACCCTGGCGCTGGCCGTGCCGGCTGCGCTGCTGGCCGCCACCTACCCGTTCGCCAAGCGCTGGCATCACCTGCCGCAACTGCATCTCGGCCTGAGCTTCGCCTGGGCCGTGCCGATGGCCATCAGCGCGTACACCGGAGGCTGGCCCGAAGCTTGGGGGTGGCTCGCGTTCATCGCCACCGTGCTGTGGGTCGTCGCCTACGACACGCTGTACGCGATGTCGGATCGGGAAGAAGACCTGGCGGCCGGCAATCGATCCACCGCCATCCTGTTCGGCTCCGCCGACCTCTTCATGGTGGGGCTGCTGCAGGGGCTATTCCTGCTGGCGCTGCTGCTGGTCGGAATTCGGCTCTCCCTGCCCCTCGCCTATTACGGAGGATTGGCGGCAGCCCTTACGCTGATCGCGAACCAGATGTGGCGGATCCGCGACCGGAATCCGGAAGCCTGTTTCTGGGCCTTCAACAACAATGTCTGGGTCGGGGTGGCGGTCTGGGCAGGCATTGTTTCAGCAACATCCAGCCTATAGGATGGAGAAAAAAGTAGTATGTAGACTGGAGTATTTGACAGCAACTAAAACTTGCTTTGAGAGCCAGGAGATTTCTCTCCGCAACTATTTATTCAACATCTGTCCGTCCAAGCGTACAAGTTCCATAAGGGACCAATATAGTTATCATTACTTGGATACACCCTTTTTATTAGTTCTCGGATTTTTCTTACGTGTGATGCCTGCATAGTTTTAATCAGGTCAATCTGATCGTCATACCTATGTCCCAAGTCTGAGTGGTGTAGACGTAATTGTCTTGGCCCATGCCCTCCTGGGCCAGGTATGTCATACAGGACTAATTCCATCGCCAGTTCACAAGACGCTTTACCAGTTTGAAGAAACTTGTTGACTTTTTTCGAGGAGGTCAGAGCTGGGAGAATTGGTTGCCGAGAGATTGAAGATTTGTGTTCTGTATTTTGCTGTTTGTGGATTTGACGCTTTTGATCTGCTAATTCTCGTTCACGGCGTTTTAATTCCTCTGTACGGTGCCGCATCTCGGATTCCAGTTCTTGTTCACGTTTGCGGAGCAGCGTTTCTCGTTCATAGACTTGACGCTCTCTGCGTTCTAATTCTTGTTCACGGCGCTCCAAATCCTGCTCACGTTCGCGAAGCGTCTCTTCTTGCTCGCGGGTCTGACGTTCCTGTTCAGCTTGTTGACCAACTACGTCATCCAATATCCTCAAAATAGTTCCCGCTTCACTTCCGACACTGATCTTCATTGGTAATAATGACATTACCAGCACTAAGAACAACGCAAATAGGGATTTCATCTCAGACAGAGATTCGAGTGATTTAATGCAAATTATAATGTCCCGTTCAAGCACTCAACTTACTTTCATGTCCCTTACTCCTCGCCACGACTGGACTCTCGCCGAAGTCCACGATCTTCTGAACCGCCCGTTCAGCGATCTGATCCATCAGGCGCAAACCATCCATCGTGCCTGCCACGACCCCAATCAGGTGCAGGTCAGCACCCTGCTGTCGATCAAGACCGGGGGGTGCCCGGAAGACTGCGCCTATTGCCCGCAGAGCGCGCATTACCAGACCGGATTGGACCGCGAGAAGCTGCTGGACCTAGATGCGGTTCGGGAAGCCGCCCGCCACGCAGTAGAAAGCGGCGCGACCCGGTTCTGCATGGGGGCGGCCTGGCGCGCACCGACCGACCGCGACCTGGACGGCGTGGTGCAGATGATCGAGGTGGTTCGCGAACAGGGACTCGAGACCTGCGTGACGTTGGGAATGCTGAGTTCCGAACAGGCAAAACGACTCTCAGACTGCGGCCTGGACTACTACAACCACAACCTGGACACGTCGCCGGAGTTCTACGGCGAGATTATCACCACCCGGACCTACCGGGATCGACTGGAAACCTTGCAGCATGTCCGAGACGCCGGCATCCGGGTGTGCTGTGGCGGCATCCTCGGGATGGGCGAATCGCGGCAGGACCGCGCTGGCCTGCTGGTTCAGCTCGCCACCCAGGACCCGCATCCGGAATCGGTTCCGATCAACCTCCTGATCCGGGTTCCCGGCACCCCGCTGGGCGAAACAGAGGCGCTGGACCCGCTCGAGTTCGTACGCACCATCGCGGCGGCACGAATCACCATGCCCTATTCCATGGTCCGCCTCTCCGCAGGCCGCGAAGACATGACCGATGAGCTGCAGGCACTGTGCTTCGTGGCTGGCGCCAACTCCATCTTCTACGGCGAAATCCTGCTGACCACGCCCAACCCCGACACCGCTCGCGATCAGGCGCTGTTTTCCCGCCTGGGCCTGACCGCACAACCCAACTCCTCTCCGGCTTCCTGAGCCCTCCCATGAAGGATTGGCGCCGCCCGCGCCCGGTGACTCTTCGGCGGCAACGGATCCTACGCGGAGAAGGTTCCCTGGATGGCCGCACGCAGTCGATCTGGTGCGACAACGACTATCTAGGCCTGAGCCACGAGCCCCGGGTTCGTGAAGCGCTGACTGTCGCGGCCAGCCTCTACGGTACCGGCGCGGGCGCCTCGCCGCTGATCACCGGCTACACCGAAGCCCATCGGCACCTGGAGGAACGCCTGGCCACCTTCACCGGGCGCGACCGTGCATTGGTTTTCAGTGCTGGCTACCTCACCAATCTCGGGACCGTGCAGGCGCTGGCCGAGCGTGGCGACACCCTGATCGAGGATCGCCTGAACCACGCCTCGCTGCTCGATGCCGCTCGCCTGTCTCGCGCCAAATGCCTGCGCTATCGCCATGCCGACGCGGCCGATGCAGCCAGGCTGTTGCAGGAGCACCCCGCCCGGCTGATTCTCACCGACGGTGTCTTCAGCATGGATGGCGACACTGCGCCGGTCGCCGAACTGGCAGCCGCTGCCCATGCGCACGACGCCCTATTAATGTGCGACGACGCTCACGGCATCGGGGTCCTCGGAAACCAGGGCGGCGGCCTGCTTGAGGAAGCCGGGCTTTCGCAGGCGGACGTGCCGCTGCTGGTGGGAACCCTGGGCAAGGCGCTTGGCGCCCAAGGGGGATTCGTCGCCGGGCCTGCCGACCTGATCGAGTACTTGCTCCAATACGCCCGCAGCTATGGCTACAGCACCGCGCTGGCCCCGCCGCTTGCGGCCGCCGCCGACCGGGCTTTGCAACTGCTGACCGAGGAACCGGAACACCGGGCGCGCTTGCGCGACAACATCGACTACTTTCGCCAATGCGCGGATCAGCAAGGATTGCCGCTGCAGCCTTCGCGCACGGCCATCCAGCCCTTGGTCCTCGGTGATCCCGAATCCGCGCTCGCAACAAGCCGGTCCCTGTCGGAACGGGGTTTCGCCGTGAGCGCCATCCGCCCTCCTACCGTCCCCGAAGGCACATCCCGGTTACGCATCACCCTGTCAGCGCGTCACACGCGCGGGCAAATCGAATGCTTCTGCGAGGCGTTGGCCGCCTTCTGCTCTGTTAAACTGGCGCAATGACCCTTAGACACAGAAAAGTCCTGCTCGGCGTTACCGGCAGCATCGCCGCCTACAAGGCCTGCGAACTGGTGCGCCTGCTGGTCCAGGACGGGGCCGAAGTGCAGGTCGTGATGAGTCCGGCCGCGGAACAATTCGTCGGCGCCATGACGTTCGAGGCGTTGAGCCGCAAGCCCGTACGCACCGCCTTGTTCGACCGCGAGGCGGAAATGGCGATGAGCCATATCGAACTGGCTCGATGGGCGGATGCCGTGGTCATTGCGCCAGCCTCCGCCAACTGCCTGGCCCGGCTCGCGATGGGCCTGGCCGACGATCTGCTGACGACCTTGTGCCTGGCTACGCGCGCTCCGGTCGTAATTGCCCCGGCCATGAACACGGCGATGTGGGAGAACCCTGCGACCCAGGCGCATGTCCATGTCCTGATTGAGCGTGGCGTTCAGGTGGTCAGCCCGGATGTTGGAGAGCAGGCATGCGGAGAAACCGGCCCGGGCCGCCTGCCCGACCCGGAATATCTGCGTGCAGTCATCGAGGATCTCGGCACGGACCGCGCCCTGCAGGGCATCCATGCCATCGTCACTGCAGGACCGACCCGGGAGCCCATTGACCCGGCCCGCTTCATCAGCAATTTCAGCACCGGCCGGATGGGCTGCGCGCTCGCCGACGCACTACTGGAGCGTGGCGCCCGCGTCACCCTGATCCACGGACCGATCGACATCCCGCCGCCCTCGGACGCCGACTGCGTGGCCGTCACGACCGCTGCCGAAATGCTCGAAGAAACCTTGAAGCGCTCGGAAGACTGCCAGTTGCTGGTCGCGAATGCGGCCGTGGCAGACTGGCGCCCCTGTGCGCCCACCGACCGCAAGACCAAGAAGGCCCAGGAGGTGCGGACCCTAGAACTGGAGCCCACTCCCGACATCCTGGCCACTCTCGGGCAGCAGGCATCGCGGCCGTATCTTGTAGGGTTTGCGGCGGAGACCGAAGATTTGGAAGAGAACGCACGCGCCAAGCTGCGTGCCAAGAATGCGGATCTCATGGTTGCCAACCGAATCGGCCTGAATCACGGGTTTGGAGATACGGACACCACGCTTGAGGTGGTGGACGCCGATTCCGCCACGCGGCTTGGCCCCGACTCCAAGAACACCCTGGCGCGACAGCTGGTCGATCACATCACGACCCGACTGTCCCCCGCCTCTTCGGTGGTCGACTTCCTCCATGCTGCCCGTCGAACTACGCATTCTGGATAAACGGCTCGGTGATTCCATCGAGCTTCCGACCTGTGCGACCGAAGGCTCGGCCGGGCTGGACCTTCGTGCATGCCTCAAAGAGCCCCTGGCGCTCGAACCCGGTCAGTCCGAACTGATTCCAGCCGGATTCGCCATCCACATCGAAGACCCCGGGTATGCCGCGCTGATCCTGCCGCGTTCCGGGCTTGGCCACAAGCACGGCATCGTGCTCGGCAACCTGGTCGGGCTGATCGATTCCGACTACCAGGGCGAGATCATGATTTCATGCTGGAACCGCGGCCACGAGGTTTTCACGGTCGAGGTCGGCGAACGCATCGCGCAACTGATTGTCGTGCCGGTGCAACAAGTCGACTTTAAAATTGTCGATGAATTCCCGCAAAGCGCACGCGGTGCGGGCGGATTTGGACATAGCGGGAAACAATGAACGCCATTCCGGAACACATTTTTCGAGCCTACGACATCCGAGGCATTGCCGGCAGTGAACTGGATGAGGCGTTCGCCCGGAGACTCGGCCAGACCGTCGCCGCCGAATACCCTGGCGCCCAAGAAGTCGCCGTCGGGCGTGACGGGCGACATTCGAGCGATGCCCTGGCCGCCGCCCTGATCGAGGGGCTTGCTGATGCCGGCGTGACGGCCCATGACGTCGGACGGGTCCCGACTCCGGTCCTGTATTTCGCGACCCACGAACTCGGCCATGGTTCCGGCATCATGGTGACCGGGAGCCACAACCCTCCCGAATACAACGGATTCAAGATGGTCTTCCAAGGCCACACCCTGGCGGGAGACGACATCCAGGCCCTGCGCGCCCGCATGTTGCAGGACCTGCCCTGCCCCGGCGGAGGCCAGCGGCTTGAGAAAAACGTGTCGAGGGCTTATGTCGAGCGGATTGCCAGCGATATCCAGGTGGCCCGCCCCATGCGCATCGCGCTGGATGCCGGCAACGGCGTCGCCGGCCCCATCGCCGCCGAAGTGCTGCGCGCCTGCGGCGTGGAAGTGACGGAGCTGTACTGCGACGTGGATGGCGATTTCCCGAACCACCATCCAAACCCCAGCGACGCGAAGAATCTGCAAGACCTGAGGACCCGGGTGCTGGAAGACAAGCTGGATTTGGGACTGGCGCTGGATGGCGACGGTGACCGGTGCGGCGTGGTCGATGACCAAGGAGAGATTCTGTGGGCGGACCGCCAGCTGATGGTCCACGCCGTCGACGTGCTCGATCGCGAACCGGGCGCCACCGTGGTGTTCGACGTCAAGTGCTCCAGCCTGCTGCCTCGCGTCATTGAGGAATCAGGCGGCGCGCCGGTAATGGCACGGACCGGGCACTCGTTCATCAAGGCGAAAATGAAGGAGACCCAGGCCGCCCTGGCGGGCGAGATGAGCGGGCACCTGTTCTTCCAGGAACGCTGGTACGGATTCGACGACGGAATCTACGCCGGCGCACGGCTCCTGCAGATCCTGGCCGAGAAGGAGGAGCCGGCCAGTGCGGTTTTTGCCGCCCTGCCGCAGGCCTGCGTGACACCGGAAATCAACATCCCGTTCGAAGTCGACGGGGATCAGCACCGGTTCATCGAGAAATTCTCGGCCTGCGCCGAATTCCCCGGAGCACGCCTGACCAAGATCGACGGCGTCCGCGCCGACTTCGAAGACGGTTTCGGGCTAGCACGGGCATCCAATACCACTCCGTACGTGGTGACCCGATTTGAAGGAACGACCTGGGATGTCATCGAACGAATCCAGGCCGAGTTCCGCAGGCAAATGCTCGCCGTGGACCCTGGGCTAGAACTTCCGTTTTAACCTTCCAGCTATGTCTGAAAACCCTCCTTCGGAAACCGCCCCCTTTTCAGTCCTGTTCATTTGTACGGGAAACATGTGCCGCAGCATCATGGCGGAGGCCCTTCTCTCCCACCATGGCCGCGATCGCGTCCGCGCATGCAGCGCCGGCAGTCATCCTGCCGGAGTCGTCCATCCCCTAGCCCTGGAAGTGCTGGCTGAACTCGGCATTGATGCAAGTGATGCCCACAGCAAATCCTGGGACGAGTTCGCCGGCCAACCTTTTAATACGATCTTGACCCTCTGCGACTCCGCGGCAGGCGAAGCCTGCCCCTGGTTTCCTAGTTCCGTCATCCGGGCGCATTGGGGGACCCGGGATCCTTTCACCTTCACTGGAAACGAAGAGGAAACCCTTGCCTGTTTTCGAGAGGTCCGAGGCCATCTGGAGGCCCGTATCCGGGCTCTGCTGGCTCTGCCGCTGGAAATCCTGGACCCGTCGGAGCTACAGAAAGAACTGTCTGCGATCGGACTGAGCTGACGTGCCTACCCCTATAATGGCGCCGTCTCAAATCTGCCGGATTAATTCATGACGCTCGCCACTGCCGACATTTCCGACCAACACCCAGACGAAGTCCAGATTGCTGAACCGGGGTTTCGCGATTACGGAGGAATCCCTGCATTCGCGGGTCCGATTTCCACGGTGAGTTGCCAGAATGACAACTCCAAGGTCCGGGAAGCGCTGGAAGAGGAAGGAAATGGCCGTGTCCTGGTTGTGGACGGGTCCGCTTCCATGCAGTGCGCGTTGCTCGGCGACATCCTCGCCGCCATGGGACACGAACACCACTGGGCTGGTGTCATCGTCAACGGCTGCATCCGCGACTCCGCAGTCATCGCCACCATTCAGATCGGTGTCAAGGCCTTGGACACGAACCCTTTGAAAAGCGTGAAGCGGGGAATCGGGGACCGTGATGTTCCAGTCCGCTTTGCCGGAATCGACTTTACGCCCGGCCACTGGGTCTGCGCCGACCCGGACGGCATCCTGGTCTCGCCCCGGGCACTTGTCTGATCGTCCGGAAGTCCGTTCCGGTCAGGATTCGATATCGCCCCGGCGCCCACCCCGGCGCCTCAACCGGATCAGGTACAGCACTGGCCCTGACAGCGCATAGCCACCGAACAGCAGAAGCAACACGTTAGGCGGATTGATCGAAAATAGCAGCAGCCCCCCCAGAATAATCAGCCAGGTGACCAGGCCGACGCGGAATTTAGGCTGGGTTTCCTTGAAGCTGTAGTAGCTGAACCGGCTAACCAGCAAGACGGCAATCAGCAGGGTCGCCGCCAATGCCGCTTCCTTGAGTTCAACGCCGGTATAACCGTAGCTGTCGGCAACCCACATTCCCGCCATCAGGATTCCTGCCGCAGCCGGGCTCGGCAATCCTCGGAAAAAGGCCCGGTCCTGAGAGTGGGCATGCGTGTTGAAGCGTGCTAGGCGCAGGCCGACGGCCGCCATGTAGAAAAATGCACCTAGCCAGCCGAGCTTGGCCCATTCACCTCCGACCGGTTGCATGAACTGCAGGGACCACTCGTACATCACCAGTGCCGGCGCCACCCCGAATGCGAGCATGTCGCTCAGGCTGTCGTAATGCAGGCCGAATTCGCTGGCAGTGTGGGTAAGGCGGGCGACCCGCCCATCCAGCGCATCAAGAACCATGGCGACGAAGATCGCCAACGCGGCCGGCTCGAAACGCTGTTCGATGGCGAAGATCACCGCGGAGAAACCGGCGAACATCGCCGCCGTGGTAAACAGGCTCGGCAGCAAATAGATGCTGCGGCGATAGCGACGGGGACCCTTCACGGGATGGGGGTTTGAGGAGATGGCGTCGCGGCGGGAAATCGCCGCGACATAAGCGTTTGGCTTTGGCTTAGACGAGGTTGACGACGCACCACGCGAGCAATGCGTATATCGCCCAAAACACAACCATCGATACGAGGTTGCCGATCATCTTTGTTCCTCCAGAGTTGCCAGAGTATTGTCATCGCGCAAATTTTCTGCGCTCTTCAATTCTAACATGACATCAGTCTAGCAAGTGCCCCCTAGTTACGGCTCCGATCCACCAGACGCTGCTCGCGAATCCAAGGCATCATGTCCCGCAATTGCGCCCCGACTTCCTCTATCGGCTGGTTTTGGCTGGTATCACGCAGTTGTTTGAGGTGCCCGGCCCCGGCGGCATTCTCCTTTACCCACTCCCGGGCGAATTCTCCGCTTTGGACATCTGCCAGGATCTTCTTCATCGCTTCGCGTGCCTGATCTCCGACGACTCTCGGTCCGCGGGTCAGGCCGCCGTATTCGGCCGTATTGGAGACCGAATAGTTCATGTTGGAGATGCCGCCCTCGTAGATCAGATCGACGATCAGCTTGAGTTCGTGCAGGCATTCAAAATATGCCATTTCTGGCTCGTAACCCGCTTCGATCAGGGTTTCGAATCCTGCCTCGATCAGGGCCGTCACGCCACCGCACAGTACGGCCTGCTCGCCGAACAGATCGGTCTCGGTCTCGTCACGGAACGTGGTCTCGATGATTCCGGCCCGGCCACCGCCGTTGGCGCTGGCGTAGGACAAGGCCTTGTCCCGGGCTTTGCCACTGGCATCCTGGAATACTGCGATCAGGGTCGGGACTCCGCCTCCTTGTGTATAGGTCGAACGCACCAGATGCCCGGGGCCTTTCGGGGCGATCATGATCACGTCCAGATCCTCGCGCGGGCGGATCTGCTCGAAATGAATGTTGAACCCGTGCGCAAACGCCAGTGTGGCGCCTTCCCGGAGGTTGGGCTCGATCTGATCTGCGTAAAGCGCGCTCTGGTGCTCGTCCGGTGCCAGCACCATCACGATGTCGGCCGCCGCCGTCGCCTCTTCGATTCCGGCGACTGCGAGTCCGGCCTCGCGCGCCTTGGCCTCGGAGGCGGAACCTGCCCGCAACCCGACGACGACCGAAACCCCGGAGTCTTTCAGGTTATTGGCATGGGCATGCCCCTGGGAGCCATAGCCGATGATCGCCACCGTGCATCCCTGCACAATGGACAGATCCGCATCCTTGTCGTAAAAAACCTTCATAGTCAGCTTCCTTGCCGGTGTAATGTTCCGGCGGTTGTCATTGATTCTGTCGTATGGAGAGCGCCTGCTCGCCGCGTGCAATACCCAGCGGTCCGGTCCGGACCACCTCCACTAATTCGTGTTCGCCCATCGCCGCGATGTAGGCATCGATTTCCTCGCTCGTGCCAACCACCTCGCTGGTGTAGCACAGGGCGCTGACATCGGCAATGCGTCCCCGGTAGATCTTGTTGACGCGCTGCAGGTCGTCCACGCTGCCCTCGTCGCGCAGCCGCAGCTTGATCAGCGCCATCTCGCGCTCGACGTGATTCTGTCCGGTCAGATCCACCACCGTCACCACGTCCACCAGCTTGTGCAACTGCTTGGTGACCTGCTCCAGCACCCGGTCATCGCCGAAAGTCACCAGAGTCATGCGGGACAAGGTCTCGTCCGGCGTCGGCGTCACCGTCAGCGACTCGATATTGATGCCGCGCGCAGAGAACAGGTTCGCGACCCGCGACAGCGAGCCCGATTCATTCTCCAGAAGGACGGCCAGAATTCGCCGCATGTCAGGACAAAATCATTTCGTTATGCGCCGCGCCCGGGGCGATCATCGGGAACACGTTCTCGCGCGGGTCGGTTATGAAATCGGCAAAGACCAGCCGGTCCTTGAGGCTAAGGATCTCGCGCAGAGCCGGCTCCACGTCTTTCGGCTTCTCGATCTTCATGCCGACATGCCCATAGCTCTCCGCCAGTTTCACGAAGTCCGGCAACGCATCCATGTACGACATGGCGTAGCGGGAATCATAGAAGAAATCTTGCCACTGGCGAACCATCCCCATATACCGGTTGTTCAGGTTGATGATCTTGATCGGCAGGCCGTATTGCCGGCAAGTCGACAGTTCCTGGATGCACATCTGGATACTCGCCTCGCCGGTCACGCAGCACACCAATTCATCCGGATGGGCCAGTTGCACGCCCATCGCCGCCGGCAGCCCAAAACCCATCGTGCCAAGCCCGCCGGAATTGATCCAGCGTCGCGGTTGAGTGAATTTGTACAGTTGCGCCACCCACATCTGGTGTTGCCCCACGTCGGATGTCACGAACGCATCGCCGCCCGTCTGTTGGTACAGCTGATCCAGAACATACTGCGGCTTGATCTCTCCGTCCATGTCCTGTTGGTACGCAAAGGAATCCTTTTTCGCCCACTCACGGATTTGCCCCCACCACGGGGAAACGTCGGGCAGTGAATGCTTGCCGTCGCGCAACTCGTCCGTCAGTGCACGCAATACCTTTCGGGCATCGCCCACGACCGGGATATGCGCTCGGAAGTTCTTCGAGATGGACGACGGATCGACATCCACGTGGATCACCTTGGCGTAGGGGCAGAAGCCATCCAGTCGCCCCGTAATCCGGTCGTCGAAGCGGGCTCCGACGGCAATCAGGACATCGCTGTGGTGCATCGCCATGTTTGCTTCGTAAGAGCCGTGCATGCCCAGCATCTGGATGAACTGCGGGTCAGTGCCGGGGAAGGCACCAAGGCCCATCAGCGTGTTGGTGATGGGAAATCCGGTCAATCGCGTGAATTCGGCGAGTTCCTCATGGGCGCCGCTGGAAATCACCCCGCCGCCACTGTAGATGATCGGGCGCTCGGCCTTCGCGATCAACTTGGCTGCCCGCTTAATCTGCCCCGCGTGCCCTTCCAGAGTTGGTTGGTAGGAGCGCATGTCCGGATCCTGCGGGTAGGAAAACACCCTGGACTGTTCCGTCACGTCCTTCGGGATATCCACCACCACCGGCCCCGGCCGCCCGGTCCCCGCGATATGAAACGCCCGCTTGACCGCCAGCGGCAGATCCTCCACCTTCTTCACCAGAATGTTGTGCTTCACGCAAGGCCGCGTGATGCCGACGGTGTCGACTTCCTGGAAGGCGTCGTTGCCGATCAGCGCAGTGCGCACCTGCCCGGTGAACACCACCAGCGGCACGGAGTCCATGTAAGCATCAGCAATACCGGTCACGGCGTTGGTCGCACCTGGACCGGAGGTCACCAGAACCACCCCGACTTTTCCGGTCGATTTGGCATAACCCTCGGCCGCATGTACCGCGCCTTGCTCGTGCCGGACCAGGATGTGATCCACTTCCTGTTGCTTGTGCAGTTCGTCGTAGATATGCAGCACGGCGCCGCCAGGGTAGCCGAACACGGTGGTGGCCCCTTCCTCAACTAGGCAGCGGATGAAGATCTCCGCGCCGTTCAGTTCCTGCGTCTCAGGATTCGAGCTTTGTTTCAAGTTGTCCATGCGATTGCTTAAAAGCCTCACGGAGAGCACGTCATGCCCTCGCGCGCTATTGTGCTCCAAAAGCCTTTATTTTTCAAATTGAAATGGCGATAAATACTTATTCCTCATCTAGAGAAAACGTTTCTTGTACTGCTTTGGTCAACCTATATACTCGGTTAACACTACACTTTATTTCTAACGGGCAAAAATCAAGCAGGTTCACCCTCTTACCAATAGCAGGTATTATTCCTGATCAGGTATAGCAGCCCAACATTGAATCCATCTTTGTGTATCTGTACTTTCACCTGAATCAGCGCCATTAATTTCCACGTATAAATCCGGAGACCACTTTTGTTCCCATACTTTAATCGAAACCTTTTCTCCTGAGGCTTGTTCTTTTTCCGCCATCAGACTACACACCCACGTTTCATCCTTCGCTTGTGGACTGCGGAATCCATTCTCTTTTACATCAAAACCATCTTTGTACATTCTTTGCAACAACCCATTACGCATCTCAGCCTTTTCCCCGTCCATCCTTATTGCTGAGTCGGGAACCTCTTCCTGCATAATTTCTTCTAAATTCCATGGAATATCTTCGAATCGAGTCTTGTCAGCATTCCATCGTATCCCGAGCCCAGACATCGTATTCCCTTTTGCGCGTTCAATGAAGTACGCTAAGCTCGTTTGATTGCTGCTCTCGCGCAAACTTTTGATTCTTTCCAGCCATACACGCAACAAGTTTGCTAACCAGTCAGGATCAGCCGTCTCTTCTGGCGGTATCCCCCGATAGTCATTCCAAATCAATTGGGCAAATGCATTTAGCGGATGTCCGTGTTCTTCATACCATTTTTGCAAATCTCCTGTACTATCAGCCGGTCTTCCATCGCTACTCTTGCGCCACAATCTTGGCTCCCGATATATTCTTTCCAGAATGTCTTCAAATTCCTTCAATAATTTCAGTTCGGGCATCCAAATTCTTTGCTTAGGGTGTTGTTGATGTGTCATCCACTGTACACATGCATCCCAAATAGCCAGCATGCAATCCACGCTATTGGGAGGGATTGGGCCTGGCTCGATTAGTGCATATCTCCATTGCTCATACCCCTTTCCTCCTGTCCCCGATACTTCTTTTAAGAACTTTTGCAAAGTCTTAATCCTTATGTAATTGTGCAGTGACTGGAATCTTTTGTAATACTCGCTCAATACTCGCTTTGTTCTCTTGTCCATTTGCCCAAAAAGGCGGCTCAAATTGTGAGTGCGTAAGTTCGATTCTTCATCACTTAATAGGCATTCAATAGTTACCCCTCTTTCCATTGCAATCATGAATTTGAAACTCTGTTCAATTCCTGAATAGCCTGCAGCGACAAATGCCCACCAGCTTGCTATTTGCGTTCCAGAATGTAGGTCCCATCCCCTTTCAGTTTTTTCGAATGCTTCTTGGCTTCTCTTTTGAGCACTTTTTAATCGTTGAAATATTTCCCGCTGTTCATCCTGGGTCATCACATTTCCATTTTTTCTTTTACCTTTCGTCCTCTTGTGACGCGTGATCTTCAAGAGTATCGTCTTGAAAATTCTCATATTGCAGCACGCATGTTGGCCTGCGCCAACACTTCGATTGAATCATTAATTTCAGATACCTCTTCGACCATGCGATAACACCATCTACCATGACGATCATCCGCATTGACAGCTCCAACCCAACGTTCTGCAGCTGCCCTCTTGATCTCTTTCAAGTCATCATAAAACAACTTAGTCTCCAAAATTAGAATCAATTCTGCATCAGTACACTTCAGCCGAACTAAGAAATCTGGAATGTAGTCATGCATTTCGCCGTTGTGAAAATAAGGAATGCCGAAGCCCATCCCCTCATTCTTAGCGAATGCCAAAACCTTGGGGTGGTTATCCAAACAGTAGGCCGCTTTCCGTTCAAGCCCGCTGTCCGGCACCACCGCATTGATGTGACTCTTGAGTACAGGATAAGGCTCCCGTTTGGAGTAGAAATCGACATCGCCCGTTGATCCCATTTCACGCTGCCGCTCACAGCGCGGCAACTCAGGAATATCTCCGGCAGACGCATCCGGCTTAATGTATTGACACAAAGTTTCAACAATCCATCCATAGTAAGGGGCAAGGAAAACATCTTTTTTATCAGAAGGATGAGAGGCAGTGACTTTCCGTTCAATGTACGCGCACACTATTGGGAACAATTGCTGGAACAGAATGTTTGGAGGCAATTGGCAGCTAGCCTCTTCCGCATAGAACTTGGCTAGGGTTCCGGTGAGCTCATAGGCTCTTTGCTGCAGGCGGGTTTGACGAAAGCTTTTTAGATCTACTCCGCGCAATTCCCCGGGTCCGCTGATCGAGGGGATTCCCGAATTGGATGGCAGGCCGGCTTTCATCTGTACCTCTGGCGGGATTTTCTCGGCATTGATACACACGGGGGGTATCTTCTTCATATCGCAACTTAGCCCAATTCTTATGCTTTGGTAATACCCTTCCACACGCGGAAAACTGATTGCCAGGTCTTGTCTGTCTGGTAGGGCATGGATGTGGTGCCGTGCAACTTTCTTCGGAGAGTCCCCTCCTTTTTTCACTTTGACCGTAAAGGCAGATAGCGGAACACCCAGTACTGTCGCGATTTCCTCGGGCAAGTGTCCGTTTTTGCCTATTTCGTAGGAAGTGCGCCGCAAGCCCCGTCCAATCACCTGTTCGCATAGCAACTGCGACATGAATGGGCGCAATCCGATTATGTGCGTCACCGTATTGCAATCCCAACCTTCGGTCAGCATCCCAACACTCACGATGCAACGGACGTCACGGCCTGGCGGATATTTCTCACGCCCCAGTTTGTCGGCCAATTCCACGAAACCCTCAGGGTATTGCTCTCTGCCTTGCCTGTCACGAGGCCAATTACCTCGGCCAATCGTGTCGAGCGTGTGCCGCATCCAACGGGTCTCGTCGGTTCTCGCGACGCCACTCTCAATCTCCACCTGCATATCCGAGTACACGCAGATGGTGTTTTCTTGATTCAGAGCATTCTTAAGTTCGGGCAGGCCAGCCCGTGGGATGGTCGGCGTTGGAGGCTGATCTTCGGCAATCCAGTCATACACGATGTTTGCCAGTTTTTTCGTCTTGCAGATGACGATCAGAACCGGCTGGTACGAATCTTCCAGTTGACCCAGTTCCTGATGCAGGTCCTGCCACATGCCTCCCATCATGGCGATTGGAGTATGAGCGTATTTGAGGGTTGCTTCCGGCTTAGCGCCTGCCTTCTTCCCCCCACGCTCGGTCGCCGTGAGCTTTGGCAGTATCCATTTCCAGATGTTGAAATAACCAGGCACGGTGGCTCCGCTGGAGTCGCGTGCCGCAAGTTGCGGGATTTTCACCAGGCCAGATTCGATGGCGTCCTGCAAACCGAAGCTGCTCGCAGTCCATGGAAATATGCGGTTGGTGTTCGCACCTGCCTGACCCAAAAAGTACGGTGTAGCAGAAAAGTCCACGCAGAAATTTATGCCACGTAGATTATTGATCTTATCCAGCCCATCTACCCAGGTGGTCGCCTCTCTATAGTAGTACTCGGCGGCCTCGTCCTCTTCGTCGATAATGCCGTTACCTTCTCCAGAGGACTGTAGTCGGTAGGCATGGTGCGCCTCGTCATTGAGCACGAGAATGTTCTTCTTGGAGCCGAGTTCCTTCTCCAATACGCGCCTCACCAAGGCGGCATCAGTTTCCATGTATTTCTCCGATTCAACCTCGACTTTTTTCAAACTGCCGCTTGAGTCGCGATGTTCGTTCCGCACTCGCAGCAGATTCAGCGCCTGTTGCTGGCGAAGGTGGTCCTCAGTCATGTATCGTTTGCCACGTGCCGTCATGGCCTTGTCGCCAATGAAAACAGTTTCCTTTACGAGAACGCGCTGACCCGCCTTGACCACCTTGCTGCCCCCCTGAGTGCTACGTGGCTCGAATATGTGCCAGTTGGTAGTAAAAAATTTCCCTTTCGTCAAATCAGCCATCATGGCTGGTGGAACCAAGTCTCGGGTTTGGTAGATGCTCGCGTCTCCCCTTTGCGGGTTCAATTCTGCCAAGCGATCTCGGATAGTTACATTCGGACACACTACCAGGATGGCATCCGAAAACCTCGTGTCACCCTTGTTTGCCACCTTGTTCAATATGCTCCATGCCGTCAGCATGGCCATCACCGTAGTCTTGCCTGTGCCTGTGGCCATCTGGCAACAATACCTTTTGAAAGCCTTGAATCCGTCCCGCTGTTTTTTCTCCCCCATCTCCTCAAGCGGAATGTTGATGCCCTGCTGAAAATCCAGTCTGGCCTCGGTCAAGAAGATGATGGCTTCGGCCGCTTCCAGTTGGGCGAAGAACAACGGCTGCTCACGCCCTTCGCGCCGCCAGTATTTCAGCAGGTCCATGGTCGTGCGGCTCACCCCCCCCTCACCCTGCAGGGCATGGGGGCGCCAGTCAGCCAATCGTTGCCGAATCAGGGCGACTTGCTCTAATTTTATTTCATAACCGACATCCTGTTCCTCGTCGTCGTCTGCCACTTTTCCAGTCGGCAGGTACATGTAGGTCGGTTCGCGCCGGCTGTTGATTAACTCTGGTGGCTCGTGTTCATGGATTTTCCAATGCCGCGAGGGCTCTTCGTAGGGAGAGCTGATAATCGGCTCATTGACTTCGTGTGCAGGCATTACAGGTTGAAATGGTCCGCGACAGTATCCAGGGTCTCAATCACATTGGGATGGATTTCATCAGGCAGCATGGCCGAGGCAATCTCATCGTAGCGGGTGTAGGAAAAACCATGCAGCCCGGCCCGATCAAGAACAAGCGGCAGAATGTCGCGGCGGGCCTTCAGGGCTACCAGCGTAGCGTGATCGCCCAGAGGGTCATTGATCGCACTTTCGGGCAGGATGCCCTCCAAGGCTTTCTTCATGGATTGAATGGAGGCCAGGGGTGAATTCTCGCCCGCTGCCATCCCCACAAATCGAGCAAGAGAGTCAGGGTGCACCAAATAACTCTCAATTTCGTAACGAGCCCAGCACAATTTCAGAAGATTGCCTCCAGCCGCCTCCTGTCGGGCTGGAATGTTTTCATTACCATCCCGGTCAACGACCTGCACTCCTCGCATTCCCTCCTGAACCAGTAAAAGTGCATCGAAATGCTCTTGAGCCTTAATCCCTTTCCCTTGGCTTCGCATTTCAAACACCACCGGCTTCCAAAACGGTCGTTGCAGGAAATCCGCCAGTGGATGTTCTAGGGACGACGCCCATTCCATCAGGATGTTCAGGTCGGTCCGCCCTTCGACATAGAGGATTCGCTCTTTTTCCTGAGCCAGCAAAATATCCGTATTCGAAAGAATGGAAAGCGAGCGAATCAGTGACGACTTACCATCTTCGCTTGCCAATTTTCGAGGGTGCCCCAGCATAGCAAGCAGGTCTCTTGGCTCAACCGCATTGATGACCGCGTCGGAGTGAGTGGCGATGATAAGTTGGGAATTGGATTTCCGCGCGATTTTCTTCAACTGTCCATATATTGTGTCCTGCAGAATCACATGCAGGTGCGCATCCGGCTCATCCAATAACAGGACACTACCCTTTTGCTGAATCAGAAAAGTCAGCAAAAGCAGTGCCTGAAGAAACCCGCTGCCTGCCGAATTGATGTCAAGCCTAACTCCATCGGGACTCTGCCGGTACTCGGCAAGGATATGCGCACCAGTATCATCCGGCGGCAGCAACTCGTAACCGAACATGCGCTCAATTAAGCCTGTCAGACAATCCCATGCGTCTTGGTCGCTGCTGATTTCGGCTAAGAGGTTGCGCAAAACATCGCCGGATTTCCCTTGCCCTAGCAATTGGTTGATTTTCGGCCTCTGGTATACAGGCTCATCGACCCCTAGACCACTCACGGAGGGAACAAAAAACACCTGGTAAGAATCCTTCGCTTTCTTGAGAATTTCAAGTGTCACATCCTTGGACGGTCGGACATACACCTGTTCACTGCTGTCTCTCTCCACCTCTATGCAGATTGACCCCATATCGGTCGTAATGCCTAGTTCGATCCTGTTCTGACCATTAAATTTCCCATCACTCCACAGTAGGTCAAAGTTCCGCAACGGGACGGAATAAAATGTCTGCCGCGTGACGGGAGCCTTGGCGTAGAAGCCTCCATGTTTCTGGAAATCGTTCAGTTCAAACCAACGCTCCAGCGCCAGCGACCATGTCGCGATGGCCTGAAGCAAAGTCGTTTTTCCGGAGTTGTTGGGTCCGGCAACAGCAAGATTACCTTCAAGATCAAATCTTTCCTCATGGAAACACTTGAAATTTCGAATGACGGCTTGGGTGATTTTCATTGGGAAATTTCTTTGCGGTGAAGTATTCCGTCCGGACTTTCTGCAGCATACTCTGATCCATCAACCTTTTCGCAAGACACCGTATCCGGATTCTTCCACGGACTCACCACAACATCCCGACCTAGACTTTGAGGTGTCGCAATATGGAATTCGTTTGATGCGATTTGACGTGCTTTGTTCTCATCGCTCGCCCGCACGATTAATTCCCCCTTGAATGTACTTGCGTTCCAATTCCTGCTCGCAGGGTCGATAGGCATCAACCTCCAGATGAATTTATCCTGCGCTATTTGCTGTGCCATCTGCCTGCCTCCTTCCAACTGCCTATTTTGCAGTAACCTTTTTGATCACCATCAGCTCATTCCCCCGGTCGTCGATCACCTTGACTGCGACCTGCTCCCCAGCAATAAATGGAGCACTGACAGACCCCCGTAAGTGATCCCAAACAGTGTCGTCAAAATCTGCTTTCACTGCCTTGCGGATTTTCTCCCACGCGCCCGTACGCGGAAAAAACACCTGCCCGGCACGGAAACATTGCCCATCGTAGTCGGGATCCAGCATCCAGCAAGGCACATCGTCGCCTTGTCGTGAATCGACTTCCATGTTCGCTGGATCAAAAACGTCCAGCCCCAGCAACTCCACTTGCCATAGCTGATCTCCCTCCTCTGTCTTTTCGTCCACCTTCCTCAGTTCAATGTCGGGCAACCCGCATACTGAGAAAATTTGACTGGAACGCATGTTCTTTAGGAGATCGGACATCACCACATCGGTGCTGGCTTGAACATACGTGGATGGTAAATCGAGACTTTCCTCACTGTGTTCAATGGTTTCGCGGGCGGCAGGCTCTATCGCAAATGCGATCACCAGCAATTGGGCGTAATCTTTATTGCGCGCCTCTCGTCCAGCATCCACCACCGACCGCTCACTAATAGCCCCGTTGGCAGGGCCGAAAACAATAGCGAGCAATTGGCTGTCGTCGGCAGATTCGGCTTCGGCATGCAGATTCAAGGATTTTGCGGGCGGGCGGATGTTTTTTATCTTGAAAGTCTTATTGTCCGGCAAGCGTATGGTTGGCACCAGTCTCAATATCTCGATCATTCGCTCGATATGATCTCTTTCGCCCTCTACATCCACTCTGTTACCAGTCTGCTGTGGTTCGACGCCCTCTACTTCATCCTTCGATGCGACATCAGGCGCAACAGGTATCGGCAAAACAGCTTCCACGCAAAAAGGACCGCTAATTCGGGTCACTTTCCGATCAACTTCCGGTTGGTCCACCAGAACTTCCTCGACTGGAGGCTCATCGTTAGCAATGGATTTCAGCGTGATGCGTGGCACAATGCCCCCCACCTCTTCGCCTTTTGCGTTTTTCTTTCGTATGTACACGAAACCAGCGCCAGGCCCGCGCTGTCCATCCTTCAGCTGATAGTAGGGATACGTGGCGGTCAGCAGGCGCTGGCGAGTCAGAGCTAACGGAACTCGGGAAATGTCGCTGGTAATCCAGCGCCGCCCCCATTTTTCCGCCACAAAAGCGCTGGTGCCTCCACCGCAAGTGGGATCAAAAATAAGGTCCCCTGGGTCAGTGGTCATCAGCAAGCATCTCTGAATGACCTTAGCGGATGTTTCGACAACATATTGTTTGTCGCTCGCATATCCTGCGATTCCCGTGTCCGGCCACATGTTGTTAATTTTTTTGCAGGGAAAGTCGTGCAGATAGCGGATATATCCAAGATTTTTTCCGACAATGCCAATCCGCCTTGCTGCAATCAGTTTGTCCATGCCTAATCGACCGGTTTTCCAACTGCCTTTAGAAATCTCGAACGTCCGCCCTTCAAACTCAATGGAATATTGTCCCCCTTTTGATGCGGTCTGGCTTCGCAAGTCGCCGTATCTGAACACCCGACACTCATCGGGCAATGCCTTTCGCCCTTCTCTTTCTTCTTTCGTCATAGCGCGGCGAGTACCGTCCTGTAATTCAACGTGTCTATACGCGCCATCTGGTTCCATAGCCTTTCTCAACCAGATCTTTCGAGTCTTGACTTTATCTATATCTTTCGCAAACCAAACGAGATAATCCCCGGTGGTTTCCAAGTTCTTGTTGCCTAAACCTGAAGTGGTCGCATAGCTGATTAAACTGACGAAATTCTCCCGACCGAATACCTCATCCATGATGTTGCGGACGAGATGCACATTCTCGTCTGAAATCTGGACAAAACAGGAGCCAGACTCTGTTAGCAGGTCCCTCGCTAAAAACAGACGGTCCCTCATATAAGTTAGCCAAGAATGCGTGCCTAACTCCCATGTATCCCGGTATGCCTGAACCATTTCCGGTTCGCGGCTGATGTTGTCGTCATCCCCGTCCTTTACTTCCCGATTTCGAACAAACGGCTGGAAATTACTTCCGTACTTCACTCCGTAGGGCGGGTCCATGTAGACCATCTGCACCTGCCCTCCCATATTTTCATACTCCAAGAGTGAATTCATTATCTGGAGGGAGTCTCCGAGAATCAACCGATTCTGCCAGCCGTTCATGTGCTCGTATGCGCCGCGGATTTTCTCGCCGATGGACTTCTCCCCTTCCCCAAACAGATCCAGCGTCTGCTGCCGGTCTCGCTTATGCCGCTTCAAAGTTTTGAGGACAGCCTCCGTGGAAAGTCGCTCATGCACGAAGAGAGGCAAGGTCGGGACGGAAATCTTTTCGCGCTCAGCCTTGCCCGCCCAATCCAAGAACGGTCGCGACATGTTTTTCAGTTTCTCTGCGGCTCGCCTAGCCTCGTTCAAACTATCGCTGTCGATAATCTCGCCTATGAGCCGCTCACCCTCGCTTCGAGCCTGCGCCTCATCCCAAGCAAGCGTTGGAGCTAATGAAGAATCGTAACGATACGATTTCGGTCCCTTTTTCTTCGAAGACGGGAACATATCCTGAGAACCGCCCTCCGGCCTCAGTAAGGCTTTCTTGTCGCCATGACGATAGTCGCGTGGCGGCGGCTTCGGGGTTGACCTAGGCATGCACTGCATTTTACGATACCCTGTGGAAACAATCACAAGTTCACTTCTCTGACCACTGGATGCCGAAATATCGGAAATACTCCTTGTTTCGACCCAGAATCAAATGACCCTGCTAGCCACAGTCCGCAAGCATCTTGGAATCAAAGGCGGCGATGTCATGCTGCTGAATGGCCATGGTGGAGAAATAACCCTAAGGTCCGGTATAACCATTGAAATCCAGCACTACAGCGACGAACAAATTGCGCAATGGGACGCCAATGACCAACTGGAACCACAGGAGAAAGCCCGCATACTAGACACTGTATCCCGTCTCAAGAGTAAAACGGTTTCCTAACCCCTGACACCATTCACTGCCGCACACAACCCGAAGCGTATGGAATCCTGGTCACGACCGTTGCGGCATTTCTGAAGTCGCTCTCGGAATGACCGAATGCAACCTCTTGATCCCCACTTCGGCTTGCGCGCACAATGCTAGAATCCAAACTTCACGAAAGTTTCTAGCTTTGACTAGGAGCGATCAGCGCGTCATGATCTTGGCATCCGAACCGCGAGGCGCATTCTCGAGGCAATGAATCCGAGCAACGGCAATTCGGCGGAACCAGGCGGGCCGATCGCCTACATGGCGGGCAACGGTGTTGCCGCCAACCTGTTCATGGCCGCCATCCTGTTCGCCGGCCTCGTGGCGTTGACCGGCCTTGAGCGAGAAGCCTGGCCCACGCTGCCTTTCAACCAGATTGAAGTTTCCATGGCCTACCCCGGGGCCACTCCCGAGGAAGTCGAAGAATCGATCGTCGTCAAGATCGAGGAACAGGTCGAATCGCTGGATGACGTAAAAACGGTCAAATCCATCTCGGCACCAGGCATGGCGTCCGTCAAAATCGAGGTGAAATCGGGCACGGACATCAACCGGACCCTGGACGACATCGAATCGGCCGTCAACCGAATCCAGTCCTTTCCAGTCAGCGCGGAACGCCCTGAAATCAGGGAGCTGACCAACCGGCAAAGCATGATTCGCCTCATCGTCTACGGTGACGTCTCCGAGCATTCGCTGAAGGAACTGGCCTACCAGATCGAAGACAGCCTTGCCTCGCTTCCCGCCGTGTCCCAAGTCGAAACCAGCGGCACGCGCAATTACGAGATATCCATCGAAGTGCCCTTGCATCGGCTGCGGGCTCTCGGCCTTACCCTCGGCGACGTCGCGAATACGATTCGCCGCAGTTCCCTTGATCTATCCGCCGGTCGCATCGAAACCCAAGAGTCCCAGGTACGCGTGCGCACCCTTGGCCAGCGCTATGACCAGCAGGACTTCGAGGAAATTGTCGTCCTCAGCCGTGATGATGGCACGGTCGTACGTCTCGGCGATATCGCCGAAGTCCACGACGGTTTCGAGGATGTCGACCTGATCGTCCGGCATCAGGGTCAGCCAGCCGCCTATATCGAGGTCTACCGGGCCGACGGCGAGAAGGTGATGGACGTCGCCACGACGGTACAGCAGCACATTGCGAATGTGATTACTCCCTCCCTCCCCGGCGGCGTGAAAATCACCATCTGGAACGACGAATCCCAGACCTATGCGGAACGAGTCGATCTTCTCCTCAAGAACGGCCTCCTGGGGCTGATGCTCGTCTTCATCGCACTGGCTTTGTTTCTCGAGATCCGGCTCGCCCTGTGGGTGGCCGCCGGTTTGGCCATTTCGGGGATCGGCGCCCTGGCAGTCATGCTGGTCCTCGATATTGCAATCAACACCATTTCCCTGTTCGCATTCGTTCTCGCCATCGGCATCGTCGTCGATGACGCGATCGTCGTGGCAGAGCATATCCACTATGAACGGAAGAAGGGTCGATCGGGTGTGGTCGCCGCGATCCGAGGCGCGCGGCGAATCAAGGTTCCGTTGACTTTTGCCGTACTCACTTCGGTCGCCGCCTTCATTCCCCTGCTCTTCATTCCCGGAGGCATCGGAGAAATCTGGGGCGCATTGCCGGTCATCCTCATCTCCATGCTGCTGATTTCGTTGACCGAATCGCTGCTGATCCTTCCGAATCACCTGTCCCATCTGCACGGCCCCGAGTGGTCGCCGACCGGCGCGATCGACCGGTTCTTCTCGCGAACCCAGAGTCACGTGGACCACCTGCTGCACAAGTTCGTGGAAGGCCCCCTGGACCGGGGGCTGCGATTCGCGACCGGTCAGCCCGCCATCACGCTCGCGGGCGCCATCGGAATCTTCATCCTCAGCATCTCCCTGCTGCCGGCCGGCATCGTTGCGACGACTTTCGCAGATACGGTGGAGGGCGACTTCGTGACGGCCACGCTCGAGATGCCCGACGGAACGACGGCACAGCGGACTTCCGAGGTGGCGGCAGAGCTTGAAGCCGCCGGTTTGCGGGTTATCGAGCGGTTCTCGCGCGAGCGCCCCGAGGGGGCGCCCTCCCTGCTGTCCGGCTCGACGGTGACCGTCGGCCAGGGTCCGCGAGTCGAAGGCGGAGGGCTTGACCCCAAACTTTCGCTGAGGCCGGAGGCCAACATCGCGGCCGTCGAATTCAAACTGCTGAGCGCACAGGAGAGGGAGATTTCCACCGGAGACGTCGTGCAGGCATGGCGCGACGAGGTCGGCACCCTGCCCTACGTCCGCGGCATCGTCTTCAGTGGTGAAATCATCGACCTGGGGAATCCTGTCGAGGCTGTACTGTCGCATTCAGACCCGGACCGACTCGGAGAAATCGCAGACGCGGTGGTCAACGGCCTGCGTGGCATCGGAGGCGTCTACGACGTGCGTTCCGACCACACGCCGGGCATCCGGGAAATCCAGCTCGAACTGCGACCCGAAGCGCGAACGCTCGGGCTCACCCTCGAGGGGATGGCTCAGCAGGCGCGCGCCGCCTTCTTCGGCGCGGAAGCCTTGCGTGTGCAGCGAGGCCGGGAGGAAGTCCGGGTTTACGTCCGCCTGCCCGAGGACGAGCGCAATGCCATCACCGACATCGAAAGCTACTTGATTCGAACCCCGGCCGGAGCCGAGGTCCCGCTCAACCAGGTCGCCCAACTGAATTCAGGCACGTCGCCACCGACGGTCCGGCGCAAGGACGGGCAACGGGTCGTCACGGTCACTGCGGATGTCGACGACACCGTGATTTCCGGCAACGAGGCCAACCGGATCCTGGCCGACTCCATCCTCGCGAAACTGGGCGCCTCGGATCCCGGCCTGACATATGCGTTCGGAGGCGAGCAACAGCAGCAGATCGAATCCCTGGATTCGCTCTACCGCGGCTTCGCGATCGCGCTGTTCATGATTTTCGTCCTGCTGGCCATCCCTCTTCGCTCCTACACCAAGCCGTTCATTATCATGGCCGTCGTTCCGCTTGGAATCGTCGGCGCGATCATGGGCCACTGGATCCTGGGGATCGCCATGGGCGCGGTCTCCTTCATGGGAATTTTTGGCCTCAGCGGCGTGGTGGTGAACGACTCCCTCGTCATGATGGACTTCATCGACCAGCGGCTCCGCGAGGGCGACCCGGCGCGAACCGCGATCATCGAGGGTGCCAAGGGACGTTTCCGGCCGATCTTTCTCACCTCCGTCACCACTTTCCTCGGCTTCACGCCCTTGATTCTTGAGCGCGCCATCCAGGCCCAATTCCTGATTCCCTTTGCCGCCTCGCTGGGTTTCGGCATCATGATTACCACGGCCATGCTGATGTTCGTAGTCCCCGCGCTCTCCACGATTCACTTGCGAGTGATTTCCCGGCGCGGAAGTCTCGGCTCCCCCGCGCAAGCCCAAACCGCAGGCTAGCGAATCGGTCGGGGTTTCATTTTGCGCGCAGGCAGTCGCGCGGACCCTTTTCCGCAAACCGCTCCCTGACTTACTGAACCGCGTCAGTCCCGGTCTGCACCCTCATGCCTTCGGTGGCGAACTGGAGGCCGCCAGTGACCACCTGCTGCCCATTTTCGAGAGGCCCCGCAACATAGGCTTCATCGTTGACACGCTGCAGGACATGCACCGGGACAATATGCACGGCACCGTCGCCGTGAACCACCCAGACTTCATTGCCCGGCTGCAAGGCCGCCCGGGGAACTCGATAATACGCCCCTGAAGTGAGACCTTCGATCGCCACTTCCACGAACTTGCCGACTAAAAGCGGCGGGGCCCCGCTGGCCCCGTTCGATGAAACATCCCTGGAGAAAGGGTTCGGCACGCGCACGATCACGTCGATCGTTCGCGTCTGCTTATCCAGCGACACTTCCGCCCGGTCCACATAGCCTTCCCAAGTGTGGTTGCCCTCGCCATAGCGGGCAATCACGTGTGCAGGCACCTGTTGTTCGGAATCTCCGGCCCGAAGCTCCCACAGTCCGGGAATCAAAGCCGCATTCGCATCGGACAGCGGCACGACCACCTCGACGGCATCCGTGGCGAAGATACGGCCGACAGCCTGTCCCGCAGTTAAAAATTGTCCCAAATCCACCGATTCGTCTCGCACATAGCCATCAAAGGGTGCCCGAACCTGGGTACGGGACAGTGCCAGTTTGGCGTCAGCGACCCGGGCTTCCTCACGATCAAGCGCGGCCTCGGCCGCCTTCAACTGGGGTTCCCGCAGGGTCAGCGGATTCGCCCGGCGCGCCGAAGACTCTCCCTTGGAGCGCCGGCCGGAGAACTGTTCGTATTCGGTACGGGCAATTTCCGCTTTCTCCCTGGCCTCCAGGAGCTCCACGCGCTTGGCCTCAAGATCCGCCTCCGCTTCGCGTACGCGGTACAGGTAGTCCTCTTCCTCGATCCGGAAGATCGCCTGATCCGCTTCGACCCGGCCGCCACTCTGGAAACTCGGGTTGATCCAGACCACCTTGCCGCTGATTTGCGGAATGATGTCGACTTCCGCGCTGGGCCGCACGGTTCCGGCTCCGTACACCGGGATGGAGCCGTCGCCAAGCACGACGCGGCCGGTCTGCGCAAATGGAATCTGGGGCGGAGGCTCACGCCGCTCGGGCTCGGGCGCCAGTGACACCAATAGGGTCGCCAACCCGACAGAGGCGGCAATGATGACAACGGCAACCAGGAAACCAGTTCGTCTGCCCATACTAATTCGGGGAATTGATTCGGACCAAATCGTCTGCCGCCTATCCTAGCACCCTGTTTAGTCGGCGGATGCCGCTGCGGACTGTGAATCCACCGTACGGGCGGAATTGCCCGGCTGAGACGTCGTTGCTCCGGAAGTCACCCACGTACCTCCCAAGGCACGGTGCAGCGTCAGGCGCGCATAACCCAAGTCGCGCTCTGCCGCCGCGAGGGCGGAATTTGCGCTGACGAGAGTCTGCGAGGCAGTCAAGTAGTCTTCGTAGTCCGCCACCCCGGATTGATATCGCCGTTCCTGATACTCCGCTTCAGCCCGCGCCTCCTCGGCGAAAGATTTCCGCAGGGTATAGAAGCGATGACGGGTCGCCCATCCGGCCAGGGCGGCCTCGACTTCATTCACCGCAGTGACGACGGCATGTCCATAGGCGGCAACGGCCTCGTTCCACCGGTTTTCGGCAAGCGTCACATTTTGCTGCAGGCGGGATCCCTGGAACACCGGGCCCAGCAAGTTCACGGTCAGGTTGCGGAACCATTGGTCGGGGTGGAACCAATTTTCGAAGTCTGAATTCTGTAGCCCGATGGAACCGCCCAGCGACAAGGACGGCCGCAACTCTGCGCGCCGCACGCCAACCATGTAACGGGCCGCCTCCATTCTCTGCCTTGCCGCACCCACGTCAGGACGCTGCGTTAAAAGATCCGCCGGGATTCCCGCCGGGACGGGTTCAAGCTCCCCCAAGGACGGCAACGTCTCAGGCAGCAGATCCGTCAAGTCCTCACGGAACCCTCCCAGCAGCACCCACAGGCGCGCTTCCGCATCGGCCAGCCGTCCTTCGATGGCCGGCAGTTCGGTCTCCGCGTCCCACAGGCTTCGGCGCACCCGGTAGAGATCGCGGGCACTGTCCACCCCGCTGTCGTACCGGAACGCGGTCAGTTTTTCGCGTTCCCTGAAAATCTCCGCGATTTCTTCCGACAGTTCCCATTGGCGCCGCAGATGGGCGATTTCCAAGTACGTGCGCACGGTCTCGGCCACGACCCCGATGCGGGCAGCGCGGTAATCCCATTCCGAAGCCAGAAGCTCGGCTCCGGCAACACGCGCCTCATTGAGGTTGCGGTCCCAGAAATCGACCTCATAGGAGAAGTCGATGCTGAAGGTATAGGTCGTCAGGCCAATCCGGTCTGGGAGCTGCAGTTGAAAGTTCTGATCCAACTCGTCCACTTGTGCGCCGATCCCTGCATTCGTCGGCGCGCTGGTGTCTTCGAGGCCGGCGCTCGGCTGAATCCGTGGAGCCCTGATGGAATCCGCGATTCGCTCTCTTGCCCTCGCCTGCTCCACCCGGGCCACCGCTTCCGCCAAATCAAAGTTCGAGGTGAGGACGGTCTCGACCATCCGGTTTAAGGCCGGGTCGTTGAATGCATTCCACCATTCCGATGGGGCATATTCGCCAGATACGGCATCGACCGAGAATTCTTCGGGTAATTGCGCCACCGGCCCAGAAGCCGGAGGAACCAGCGAAGGCGAGCAAGCGGCAACGAGGCAACTGGCCAAGATCGGAAATACCGCCGCCGGTACGGTGTACCCTCGCGGTCTTATGATTGCAGTCCGAAAATCCGGCATAGATTGCATAGGGGGGGCCAGACCGTTCCGGCTGTCTGAGACCCGATAAATGAGCGGCAAGCTGGCTCTCATCGTGATCTGCATAGCAGCGGCATGCCGTCTGCTCCCCCAAGGTTGGTGGCACTCTATTATATGGGTCTGGATTCAACTCGTTACTGCTACAGATTGAAAAACCTCGCACGACACCCTGAATCCCTGGGGTTACCTTTCGTATACTTTAGTGTCTACCTTTGGTATGCTATTCGGCAAGACCTGAATCACTATGGGAGATTTCGTTATGCCTGCGACCCACATGACGACAACCAAAATTGACCGCGATTCTCTCGCCAAACTTCGCATGCTTGCGGATCGCGAGAAACGTAGCCAGCCTGGCCAACTGGCCGTTTTGATCGACGCTGCGTTTCGGTCAAACCCGGCTGAACTTGCCGATCAGGAATTCCTCGGCGGCGTCATGGATTCCCTCGTCGAAAACGCCGAAGCTGGAATGGCCGCCGAGACCGCGATTCAACATGCCAAGGAATTCTCGGCCGCCGGCCGCATTAGCTGGGGCGAAGAAGACGGGAAGATCATCGGCGTATTGCCCGATGGCTCTCGCTGCGACGTTGACGGCAACGTCTTGAACAAATCACGGTCTGCCCCGGCACAACCTATCTCTGCGACTGCGGCCGAGTCGTGACCGTCGGCCGTATTCAGGGCGGCCATTAACAATATGGCTGCTGAGAAGCCCGTATTAATCCTCATTTGCGGCATCAATGGTGCGGGGAAAACCACGTTCTACTACGAACAGGTCAAGCCCCTCCTTGATCGGTCCGGGCGCGAGTATCCATTCGTCAATGCGGACGAAATAGAGGAAGCCAAGTTTCCCAATGAAGTCGGAGAACACGGCCCAGAGATAGGCAAGCTGACCGCTGAAATCCGCGACCAGTACTTAAAGGCGAGGCAGTCTTTCATCACCGAAACGGTTTTCTCTCATGAGTCGGAAAACCGACTCGTTGAAGATGCCCAAAAAGCCGGATTCGAAGTCATGCTGAACCATATCCATGTCAATTCCGCGAGACTGGCTTACAAGCGGGTTCGAGATCGGGTCGGCTCCGGCGGCCACGACGTGCACAAAGACAAAATCTTCTCGCGTTACGACCGCACCGTGGGCAATATCCAAAAAGCGAGCATGGTTGCCGATCGCACCTATGTTTGGGACAACTCCCGCCAATCCGGCCACTCAGGCGTGATTTACCGGTTCGTTATGACGATGGCCATGGGCAAAATCATCAGACTTGCGGGCCCCCTACCCGACTGGGCGCATAAGATGTACCGAGCCCAGATCGAAGACTTTAATAAAAGACGTTAGACCAACCTGCGGACGATTACAGAAAAGGTCCGCCACCCAACGACGAGGCAGACGATGGTCTGGATTTCTGCGTCTTGCCGCTTGCGTCGTTTGGGTTTGACTAGTGTTGCCGGTTGCCACATCGCCGAATTCTGGTATCGTAAGGCAGTTTTCTCCCTGCTGATTATGGAATCTAGGCCATCTGAACGCAGGATTTCGCGGGAATTGCGAGTGGACCGCATCAAACACTACGACATTGCCTCGCTTCCACCCTTTCCCGAGGGCTGGTACTTCGTTGGCAGTCGGCGGGCCATCCTGAAAGAAACACTGATCCAAAAGACCTGGATGGCCGAAAAGATCGTCGTCTGGTGCGACGATACCGGCCGTATCTGCGTAGCCGAATCGACCTGCCCGCACTTGGGCTCCGAGCTGGGGCCTTCCGCAGGCGGCCAGGTTCGCGCCAGCTGTCTCGTCTGCCCGTTCCACGGCTACGAGTACGACATCACCGGCGAATGCGTTGCCACGCCCTATGCCCCCCCGCCCAAATCGACTCGACTCCGAGTGTTCGAGACACGGGTGATGGATGATCTGGTCTTTGCCTGGTGGGGAAGCGGCGGACGGCCACCGCAGTGGGAGCTTCCCGAGGACCCGCCGATGGGTGCGGATTGGGATGCCATCGGGTATCGAACCATGCGGTTCCCCGGCCATCCCCAGGAGACCACCGAAAATTCCGTGGACATTGCGCACCTGCGGTACATTCACGGCTACGACAGCGTGCACCCGGTCGGCTCGGTTTCCAGAGACGGGGCCCACCTCGAGAGTTCTTTCGATTTCAAACGAACCCGGGTCTTTGCCGGGGTCAAGACGATTTTCGACGTTTCCGCGATCGCGCACATCTATGGTTTTGGCTTCTCATACGTCGAAATCCGCGAACATTCCATCGGCATGGATTCGCGCCTGTGGGTGCTCGCCACGCCGACCGACGACCAACACCTTGAAATGGTGCTGGCCTCGCAAATGCGGATACTGCGAAAACCGAAGCGATTTGTGGCCGGTTTAGGGTTTCTCCCACCGGGATGGCGCACCCGGGCCATGAACGAAATTATTCTGACCGCGCAAAAACGCGATGTTCTTCAGGACGTTACAATATGGGGTCAAAAGCGGTATCGCCCCCGCCCGCGGTTGTGTCAGGCTGACGGCGAGATTGGAAAATACCGACGCTACTGCGAACAGTTCTACCCGGAGCACCCAGTCGGCAACCCAGACGAGCGTGGCAGTGAATCATCCAAGCATAGCAGCCCCGATACCTCCGCGCAGGCATTGGACGAACAAGAGCAACTTTCATAAGGAAATCCGGTCGTGAGATTCGCTGAAGAAATACTCCTGATGCTGCTCGACGAGAAGACGGGGTATTTCATTCCCATTCCGGAATGGAAGATGTCCTGTGTGCTCGCGGGAGGCGTCCTGATGGACCTGGCGCTGGAGAACCGCATCGACACGGATGTGGGTTCACTCACCCTGGTCGACGCGACCCCCACCGGCGACAACCTACTGGATCCGACGCTGGAAGAAATCGCCAAGGAAACCGACTCACACACCCCGCAATTCTGGGTCGAACGCATTGCACGGAACGCGGATTCGATCAATACGGAAGCGCTTGATCGTCTATCCAAAATAGGCATCCTGGATGCAGACGAGGCCGGGTTCTGGAACCTGTCCAGCAAGGTCGCGCGCTCAGGCCGCTATCCCCTGATGGACGGCAGGACCGGAGAAGAAATCAAGAGCCGCATCATGCGGACGCTGCTTGATGACGAGATCCCGGACCCGCGAGACATCGCCATCATCGGGCTCATGCACAGTTGCGGCGGCATCCGCGCGATGATGGAGCCCGAAGACTACGATCTTGCCGAAGAACGGATCGAACTTCTCAGCAAGATGGATCTGATCGGCCAGAACATCGGGGCGGCGGTACAAAGTTCCTATCGCCCCCCGGAGAGCATGCGCACGGTACGGCACCGGGCCATGCCGGTCATCGGGCTGAAGGACATGCTCTTGTCGAAAACATTCCGCGCGAGAGACCTCCCGAAATTCTTTGCCGAGCAGGCCCAGAAGCATGGGCCGGTTTTTGAATTCAGGGCGGGCGGGCGAAACATGGTCATCCTCGCCAGCGCGGAACTCAACCATTGGTTCAGCCAAAAAGGCCGACTCCACGTCCGTTCGCAGGACTTTATCGCGGAATTCCAGCATACGTGGGGGACCGGGCGATCCATCGCCAGCATGGACGGCGCCGACCACTTCCGCATGCGCAAAATGGTGCGGGCGGGCAATTCCCGCGCCGTGGTCGAGGATCGGTTGGATGAACTGCTGGCCATGGCCAGGGGACACTTCGACTGGTGGGGAATCGGAAACACCGTGCGCACCGAGATGGCATGCCAGCGGATGATCGGCGAACAGGTTTCCAATCTCAGCGTGAGCGTTGCGCCTGCCGACATCCTCGACGATCTCCTCAAATACGAATACCGAGCGCTTCTCGTTACGGTGGTCAAGATCCTGCCCCGCTTCATGCTGCACACACCCGCAATGAAACGGGCGCTCGGGCGTGTCCTGGAGCTTTATGCCCAGATCCATGCCTCACACACTCCGGCCCAACGTGCAGGCAAACGCCGGGACCTGGTCGACGACCTGATGGACCTGCACTACTCCGACCCGCAATTCCTGCCGGAGACCGACCTGGGCTTCGCGTTCATCGCGCCGATCATCGCGGGACATTATCTCGGAAGCGAAATGTCCTTCTCCATCTATGAGATGCTCATGAACCCTGACGTGCGGGAGCGGATTGTCGCCGAGGCGGACACGCTCTTTGCCAATGGGGACCCGACCGGCGAGGACGTTGACGTGTCGGCGTTCGACGTGACGCACCGATTCATCATGGAAACGCTGCGACTGCACCCCGTCATCCCCATGCACTTGCGGACCGTCATGAACGGTTTCGAGGTCGAAGGCTACAAGGTCCCGCCCAACTCCACGCTCATGGTCGCGTTTACCGCCTCTCATTTCGATGAGAGATTCTTCAAATATCCCCTGAAATTCGATATCGACCGCTTCGCGCCACCCCGAAGCGAACACAAGCAATATCCGGGCGCTTACGTGCCCTTCGGCATCGGGACGCACACCTGCGGGGGCGCACGCTGGAGCGAGCTGCACTTAGCCATGAACCTGATGCTGATGGCTCATCACCTTGAACTGGAAATGGCTCCGAAGAACTACAAGCTCGGAATCAACCCGATACCCAAGATGAGCCCCGACAAGAAATTCGGGTTTCGGGTCGTGCGGCACCGATATCCTTTCGAAGCCATCAAAACCGCGTACCACGGTAGAAAACTGAACTGAAAGCTCGCTGAGAAACTGAGGGCCTGCCGAAGCAGGCCCGTTCAGTCAAAAGAGGAAGCTCCCAACCAGGCTCCAGGTGCGCGGTTCGCCCAGCGAGCACCGCTGTGCGCCCCGACCGGTCGTTGTGTCCGCCAGCCCCAGTGAACCGACCAGCGGCTGGGAGTATTTGGTCTGGCAGTACTCCTCGTCGAAGATGTTCTTGACGAACACCGACACTTGCCAATCGCCCGTCTGGCTCCGCACGCCCGCTCCTCCGTTGAAGAGGTTGTAGCTGCTCTGCATGGTATCCGGATTCTGGTTGGTGTCCGCACCGACATTCTGGTCATCCATGTACTGGCATTCCCCTCGAACAAACCAGTCCGCCGCAATGTCCGGCAATGCATCGCTCCATTCAGTGGACAGGGCCACCTGCCACTTCGGAGAGAAATGATTGCGTTCCCCCTTCATATCGCGGGTCGGGTTTGCCCTGATCGCTTCGGGGAACAGAGCATCACATTCGGCCTGCAACTTCAAGCCGCCTGCGACTTGATTACTGCATACCGCATAAGCATCACGCGCCATCGAAGCCGCAGCGACATGACCTGGAAGCCCGGTGGCATCGGGGAATGTGTCGAACTCCGAATCCAGATAACTCACGCCCAGCGTGGCAAAAAACTCCTCCCGCGGCTGGAACAGCATGTCCAATTCGACTCCTTGCTGCGTGAGATCACCGGAGTTGTGCACGATGAGGTTCAGGCCATCGAACTGGCGCTCCTGAAAATCGCTGATCTTGGTGCGGTACAGCGTCGCATTGGCGACGAGCCGCCCTTCCATCATGGTGCGCTTCATACCCAATTCATAGTTCTTGGTCGTTTCGGTGTCGAATTTACGGGTTCTTCCAGCCAACTCGACCTTGCTGTTGAAGCCTTCAGGGTTGAAGCCGCCCGACTTGAAGCCGGTGGAAAAGTTGGCAAACAGCATGGTGTCATTGTCGAGGAAGTAGCTGAGATTGGTCATCCAGGTCATCTTGTCTTCGTCATGCTCCAGATCTGGATGACTTTCCGCCTGACGCAGGTCCAGACCGAACGGATTTGTCGGCGAACTGGCGGCAGCCAGCGGATTATGAACGACGCTGACGAAACTGCCCTCCTTTTCGCTTCGGGTAAAGCGGGCACCTGCCGCAAGACGCCACTGCGGGCTCAGCTGGTAGGTCGCATGCGCGTAGGCGGCGTAATTCTTGACATCCTGCTTGAAATCCGTCACCGCCATGTCCGTCCCACCAACCACACAAGTGTTCTGTGCTGCAGCGGCCGTCCCGGCAGCAGCCCCTTGCACTGCCTGCGCAACAGGAACCGGCTGCTGTATGTAATCTCCGGGTTCCGGGGTTTGCGGGTTCTCCACCAATAAATTTGCTTGTGTGTCCAATGCTTGCTGAGATGCAGCCAAGGCCGTGAGGCGGAGAGTCGTGACACCGTAATCCGGCATGGCCGGGTCGGCAAGATCAGCAACCAAGGGGTCAAGCGTTTGATAAATCGCTCCCTGCAGCGCGGGGTTGGGGATCAGTTGACCCAGCCGAACGTTCAAGTCCGTCTTGGCCTTCGTAATCGCACCTTGCAAACGCGTCTGGTTGGCGGGGTCGGCCAATGACGCGGGGTCCCTCAACAGCGGGCCCAGTACCGGACTGATTTCAGTTCCTGCTTTCATCAGAAGATTGACCAAACCAGGCGTTAATGCCTGAATTTGTGCCGTCACCTGAGGTGCGGCTTGAGGATTCGCCTGAGACAGGGCTTGAATCAAACCGGGAATCGCCTCTCCGACTTTTTGTCCGACACGCCTTCCGTACTCCAGCCCAAAAACAGTGTCCCGAGCGCCTGCATGCTTGATCTCGACAAAGCCCCCGGGTGCCAGCGGATTTGCTATCTGGACATCTTGGAGAAGCAGTCCGCGGTACAGATTCCCCACCGCCCCGCAAAAATCCTGCCCAAGGCGGAAATTACTGTCCAAGGTGTATTCCTCGTCGTAGTAGTAAAGGCCCAGCACGTACCCGAAATCCTCGCCCTCAGGAGACGTGATCTGCAGTTCCTGGGAGAAAGTTTCCGCATCATAGAGTTGATCGGTCGGAACCAAGTCTGCCGGCAGACGGATGACCGACTGGTCCAGGCTGTCGTTTTTCCAATCCCGGTAGGCCGTTACCGAACGGATCGCATGGCCGCCAGCCGTCCAGGTGACGTCGCCGCTCAGGCCCCACTGTTCATCGTCGGCATCATCACGATGCATTTGGTGGAGTTTGTGGTCATAAACATCCCCAGCCTCCGGCAACTCGCCGGTAGGCAAAATGCGGGCCAGTCCATGCAGGCTTTGACCCGGCACCGTGTCACCAATGAATTCAGTGACCGCGCCCTCGTTTCTCAACCGGGAGTAATCTGCCGTCAACAGGACGTCGGTCGTGGTACTCGGGGCCAAGAGCAACTTGCCGCGCACGGTCATGTCCCCCCAGTCTCCAACCGTGCTTCGGCTGCCATTCTCGGTGTATGTATTCTCGCCATAACCGTCACGTTTCGATACCTGAAACGAGAGGCGAGCAGCGGCCTTCTCGGAGATGGCGCTGTTGATGTAGCCGGAGATACGTTTTTCGTCATAGTCACCGTAACCCACGGAAATCCGTCCCTCGTGCTCATTCGTCGGATTCTTGGTGACGATATTCAGCGCACCCATCGAGGCATTGCGCCCGAACAGGGTTCCCTGCGGACCCCGCAGCACTTCCGCGCGTTCCAGATCGGTCATGCTGCCGACGATCGAGGATGGCCTCGGATAATAGACCCCGTCAATGAACACCGCCACGGTCGGCTCGATGGCGCTGTTGCCGACCGAACCCACGCCACGCATGATGATGCGCTGGTTGGCAACCGTACTGGACTGGGGCAGGGTCAGGTTGGGCGCATAGCGCGCCATATCCCGGAGGGTGTTGACGTTCGATCTCGTGAAGAAGTCGTCGGAAAAAGTCGAGACGGAAATCGGCACGTCCTGCACGTTTTCCTCGCGTTTTTGCGCCGTCACCGTGATTTCCTCGATTTCCGCCACCGCCGTGCCACATAGGGCCATGGCGATAAACAGCGAAATTCCTGCGTTGAATTTTTTGATTGGTCTCATGATTCCTGCCCTCGCTCCTGAGATACAATACAAAAAAAGCCGGTCACCAAAGGCGCCGACTCGTTCGCAACAGGCCGAATTGTTGTTGACAGCCAACACTTTGGATGCCCGGCATTCGCGCACATGACCTCTTCTGCCAAGCGTTGCGGGAATGCCGCATAAACCAATGTTCTTCCTGCATAATCAGTACGTTAAGACGTCAAACCAGGCTGTAGCGTATAGGGGGCATTATAGCACCCGAAATCCGAATTTCCGTCCGATTGTTGCAGAGATGTGAACGCCATAAAAGAACCGGGCGACGCGTTGTCGCCCGGGTATTCCGGCAAGCGGGGCCGGCGCAGGGGGAAATACTGCCGGCAAGGGGTCAGGCTTTCTGCAGCCGAAAATAAAACTTCCCGCCCTCTTCGGCAGATTCCAGCAACGGGTTCCCGGTCTGTTTCGAGAATGCCTCGAAATCCTTGACCGCGCCGGGGTCGGTCGCGACCACGCGCAAGACTTGCCCGCTGTCCATAGAGGCCAGAGATTTTTTCGCGCGCAGAATGGGAAGAGGACAATTCAGCCCGGAAGCATCCAGTTCTTGGTCAAAATCTGCCATGTGCATGAACTCCTGTTGGTAATGGCAACGTTCTATTAGGGACTTATAGCGATTAGTTGACACGCGCAACGTTCCACCATACTTTCCGTCCTGCCCTGCAAGGCACTTTGGAGTTTAACATAAAAAGGGCAGGCCCAAAGTCCTGCCCCGATACCCTCGAAATCGCGTGTGAGGGTTTCATGGATCATCAATCCGCCTTGCAGAACAGGACGATTTGTTGACACTTCACAGACCAACTAGCGTTGCAATCTCCATGTCCAGACGCCTCAATCCCGGAGGCCCGGCCCGTAGGCCGTCGGTTGTTACGCCGATATTGAAATCTTACCATGTCAACTAATCGCTATAAGTCCTTTCTATTATATGCTTGAGTACAATGACCTGATGTTCCTGAGAGGCATACACCTTGGCTTCCCCCCTCTTCCATTCTGCATCTTTCCAACACATGATTAAGACAGCCGTCGCCTGCATTTCCAGCTGTTGCACCATACGGGCAGGACTCCTGGGGTTACTGCTGGCTTCTCTCATTGCCGGCACCGTTCACGCCTACACCGACATCATCGACGATTCCGACCTGCCCAGTGTCGGAGAACCGGCCGACCGCGTCATGACCCAGGCCGAGGAAGCCCGGATCAAGCGTTTCCTGAAAGCTCAGCTGTATGGCCACCTGCCGATCAGCGAGGATCCAGAGTCCAATGCCTACATCCGGGCTTTGGCGAACCACATCCTCAGCCGCACCGGGATTACACAGGAATTCGACCTGCTGATCGTGCGCAACCGGCAGGTCAACGCTTTCGCCATGCCCGGGGGATTGCTGGCCTTCTACACCGGCCTGATCACGAAGGCACGGAACGAGAGTGAACTGGCCGGCGTAATTGCACATGAAATGGCGCACGTCACGCAGCGCCACCTGGCCCGGATGCAGGACCACATGACCAACTCGAATCTCAGCCTTCTCACCATGGCGGGGGTAATTCTGGCCGGGATCACCCAAACCTCCGCGTTGCTGCCCGCCGCGGTGTTGGGCCAAGCCGTGGAAACGCAGCGCTTCCTCAATTATTCCCGCTCCAATGAGCAGGAGGCGGATCGGTTTGCGAGCCAGTTCCTGGCGAAGTCCGGCATCGACCCGCATGGGGTTGCCAACTTTTTCGAGGTCTTGCTCAAGCACTCCGGCCATCGTTACGGAAAGGATTTCGAGTACCTAAGCACCCATCCGACCACTCCTTCCCGGATCGTGGAAGGCCGGGACCGAGCGCGGCAATACCAAGGCACCTATCTCCAGGACCGGGAGGAGTTCCGTTTTATCCGCCAGCGGCTGATCTCCCTGCAAACTCCCACGCATGAAAGGCTGGATCTGTTCCAGAAGCAGCTAGACGCGGGCGACCAACCGGGCGCCGCGGAACAGTATGGCATTGCGGTGGCCTGGCAGAAACACGGCGATCACGCAAAAGCCCTGGAGATCTTGCACGGCATCCAGGCCGACGCGCCGGAACTGCGCCTGCTCCTGAACCTGGCAATCGCCGAATCGCATAAGCACCTGGGGCGCTTGGATCAAGCCATCGGGATCCTGGAACTCCTTTACCAGGAAAACCCCGCCCATGCCGCCCCGGAGTTCTACCTGGCGCAGGCGTACCTTGCGGCCAAACAACCCGAGCAGGCGCTGAAACTGATCCGCAAAAGGATTCGTCGCGGCATCGAGAACCCTCAGACCTACCGGCTGCTTGCCGAAGCTGCCAACGCGACCGGCCAGCCGGTCATATCGCATATCGCACTGGCGGACCACTACCTCAGCAAGGGCCAGCTCCGGCAGGCTGCCCTCCAATTGGAAATCGCGGAAAAACACACTAAAGCCGACTCGGCGAACCAGGCCAGAATCGATCATCGCCGCGCTGAAATCCTGATTATGGCCCGAGAACTCTACTGACTCTGCTTTACAATGGGCTTATGAAACACTTGACCCGACCTCAACGATCGCGCCGCCTGCTGCTGCAGGCCGTCGCCGCCCTGCCGATGCTGGCTCTCGCCCGTCCGGCCCTCTCCAGCTTGCCGAAATCCTTTTCGGCGGAAACCCTGGACGACGCGCTGGCCGAACTCACCGGCGGGCAAAGCATCCAGGAGCATCCAGACATCGAGTTGGAAGTGCCGGACATCGCCGAAGACAGCGGCAAGGTGCCGATTCAGGTGTACGCCCCTCTTCCCGGCGCCGAGAAGATCAGCATCCTGATCGAAGCCAACCCGGTTCCGCTGATTTCGGTCACCCACATCCAAGGGCAGACCGAGCCCTACGTCTCGCTGCGCGTCAAGATGCGCGAGACCTCGCGCGTCATCGCGCTGGTGCATACGCCCGACGGCGTTTTCCAGGCTGCGCGGGAAGTCGAGGTCACCGCCGGCGGGTGCGCATAAGCGCACCATCCCGCAATCTCAATTAGGTTTATGTCGTGAGGCCGGGCGGATGCCCGGCCTGACTCGAATCAGTCGACAATATCTGCCAGCGTCTTTGGCGTCGGCGTGTAATCCGGCGAAATCGCTTTGGCCGGGCAGATCTCCACGCAGGCATAGCAACGGATGCACTCTTTCTCGTTGATGTAGAGCGTGTTGTAGTACAACCCGGCAGTCGCGGCCGGCTCGACCTCTTCGTACTCCATGGTCCCCGGCGCTCCGCCATCCCCGCGGCGCAGGCTTGAAACCTCCACGATGCAGTGCTCTACCGGCTTGACCATCAGGCACTCGTCGCACAACACGCACATGGAGTTGTCGATTACCGGCACCGGCGAGCGGGCATCCTCGAACTTGTCGTAGAAGATGTTGCGGTCCGCCAGGCCGGCTTTCTGCAACACCGAGATGCCAGCGTCGATCATCGGCGGCGGGCCGCAGAAATAGGCCTTCATCCGGTCGACGCTCACTTGGCCGGTTGCCAAGTAGTGCTGCTTGAAATAGTCCGTCACGAGTCCGCGCCCACCGGTCCAGTCGGAGTCTTCCGGCTCCTCGTTGAGCACCTGGTGGAACTTCAGCACGTAGTCCGGATGCCAGCGCTTCTGCAACGCCTCGATCTCTTCATTCAGATACAGGTCCTTCTGCGTGCGGGCCCCGTAGAAGAAGTAGCAGTTCCGGGCGACCTTCAGGTTCGCGGCATGTTCGATGATGGCGTGAACCGCGCTCATGCCGGAACCACCCGCGATGCAGACCATGTCCTCGTCGGAGGAATCCAGCTTGAACTTGCCGAGCGGACCGGACAGGGTCACTTCTTCCCCAACGCAATCTCCTTTCGCCAGCCAAGCGGACAGTTCGCCCCCGGGTACCAGGCGGATGTAGAACGTATGCTCCCCCGGATTCTCCGACTCCGGCGCGCGGGCGAAGGAATACGGGCGCGGCTTGTGGAGGCCCGGGATGCGGATGGTCCAGAACTGGCCCGCCTCCCCGAGTTGTCTTTCGTCCTCGCACTCCACCACGAGTTCGTAGGTGTCGTGCGTCAGGTTCCGCATGCTCTTGACCCGTCCCCCCCGGAAGCCGACGCGCAGGGTCTGGATTGCGCGATCGGGCTGCGGCAGGGCCAACGGGTCCCGACAGCTTTCAAACATTTCCTGTGGCATTAGTTGAAGACCTCCGGATGCTCCTGCTTGGCATATTCGAGAATCTGTTCATCGGTCGCCTCGGCATCGCGGTTCTTGTTGCGCCATGCCGCGATGTAGCCTTCGGTGCCCCCGAGCTCCTTGAGACGCGCCTTCTTGGTCGTCTCCGGATCCGCCTTCTCGATCTCGGCCAGGCACGAGTAGAAAGTTGGGCTCATGCCGAAGTCGGTCAGCATCTCCGTGTTCAGGACGTTCACGTTGATCCCGCCGGGGGTGTTGCTGCCCTTGAACTGCTTCTGTGTCGCGCACACGCCATCGAGCAGGCCCTTGATGACGACCGCATAGCAATAGGTTTCACCGCGATCGTTGTACAGGCGCACCAAGTCTCCATCCTCGATGCCTCGCTCCTTGGCGTCATTGACGCTCATCTCTACCGTGGGCCGGGACATCATCGCCTGCAGCCTCGGCACCGACTGGAACGAGTCGCCGATGAAGTAGTGGGCGGCCGAACTCAGCACCTGGATCGGGTAATCCTTGCGCTTCGGATCCTCCTGGCCCTCTATCTCCGGATTGTAGGTCGGCAACGGGTCCTGCCCTTCGTCCGCCAGCGTCTGGCTGAAGATCTCGATCTTCTTGCTCGCGGTCGGCCAGCCGATATTCAGGAAATCGCGCCGCTTCGAGTTGTCGCTGGCCCGTGCCCAGCCATTCTTCTCCATCTGCTCGTAGGTGATCCCTTCCATCAGCGGGTTGACCTCTTCGTCGAACAGGATGTCGCGGATCATCTCCTCGTCGGTCTGGGTGAACGCGTTGTCGTCCTCTTCCACGTAGCCCATCTTCTGCGCCATGCGGCGGAACAGGTCGGTGTTGGCACAGCTTTCGCCCAGCGGCTCGATGACCGGCTTGTTCAGGTTGAAGTGCCAATGCCCGTAGGCGGCATGGAGATCCATGCGCTCGAGCTGCGTGTCTGCCGGCAGCACCACGTCCGCATAGTTGCAGGTGTCCGTCCAGAATGTGTCGTGCACCGCCACGAACAGGTCGTCGCGCATCAGCCCACGGCGGACGTTGCCCGAATTCGGCGCGCAATTCGCCGGGTCCGAGTTGTACACGAAGATCGACTTGATCGGCGGGTCCAGCGGCTTGTCGTCCACGCCGATGTGGTCGGCGAGGGCGCGGCCGATCTGCACCATGTTGACCACCCGCTTCTCGGCCCGGTTGCCGAGATCCGGGCGTTGCAGTTTCTCCAGGTTGAACTGCAGCCACATCTCCTCCAGCGTCCCGAACGCGGCGCCGCCGTTCGGCGCACGCCAGGCGCCGGTAATGCAGGGCATCACCAGGATGGCCCGGCAGGTCTGTCCGGAGTTCTGGTGGCGGTTGAGCCCGTAGTTGGCGCGGATGAAGGATTTCTTCGCCTTGCCGTACATCAGGGCGAATTTCTCGATGTCCGCCTCCGACACGCCAGTAATTTTCGACACCTTGTCGACCGGATATTCGGGAAGTTTCTCGTTGATGAATTGCTCCCAGCCAAGCGTCTGCTCGCGCAGGAACGCCTCATCATGCAGGCCGTTGTCGACAATGATCTTCATCGCGCCCAGCGCCAGCGCGGCGTCGGTCCCGGGACGCGGCTGGATGTGCCAGTCCGCCATCATGGTCGTGCGGGTGATCCGGGGGTCGATGACGATCAACTTGGCCCCCCGCTCCTGGGCTTCGCGAATGAACGGAATGGCGTGCACCCCGGTGCTGACGAGGTTGGCGCCCCACAGGATGATCAGTTCCGCTTCCTGAACCGCATCGTGAACGGCCGGCCCGTTGGCCACGCCGTACGTGTGAATGCCGGCCCACATCGCGGCGTAAATGCAGATGGACTGCTCCAGCCGGGCCGCTTCCATCTTGTTCCAGAAGCGCTGGTCCATCGCCCAGTAGCCCAGCATGCCCAGGGTGCCGGAGTATGAATAAGGTTGCACGGCCTCAGGGCCGTATTCGGCGATCACTTCCTTGAAGTTGTCGGTGACCATGTCCAGTGCCTCGTCCCAGCTGATGCGCTCGAACTTGGCGCCAGGCCCCCGGGGGCCGACCCGCTTGTGCGGATACAGGACCCGGTTGTCGTTGTAGACCAGGTCCAGGTAATGATTGACTTTATTGCACAGGTAACCGCGCGTCACCGGATGGGTGGGGTCGCCTTGGACCCGGACCGCACGCCCCGTGCTGTCGTCGCGAGTCACCAGCATGGAGCAGGTGTCCGGACAGTCGTGCGGACAGCACACATGGTGCAGAGAATGCCCCTCGGGTACCTTGATTTTTGAAACTTGCGTCATAACCTATCCTCGAAAAACCTCGTGGCAAGCATACTGCCTTGGAATCTCTAAATTATACACAATCACATAAGGGATTTGGATGCCTGAACCCCTTGGTCCGTATAATGAGTTCCTGAACTTTGACTGCATTTGAACACACGATCCAATGGCTGCAAAACACGCGAATCCCGGCGAAATTGTTGATCTTAAGACCTGGGGCAATGACCCTCGTGAGTTACGCACTCAAGCGCTCGTAAAAACAGAAAAGATGGAATTGATTCGGCTGTTTTTGCCCGCCGGAAAAGAGATCCCCAACCATAAAGTCCGAGGCCCGATCACTTTGCACTGCGTCCAAGGCAAGGCCGAGGTGATAACCATGGGGGCCTCGCAATACATCGCACCGGGACAACTCCTCTTCCTGATGCCCGAAGAAATCCACTCCGTTCAGGCTGTGGAGGATACGATCCTCCTGCTCACCATAATTTTTTGAAGAAACATCGAAAAACTACTTGCAGTTTTTTGCCACTGCATCGAGGGTGGTGGGTCGTGCAGGGATCGAACCTGCGACCAACGGATTAAAAGTCCGGTGCTCTACCTAGCTGAGCTAACGACCCAGGATTCCGCCTATACCGCTTCGTGGCGCCGCCATTTCTGGGGAATCAGACGCAGATCAGCCATTCCGGTGATCAGGGCACTCCCCCAATTTGCTTCGTCCTCGTAGACCATTTTGTAGTATTGAACCTTCATCGTCAACGCGCTGCCCAGGCAGATGCTGACGAAAGTCAAAAACGAACCGATCGCCAGCGTGGAGACGCCGGAAACCGCCTGTCCAATCGTGCAGCCGATCGACAGTACCCCGCCAAATCCCATCAGCAACCCGCCAATTACGTGCCGTGCAGCATCGCCGAGCGACTGGAACCACTCTAATCGCAGCCGCCGCGCGACCAGCGCGTAGAGGAAAGCCCCGGCGATCACTCCCGCTCCCGCCACCATGGCGAAACTCATGAACCGACTGGCCAGCCCGGTCTCCAGATAGCGAATCAGGATCGCCGCGGGCTGCACGAAAGTCAGCGACTGGGCACCGACCCCGTAAGGTTGCTCATCGCCCTCCAGAAAGGCAACTTCCTCGATCAACCCCTGCCCCATCGACCCGGCCGTCACGTACCAGACCGCCGCGACGCACAGCCCCAGCACGACGCCAGCCAGCACGTTGTCCCGATTCTTCAGGAAGTCGGAGGAACGCAGCACCCAGACCAGCATCAGGGCCGCAACGAGCAAGCCGGCCGCGAGCGTCGTCGCGGGTCCCGGCAATCCCAGCAGTCCGGATACGGCCGCCCCCAGGGACTGGTCCGCGATCCCCAGGTTCCGAAGATCGATGAACGCCGGCTGCATCCACTGCAGGAACACGTAGTAGCCGAAATTGGTGAAGATCATCAGGTAGCCGGCAACTCCCATCGCCAACAACACCGCTATCGACTTCAGGTTGCCTCCGCCAATGCGCACCATGGTGCGGTTGCCGCAGCCGGAACCTATCGTCATGCCCACCCCGAACAGGATGCCGCCGATGATGAAACGCGGCCACGGGAACACGGCGGCGCGGTACGGCGGCCGCCCGGTCTCCGCGCTCGTGGTCAGGCTCATGTCTGCCAGGCCCATGTATTCAAGGATGGCCACGCCCAGCACCGCCACCGCCATGCCGAGCACCCAGGCCCGCATGCGGCCGGAATCGCCCATATTCACGAGGTCCGAGACGGCCCCCATGGTGCAGAAATTTGTTTTGTAGGCTACCGCGCCCAGGATGATCGTGATGATGAATCCGGCGAGCAGAACCTGGCGATAGATTTCAAGTTCCATAGGAAATCATGTGTCGTGCAGCAGGAGATTCAATTGTACAACGGGGCTTCCCACCGTCACCTTTTCTGGTAGCGGGTCGGATCTTCGACCTCGGCCGCTTCGAATCCTTCCCGGCGCAACCGGCAAGCTTCGCAACTCCCGCAGGCACAGCCATCGGAGTCCGCCCGGTAGCATGAAACGGTCATCGAGTAGTCGACCCCCAACTGCATCCCGGCGCGGATGATGTCGGCCTTGCTCCAATCGATCAACGGGGTATGGATGCGGAACGAGCGGCCCTCCACGCCATCCCGGGTCGCCAGGTTTGCGGTCTTCTCAAATGCCGCGATGAACTCGCCCCGGCAATCCGGATAGCCCGAATAGTCGATCGCATTGACGCCGATGCAAATATCGTGGATGTCCCGTGCCTCGGCCAGGGCGAGCGCGATCGACAGGAATACGGTATTGCGGGCCGGGACATAGGTGACGGGGATTCCGTCATCCGGCCCTTCCGGGACAGCGACCCCCGGGTCGGTCAGCGCCGAAGCGCCGAAGCGCGCCAGATCCAGTTCCATCTCCACCAGTTCACACCCAGTCTCCCGGGCCAGTCGGCGAGCCGCCTGCAGCTCCGCTCCGTGCCGCTGCCCATAGTGAACACTCAGGGCGGTCGGGACAAACCCCTCGGCACGGGCCCAGTACAAGACCGTCGCCGAATCCATGCCGCCGGACAGCAGCACCACGGCGGGTCTAGCGTCCCCGGACATCGCCCCACAGCACCTTGTGGAGTTGAACCTGCAGACGCACCGGCAACGCGTCGGCCACGATCCACTCCCCCAGCTGCCCCGCGTCCTGCTGCTCCCAGGATGGCGAGAAGAATACTTCGCAGTCCCATCGGCGTCCCCGCACCTGGTCGCGCGCCCACTCGTAATCCTCGCGCGAGCAAATCACGAACTTCACCAGGTCCTCGGACTGCAGATGTTCCAGGTTACTCCAGTCGTTGCGCGCCTCTTCGCCGCTGCCCGGAGTCTTGATGTCCAGCGCCTTGAGAACCCGCGAGTCCACTTCCGAGACGGACAGCGCCCCGCTGGTCTCCAGAGTCACGCGATACCCCTCATCACACAATGCGCTCAGGAGTCTCCCGCATGCCGGCTGTGCCAACGGCTCGCCACCGGTCACGCAAACTTCCTTTATCGGCTGTGCGGCGACGGCCTGCAGGATTCCCTCCAGGCTCATCCATTCTCCTTCGGTGAAGGCATAGGCAGTGTCGCAATACCCGCACCGCAGCGGGCAACCGGTCAGGCGGACGAATGCGCTCGGTCGACCGCTGACCGCCCCCTCTCCTTGAATGGAATGGAAAATTTCGGTGACGCGCAGCCGGATGTCCTGCGCATCCTCTGGAATCATTGCTCGCCGCCCGCGCGGCGTTGCAGTCGGTCCAGCCGTAACTGTGCCAGCCGGGCCAAGTCGCTGCCGGGGTTCTGGTCCCGGACCTCGACCAGAATGGCTTCGGCCCGCCCGAGGTCGCCTAACTCGAACCATGCATAGCCGGTCTTCAGGCGCGCCGCCTCGCGGCGCGGATTGGCATCGTCGGCAACCACCTCGGCGAAAGCGGCGATCGCATCCTGGAAGCGTCCCTCCACATACAGGGCCTCGCCCAGCCAATAGCGGGCCTCCCCGGCATCCTCGTGGGCCGGGTATTTGGTCAGGAACTCGCGGAACACCTTGGCCGCATCATAGAAATTGAGGTTCCGAAACGCCTCCCGGCCTTGTTCGTACAATCTCGCGGCCGGCTCGTACAGCGTCGGTGAAAAAGCGGGCTCGTCATCCGGCGGAACCGATGCTTCGCCCTGTACGGAATCACCCTCCGACAGCAGTTCGCTCTCTTCTTGCTCCGACACCGGCGCAGCCACTTCTTCCTCGCCCGCCGCTGCGGCACCCGCGTCCGGATCCGTCAACTCATCCTGAGACTCGGAAGCCTCTTCATCCTCAAACACAGGGCTGTCGGGATCCTGAGCCGAGGGCTCGTCTCCCCGGAGCCCGATCCCCTCGACTTCCCGGCGCAATGCCTCCTGCTCCGCCTCCAGGCGGGCCCGTTCTTCAAGTATTGGCGTGATTTCGGAAGAATCCCCTTGCGCCGGAGGTTCCGCCTCCGCCTCGAACAGGGCTGTCGGATCCATCATGCTTTCGGATTCCACACCATCCGGCCCCCGCACCGGGGAATCCTGCTGCTGAGCCCGAAGCGCCTCGATCTCCTGTCGCAGCGCGCGCTGCTCCGCTTCCACGCGCTCCAGTGTCTGGAGTATCTGTTCAAGCCATGGCGGCTTGGACTCTGTTTCGGGAATGGCATCCTGCGCGAAAGCACAGACACAGCAGGCAAAACCGCCCGCCAACGCGAGCGCACGCCCTTTCCTGCCCAAACGGACGGAATTCGTCACTCTTCCAGGATGATCTCGACCCTGCGGTTCTGTCTCCAGACGCCCTCGCCCTGGCCTGTCACCGCGGGGAGTTCTTCACCGTAGCTGACCCAGTCTACCTGCTCCGCCAAAGCACCCAATTCCAAAATCACGTCCCGCACGCTCTGCGCCCGGCGTTCGCCCAGCGCCAGGTTGTAGGCCCGGGTCCCCCGCTCATCCGTATGCCCCTCCAAGCGCAGTCGACCGGACGGGTTGCTCTGCAGGTGCGTCGCCGCGCGTTGGATGATTTCCGCGAACCGCGGCTTCACCTCGGTGCTGTCATAGTCGAAATAGACAGTCATGCCCTGCGCCGCCGCAGCCGCGGCCGCTCCGTTTTCGAAGTCGCCTTCCGAGCCGATTTCCAGATCGCCCGTGACGATGTTGCCCTCGTCATCCAGGGCCACGCCCTGGACCGTGTCCGGGTCCTCTTCCGCCAACAGGATTTTTGAATCCTCCACGGCAGCGGGAGGCTCTTCTTCCGGGACGCTGCAGGCAACGAGCGAAACGCCCAACCCCAGCAGGAACAATGGAAAAACGGTGCTTGAAGAAAGTCGTCGCATATGTAGTCCTTTAGCGTCGATAGGGAGACCAGGCAGGCTCGCGAACATCCGAGTGGGCAAGCCTTAAACGTTGACGGATTCTACCATTATGGCTGGCTAGCATCAGCACTTGCTCCCCGGTCTGGGTGGTGCTGGCATAGATCAGGCTGAACCCGTTCGGCGCAAACGACGGGGCTTCGTCCAGAGTGCCGGAGGACAGCGGAAACAGCCCTTCGCTCTCCGGCTCGAACAGCGCCACGCCGTAGCCGCCCCCCTCGGTCGACTGGACGAACGCCAGATACCGGCCGTCGGCAGACACCACGGCGTCCGTGGTGTAGTTTCCCGGGACCGGCAGCATCCGGGCGCTCGGATCGCGCAGCCCCTGGCGGTAGAGTTTCGGTTTCCCGCTTCGGTCGGATGTGAAGACCAGCCCCTGCCCGTCGGCCTCCCAGGCCGGTTCCGTATCGATCCCCGGGCTGTGGGTGAAGCGGGACAAGGCGCCCGTGTCCAAGGCATAGATGAAGATCTCCATGTCCCCGTCGACCGTCATGGCCAGGGCCAGCCGCCGGCCATCGGGCGAGAAGGCCGGTGCACTGGAAGTGCGCCCGGATCCCGGCAGGGCCCTGCGGCTTGCATCCCGCAGACTCTGCAAGAACACCTGCGGACGCCGGGCTTCGAACGACACGTAGGCCAAGTGCCCTCCATCCGGCGACCAGACCGGCGACATCAGCGGGCGCGGCGAAGTCAGGATCGCGACCGGATCGTGGCCGTCCGCATCCGCCACGTACAGGCGGTAGCGAACCCGACCGGACGCGCGGGTCTGGCTGACATAGGCGATCCGGGTGTCGAAGGCGCCGGGGATGCCCGTGACCTGTTCATGCAGTGCGTCCGCGGCCTGATGCGCCAGGCGGCGCAAGTGTTGCGGCTTCGCCGACAGGCGGCGCGCCAGGACGGCCTTGCCCGCCAGCAGGTCGAACAGTCGAAGATCCAGTTGGAGCCGGCCTACCGCCAGATGCTGCACGACCGCCGTCACTGCGTATTCCGCCGGGTTTCCGTCCCAGGCATTCCAATTCAGGTCTCCCCCATTCACGGCTGCCTGGGGTGTCGTTTCAAGACCCAGCACCCGGAAGAATCCGCTCCTCGCCAAGTCCGCTCCCATCACCTCCGCCAGCTTGCGCTCGGATTCCGAATGCGCGACCAGCGCAATGGGAATGCCTTGCTCAACACCCTGGCTGACATCGACTCGAAACTCCGCCTGCGCCGCAGCCGCATACAGCGACAACAGCAGCACACAGGCACGCAGGCGGGTGCCGGTCATGTCAGCGAGCCCTCTTCGGGTGGAATGTAATGACCAGACGACGATCGAACAATTCCGGATCCGGGGGGCGCGGTAGCGGGCTGGCTTTCAGCACAGCATTACGCAGGGACTCCTGCCAGGCCTGCGAGGCCTGGCAACCCTGCACCTTGGCGGACAGCACTTCGCCCTTTCCATCCTGTTCCACGACCACCTCGCACGGTGCAATGCGGACTGCGGGGGGCTGCAACCAAACCCGCTCGATTCTTTTCTTGATTGCGATGCGCCAGATGTCCGCCTGCCGGGCCCGCCGGGCGGCTTCTCGCTGGCGCCGACGCGATTGCTCCTCCCGGCGCGCCTGAGCCCGATCTTCGGCTTCCTTCAACTTTCGCGCCTCCTCCTTGGCCTTGCGTTCGGCTTCGGCTTTCCGACGCGCCTCCTGCTCCCTCTTTCGCTTCTCCGCGCGCTTACGCTTGGCCTCCTCTTTCGCCTTGCGCTTGGCCTCGGCCCGTGCCGCCGCTTTTTTCTTCTTCTCCTCGGCCTTCAGGCGTGTCTCCTCTTCTGCCTTGCGTTTCTCCTCGCGCTTGCGCTTGGCTTCCTTTTTCTGTGCCTCGCGCTCCCGCTGCTTGCGCAGCTCTTCTTCGCGCAATGCCTGCCGGTGCGCCTCGCGCTTCTGCTCCAGCAATTTCTCGTCGGCCGCCTGCACACGTACCGCTTCGACATCCGGGCGCGACGGGATGTTGGAGCGGGCCGGTTCGGCTCCGAACTGCAGCAGCAACCCCACGATCACCGCATGAACAAAGACCGCTCCGAGCCAGGAGACCGGACTGATCCGGCTGCGGCGGATCCCCCGCGCCAACCGGCTCATGGGGTCACCGGCGGAGGCTGCGTGAGCAGGCTCAAAGCCGGGACGCCCGCCTGATCGAGCCGGGCGATGGTCGCCACCACCGTGCCGTACGGCAGCCGGGCGTCGGCGCGGACGTACAGCGTGTCGTCATCTCCCTCCCGGATCATGCCCTCGACCAGGCCCGGCAGGTCCGCCTCTTCCACGGGATAGGCGAACACCCCTTCCCGGATCAGGCGGAGTTCTCCGTTCTGGTTGATCTCCAGGACCAGCGGCTCGCGGTAAGGTTCCGGTTCGACCGGCTCGGAAGCCGCCTCCGGCAGTTCGATCAGCAAGCCTTGCTGCATCAGCGGCGTCGCGATCATGAAGATCAGCAGGAGCACCAGCATGACGTCCACGTACGGCACGATATTGATCTCCGATATGTGCCGGCGCGAACTTCGCAACGGGTTCATGACTGGTCCTGGTTGCTCAAGACTTCGCGTTGCAGGAGCGTGGTGAATTCCTCGATGAAGTTGCTGTACTGCGTCAACAACTTGTCGGCCCGGTCCGTGAATCGGTTATAGGCGATGACCGCCGGAATGGCAGCAAACAGGCCCAGGGCCGTCGCCACCAGCGCCTCGGAAATTCCCGGGGCGATCATGGTCAGCATGGACGCGCCTCGAGTCGGATCCAGCGAATGGAAGGCGTTGATGATGCCCCAGACCGTTCCGAACAACCCGATGTACGGGCTGGTCGAGCCGATCGTCGCCAGCACCGGCAGATGCATCTCCAGATGCTCCGCCTCCCGGGCCAGCACCACCCGCATGCTTCGCACCGCGGTGTGGCTGATCGTATCCGGGGAGAGTTGCTTGTTCCGGGCCAGCTGCACGTATTCCCGGAAGCCGGCGCAGAACACGTCTCCGAGCGGCGGGCGCGACTGCCGCTGGCGCATCTGGTCGTAGAACTGCACCAGCTCGATGCCCTGCCAGAACTTGTCCTCGAACTTGATCGCCTCCTGGTGCTGCCGGCGCAGGATCTGCGCCTTGTTGAAGATGATGACCCAAGAGACGAACGAGGCCAGGACCAGGATCAGCATCACGATCTGGACGGCCACGGAGGCCTGGCCCAGCATCTCCAAAATTGAAAATTCAACCATTGTCCTCACACTTTTCGTAAAGATCGGGCGGCAACGGCGCCGGAGACCAACTGTCCGTGCTCAGACACGCCACCTTGATCGTCGCCTCGGCCAAGCATTCGTCTCCCCGCCACAACGCCTGTTCGAAATCGAGCGAGAGCCGGGCTCTCTTGGACAGCCGGGTCCGGACCGTCAGTTCATCGTCCAGCCGGCCCGGCAGCAGGTAGCGTGCAAACAGACTGTGCACCGCAAACACGCGCCGGTGTTCCCGCTCCAGCGATGCCAGGGTATGCCCCCGGCTGCGGAGCCATTCGGTCCGCCCACGATCCATGTAGCGGATGACTGCCGCGTGGTACAGCACGCCGCCCGCATCGGTATCCTCATAATACACCCGCACCGCAAGCTCCCCCACGACTAGTCTTCCGACCGCGACAGCGGCAATTCGTCCGTTCCCGACAACGGCTCCAGCCCCAGGTGCTCGCGTGCCAGCGGCGTAGCAACCCGGCCCCGAGGAGTTCGCATCAGGAAGCCCAGTTGGATCAGGTAGGGTTCGACCACGTCCTCCAGTGTCCCGCGCTCTTCGTTGACGGCCACCGACAGGCTGTCGATCCCGACCGGCCCGCCGCCGAATTTTTCGATGATGATGCGCAGGAGCTCGCGGTCCAACCGATCGATGCCGCAGCGATCGACGCGCATAAACTCCAGCGCCTCCGCTGCTACCGAGGCCGTCACCTGCCCGTCCGCCCGGACCTCCGCATAATCGCGCACGCGCCGCAGCAGGCGGTTCGCGATGCGCGGGGTGCCGCGCGAGCGGCGGCCGATCTCCAGCGCCCCGTCGTCGTCGACCGGAATCTCAAGGATGCCCGCCGAACGCTGGACGATGCGGGCCAACTCCTCCGCAGAATAAAAATCGAGCCGGCCGACGATGCCGAATCGCGACATCAGCGGCGGCGTCAGCAACCCGGCCCGGGTGGTCGCGCCGACCAGCGTGAACGAAGGCAGGTCCAACTGGATCGAACGCGCCGCCGCACCCTCGCCGATCATCAGGTCGATCCGGCAATCCTCCAGCGCCGGGTACAGGATCTCCTCCACGGCCGGCTGCAGGCGATGGATCTCGTCGATGAACAGCACGTCGCCTTCCTGTAGGCTGGTCAGGATCGCCGCCAGGTCTCCGCCCCGTTCCAGCACCGGCCCGGCCGACTGGCGCAACTGGCCGCCCATCTCGTGGGCGACGATGTGCGACAGGGTTGTCTTGCCGAGTCCGGGCGGCCCGAACACCAGCACATGGTCCAGCGGCCGTCCCCGCCGCTTGGCCGCTTCGATGAACACCTCGAACTGCTCGCGCAGTTCCGCCTGCCCGACGAAGTCTCCCAGTGTCCGCGGCCGAATGCTGTTCTCCAGCGACGCCTCGCCCGGCGCCGCACCGCGTTGCAACAACTGCTCCTCGCTCATCACACGCTCCCCTGCAGGGCCTGGCGAATGATTTCCTCGGCCTCCAGCCCCTGTGTCTCGATGGCGCCGATCATGCGCCGGGCCTCCGCCGGCTTCCAGCCCAGGCGCACCAGCCCTTGCTGTGCCTCATACTGCGGCGTGGCCGCCTCGGCCATTTCGGCATCCTCCGCCTTCAACACCATGTGCCGCAGTTCCACCAGCAGCCGCTGAGCGGTCTTCTCGCCGATGCCCGGCACCTGGGTCAAGCCTTCCATGTTCCCCGCCTCCACGTGCTGGCGCAACGTCACCCCCGGCAGCGCCGACAGGATCGCCAGCGCGGTCTTGGCCCCGATCCCGGAAATCCGTATCAACTGGCTGAACCGCTGGCGCTCCGCTTCGTCGGCAAAACCGAACAGGGTATGCGCATTCTCGCGCACCACCAGCAGGGTCGGAAGCACCACTTCCGAATCGTCCTGCGGCAACTTGTCGAACGTGGCCATCGACGCCAGCACCCGATAACCCACGCCGCCCGCCTCCACGATCAGCTCCGGAGGCTGCCGGTAAGTCACGGGTCCGCGCAGATACGCAATCATGTCGAGCACTCCTGCGGCGTCAGCAGACGGCTGTGCGCATGGCACAGGGCCAGCCCCAGGGCATCCGCCTCGTCCGCCTGCGGCGATTCGGCCAGTCCCAACAGGCGCTGCACCATGAACTGAACCTGCTCCTTGGTGGCCCCGCCTCGGCCGGTGACCGCCTGCTTCATGCTTCGCGGGGAATATTCGAACACCTCGACCTCGCGCACCACGCAGGCGCTGATCAGCGCCCCGCGGGCCTGCCCGAGCTTGAGCGCCGTACCCGCATTGGCCGAGACGAACGACGCCTCGACCACGGCGCAGTCCGGGGCATAGACTTCAAGCACTTCGCTGAGCTGCCGGAACAATTCTCCCAGTCGCTCGGGAATCGGGCCCTGTGCCGGACAGATCTGCCCGCTGGCCTGGTATCGGTGACGGTATCCGTCGGTCTCGATCACGCCGTAGCCGGTGCGCCGCAGACCGGGGTCCACGCCAATCAGCCGAATCGTTTCAGGTTGCATACGCGGAATCCGGGATGCTCGCGTTGGTATAGACGCTTTGCACGTCGTCCAGCTCCTCCAGCCCATCCACGAGCCTCATGAGCTTCTGCGCCTCTTCACCTTCCAGCTCGACCAGGGTCTGCGCCCGCATCGTCACCTCGGCATGATCCGGCGCCCGTCCCGACTCGGTCAGGCTCTGCCGGACCGTCACAAAATCCTGGGGTTGGGTCAGCACCTCCACCGAATCGTCGTCCAGCACCACCAGGTCATCGGCGCCCGCTTCCACGGCCTGATCCATCAGGCCGTCCGCATCCGTGCCCGGCGCATAGCTCAGTACCCCCACCGCCGAGAACAAGTACGTCACCGAGCCGCTGTTGCCCAGGCTGCCGCCGTGCTTGCCGAGCGTGTGCCGGACCTCGGAGACCGTGCGGTTCCGGTTGTCGCTGAGACAGTCGATCAGCACCGCCACCCCGCCCGGACCGTAACCTTCATAACGGATTTCCTCGTACGTGGCGCTGTCCGCATCGCCGCAACCGCGCTTGATCGCGCGCTCCACCGTGTCCTTCGGCATGTTCGCCGACATCGCCTTGTCCAGCGCCAGGCGCAATCGGGAATTGTCGGCCGGGTCCGGCCCGCCGATCTTCGCCGCCACCATCACTTCCCGGATCAGCTTGGAAAACAGTTTGCCGCGCTTGTCGTCCTGCCGCTTCTTGCGGTGCTGGATATTGGCCCATTTGCTGTGACCCGCCATGATTTAATCTGCCCCGCCGCGACTCCCGCTTATCTTACCCGCAGGCGAGCCGATCGGAACCCAGTCCAAGATCGCCTGGCGGTTCGTGTAGGAAGACGCGCGCTGCGCCGCCTCCACCCGGGGCAACCACTCGTATTCCGTATGCTCCAGAGCATCCAAAGTCACCGGGCAGGCATCGGGCACCTCCAGGCGAAACACATGCTCGCGGTTCTCCGTCACCCCCTCGGCGTAGCGGTGGCGCCAGATCTCGTAAATCTCGAACAGGTGACTGTCGTGGCAGTCCTCCAGAGCCGTGGCTTCCAGCCCCGTCTCCTCGACCAACTCCCGCCGGGCGGCCTGTTCCGGTTCCTCGCCCCACTCCAGGCTGCCGGTCACCGACTGCCAGAATGTCGGCGGCTCATGCCGCCGGAGCATCAGCACCTGGGAGTCGGCGCTGTAGACCACCACCAGCACCGATTCCGGCCGCTTGTGGGAAGGCGCCTCCACCGTCATGACTGCTTCCGGATCCGGCTGAGGCCGAGCTCGCGCAGCTGGTCCATCTCCACCATCTCGGGTGCCCCGGTCAGCAGGCAGTTGGCCGTCTGGGTCTTGGGGAACGCGATCACGTCCCGGATCGCCTCGGCCCCGGTCAGAAGCATTACCAAGCGGTCGAAGCCGAACGCGATGCCGCCGTGCGGCGGACAGCCGTAGCGCAGAGCGTCCAGCAGGAACCCGAACTTGGCGCGCGCCTCCTCGGCGTCGATGCCGAGCAATGCGAAGACCGACTGCTGGATTTCCGGACGGTGGATGCGGATCGAGCCGCCGCCGACCTCCACGCCGTTGATCACCATGTCGTAGGCCCGTGCGCGCACCGCGCCCGGGTCGGTTTCCAGTTGCGCCGCGTCCTCGATCGCCGGCGCCGTGAACGGGTGATGCATGGCCAGCCAGCGTTGCGTCTCGGGGTCCTGCTCAAGCAGCGGGAAATCGACCACCCAGAGAGGCTGCCAGCCTTCTTCGTGCAAGCCCAGGTCCTGCGCCAGGCGCTCGCGCAGGAAGGACAGCGCGGCATTGACGATGTCTGCGCGGTCCGCGCCGAACACGATCAGGTCCCCGTCCTGCGCCCCCGTGCGCTCCAGGATGCCGGCCACCGCCTCGTCATGCAGGAACTTCAGGAATCCCGCCTGCAGGCCGCCGCGGCCCTGCCCGACCTGGTTGCATTTGATGTAAGCGAGGCCTTTCGCGCCATACGGCTTGATGGCTTCGGTGTAGGCATCGATCTGCCCGAGGCTCATGCCGGCCGCCCCCGGAATGCGCATCGCCGCCACCCGCGCGCCCTTGCGGTTGGCCGGCTCCCGGAAGACCTTGAACTCCACCTCGGTCAGGAGGTCCGCCACATCCACGAACTCCATACCGGAGATCCGAAGGTCCGGGCGGTCGGTCCCGAACCGGCGCATGGCTTCGGCGTAGGCCAGACGCGGAAACGGCTCCGGAAGGGAAATCTCCGCAACCTCGAACATGGTGCGAGCCAGCTCTTCCATCAGATCCAGGATCTGCGCTTCCTCGAGGAACGAGGTCTCGATGTCGATCTGGGTGAATTCCGGCTGACGGTCCTGGCGCGGGTCCTCGTCGCGGAAGCAACGCACGATCTGATAGTAGCGATCCACGCCGCCGATCATCAGCATCTGCTTGAACAACTGCGGGGACTGCGGCAGCGCGAAGCATGCCCCGGTGTGGGTCCGGCTCGGCACCAGGTACTCCCGGGCCCCTTCCGGGGTTGCGCGGGTCAGCATCGGCGTCTCGACTTCCAGGAATCCTTGTGCATCCAGGTACTGCCGCACCGCGGCTGCCAGCCGGGCGCGGGTGCGCAGGCGTTCCTGCATTACCGGGCGGCGCAACTCCATATAGCGGTAGCGCAGGCGGTGGTCCTCGTGCACCTGTTCGTCGTCCAGCTGGTACGGCGGGGTGTCGGACGGGTTCAGAATGTCCAGTTCTGCGCAAACCACCTCGATCTCGCCGGTCGGCAGCGCCGGATTGACCGTTCCCTCGGGACGGGCGCGAACCTGTCCCGTGACCGCCAGCACGAATTCGGTGCGTATCTGCTCAGCCAGGGAAAACAACTCGGCCTGCTCGGGGTTCACCACGACCTGGACCAGCCCGCTGTGGTCGCGCAGGTCCACGAAAATGATTCCGCCGTGGTCGCGGCGCCGGTTGACCCACCCGAACAGCTGCACCTCCTGCCCGATCTGGTCCGCCCGGACCTCCCCGCAGTAATCGCGCCCTTCAGTCATCGGAATGTCCGCCTTCAACCGCCGGAGACCCCGGCCTGCGATGCACTCCCGCCGGATGCCTTCGCTTCGGGCTTGCCCTTGGAAGGTGGGCTCTTGTCGCTTTTCGATTCTGTCTTTTTCTTGTCCGCTTCCTTGCCCGGCTTCTTCCCCTTGAAGTCGGTCTCGTACCAGCCGCTGCCCTTGAGCCGGAACCCGGCCGCCGTCAGCTGCTTGCGCAAACGATCCTCGCCACACTGCGGACACCGGGCCAGAGGGGCGTCATTGACCTTCTGCAGAACCTCGAGGTCATGCTCGCAGGCTTCGCAACGGTAATGATAAATCGGCATCGTCAGATCAGGCGCGGTTCATTGGCGCGCTGATTATAAGGTTCGACCGAATCGCCGACCCGGATCAGGCCGCCTTCCAGGATGCGTGCCGTCACGCCACCCATTCCGGTCATCGCGTTGCATCCGCCGAACCCCAGCGCTGTCTCCATGGCGCGGCACGGCGGACAATCGCCGGTGCCCTCGAACAGCGCCGCACCGACCCGGAACCGTTGTCCGACCAAGGCCCGGAGATTGATGCCGGACACCACGAGGTTGCGGCGCAGCAGGCCCGGCTCCGGCGCACGTTTCGCCAGCGACCCGATCACGGGCAGATGTTCGGACTGCATCAGGGTCACCTGGCGTCGCCCGCCTGCCCGCTTGGTCGCATGATCTTCAGCCAGCCCACGGTCCGGAATGGCCTGCACTTCTTCGAGAATTTCGACTGGCTGTCCGCGTCGGGAGCGAACCCCAATCCACTCAACACGACCTGCAGAAGGAAAACACGCACGTGGATCATTCGGACTCATTCCGCCGCACCCAGCCGGGTCACGCCGCCCATCCAGGGTTCCAGGCACTCCGGAATCCGCACGGACCCGTCCTCGCACTGGTGGTTTTCCAGAACCGCCACCAGCGTACGGCCGACGGCCAGGCCGGAGCCGTTCAAGGTATGCAGCAACTGCGGCGCTTCCTCGGGACCGGGCCGGAAACGCGCCTTGACCCTCCGCGCCTGAAAGTCCCGGAAATTGCTGCAGGAAGAAATCTCCCGGTAGGTTTTCTGGCTGGGCAGCCAGACTTCCAGGTCATAGGTGCGGGCAGCCGCAAAACCGATATCACCCCCGCACAAGGAAATCACCCGATACGGCAGGCCCAGCTCCTTCAGGACGACCTCCACATGGAGGGTCAATTCCTCCAGCGCCGCTTCCGACTCTTCCGGGCGCACGGCCAGAACCAGTTCCACTTTCTCGAATTGATGCTGCCGGATCAAGCCCCGGGTGTCCATGCCGTACGATCCCGCCTCTGCCCGGAAGCACGGCGTATGCGCTACTTTTTTCCAAGGCAGGTCTGAGGCTTCCAGAATCGTGTCGCGCAGCAGGTTCGTCAACGGCACCTCGGCGGTGGGAATCAGGAAATGCTCCTCACCGTCCAGCGCAAACAGGTCCTCGCGGAACTTGGGCAGCTGCCCGGTTCCCTCCAGGCTGGCCGCGTTCACCAGGTACGGAACGTAGCATTCCTGGTAGCCATGCCCGCGTGTGTGGATGTCCAGCATGAATTGGGTCAGCGCCCGGTGCAGGAGCGCCAGTTCGCCCTGCAGCACCGAAAAGCGCGCCCCGGACATGGCCGCGGCCTGTTCCGTGTCGATCAACCCCCAGCGCTCGCCGAGCTGCATATGATCGAGCGGCTCGAAATCGAAATCCGCCGGTTCGCCCCAGCGGCGCAATTCCAGGTTGTCCTTCGCGTCCTTGCCGTCCGGGACTTCCGGATCCAGCAGGTTCGGCATGCCGATCAGCCACGCGTCGAGCTTCTGCCGGATCAACCCCAGCGCCACCTGGCGGCTCTTCAACTGGTCGCCCAAATCGGACACCTGCGCCATCAGTTCGGCGGCATCCTCGCCCTGCTGCCGGGCTTCGCCGATACGTTTCGACAGGGTGTTGCGCTGTGCCTGGAGGGATTCCGCCGCGCTTTGCACGGCTTTGCGCTCCGCCTCCAGTTCGGCGTAGATCGCCACATCGAAGACAAACCCCCGCCGAGCAAGATTTTCCGCGACCGCGCGCGGGTCGGCGCGTAAGAGTTTCGGGTCCAGCATGCGCGCGCTCGTCTACGCGCTCGGCGGCTTCCAGATTCCGAACGCCTTCGCGGGGTCCGCAGCCGGCGGCTCGGGCCGCTGCTCCTGCGCCTGATTCATCACATCGCTCATAACATGTCCGCTGAACGCATTGATTTCACTAAGTAATTCTTCTTTCTCAGCGGGTGGGCGGTTGATGTTTCCGACCAGCAGGCCGACCACGGCCGCCAGGTATTGAGCAGAAACCAAAGTGTCCTGGCTCTGGGCATCGTGCTCGTGCAGCACGCGCATGAGTTCCTGCAGCAGTTCTCGAGTCAGATTGATTGGCTGTGCCATTGGCTTCTTGCCCCCGGTTCAAGCGGATAAATGGCGCGCCCGGAGGGATTCGAACCCCCGACCTTGTGGTTCGTAGCCACACACTCTATCCAACTGAGCTACGGGCGCACGGGACATTGGATGCCCTAAATCAGGCAAAGCCAAATTATAGCCGATGCAGTAATTTGACTAGAGACCCATAAATATGGGAACATGGGGGAATGAAAACGACCGTCGAACTCCCCGACGCCACATTCCGGCGTGTCAAAGCGATTGTCGCGAACCGCGGCACCACCCTGAAACAGTTTTTCACGACCGCACTAGAAGAGCAGATCCGACGCTATACACAGGAGACACAGGCTCGCGAAGCGGAAGCGCCGTGGATGGCTGGATTTGGCGTTCTCTCCGACTTGTCAGGAGAAAATAAGCGGATTTTGGAACTGATCGAAGAGGAATTCGAAGCGCTTGACCCCGAAGACGTAACGTGATCCTAGACACCAATGCCCTGTCCGCATGGGCGGAAGGACTCCCCACGATGGAAGTGCCTTTCCGCTCTGCCGACCGCCTCGTTGTTCCGAGCATCGTTCTCGGCGAATACTATTTCGGAATTCGCCAATCACTTCATCAGAATCGCTACGAAGATTGGCTGCGTCAATCCCTGCCCTTGGTCGAGGTCGTCGCCGTAACTCCGGAAACCGCAGACGCATACGCCAATATCCGCCTTGAATTGAAACAGCGGGGAACCCCGATCCCTTCCAATGACACCTGGATTGCAGCGCTTGCCCGTCAACACGCCCTCCCGGTACTGAGCAGGGATGCCCATTTCGACGCAGTTGACGGCATTCAGCGTATTGCCTTTTGACTACACGCACCCCTTGCGCCTTGACCTGATTCAAAGAGGAAATCCAGAAAAATGACAATGGGGCAAACCCGGGCTGGCCGGGAAGTTGAGTCTGCATTAGACGAAGTTCTCTCTCATGTACGCGGCAAAGCCGATCTGACGTGCCGGATCGTTGACGATCCCTCTGCGGACCAAATTCTGGCCCTGCGCAAGCGCCTGAAACTAAGCCGGGAGAAGTTCGCGAAGCGCTTTGGCCTGAATGCGCGTGCCATACAAGATTGGGAACAAGGTCGTCGCGTTCCTGACCGGGCGGCCCGAGTCTTGTTGACCGTCATCGCTCATGATCCGGACGCGGTCGTGCGGGCACTTGGTGAACAGAGGAAGTCCCTGTCAAAACAACCCTTGGATTCCTGACAAGACGCTTCGGCAATCTTTTCACCACCCTGCACCGGGGCAGGCTCAAAACTCCAGCCCCCGCCTGATAGATATTCGTCCCTTTGTGTGACTGCCTCAGTGGCAGGCCTGCCCAAGTGCCTTGAGTCGCCAGTAGTTATAGGGCCAGGGCGTCACGAACCCCGCCGCCAAGGCGGGCAATAACGACCACCACCGCAACTGCAGGCTGCCCACCAGCATCCAGTCCGTCAGGTTCATCGCGATCTCCATCGACACCATGCTGATCAAGCTCATTCCCGCCGCCGTGCGTAAGGCTTCGTTCGCCGGCATGCTGCGCATCAGCAGGATCGTCTCCAGGACAATACTGGTCAGGATGCCGTTGAACATGGCCAAGCCCAGCACCAGCCACGGCGAGACCTCGATCTGGTAATGCTGGAAGTAGTAGATCGTGCCGAAGTCGCCGATGGCGCAGCCGATCAGGCACCAAAGCGTGTTGTAGGCGGACTTGCCCCAAGTAAGGCGGCACCGCCAGTCGATGGAATACCAGTGCGCGGCCTGCTCCACGGCTCAGCCCGGCGGCCAGCCGAATGGACGTCCGGCCAGCAAGTGCACGTGCAGGTGGAACACCGACTGCCCGACTTCGGCGCCGTTGTTGATCACCAGCCGGAAAGCTTCCCTGCAACCCAATTGTTCGGCCACCTTCCCCGCCACCAGCAGCAAGTGGCCCAGCATTGCCTGGTCCCCCTCTTCCGCATTCGCCACCCGGTCCAGCGGCTGGCGCGGCACAATCAGTACATGCGTCGGCGCCTGCGGGTTGACGTCCCGGAACGCCACGCAGACCTCGTCTTCGTACACGAAATCCGCGGGAATCTCGCGGTCGATGATTTTCTCGAACAGGGTCGGCTCGGTCACGCTCGCCTCAGAAGCAATCTGCCATTACTGTTCGGCATAGGCCCGAATGCGCAACAGCAACGCTTCGATCAGCTCCCCTTGCAATTCCTTCTTCAGATACCCCCGCTCCTCCTCGGCCGCGAGGTATTCGTCCGGGTCGTACAGCCAGTGCTGGTAGCGCGACAGGACGGTCTGTGCCGACGGCTTCTCCCCCGGCCGCTGCAGTCGCACGCCCAGGTGCAACCCGACTTCGTATTCCCGAGCGTCCATGTCCGTGCTCACGCCGATGACCTGGTGGCGTTCCTGCGGACCATCCAGATGGACGACCAGATCGGCCGCCGCATCGCCCGAGACCACCTTGACCCCGCCGCCGCGCAGTCTGCCCTTGAGCGCGTGCCGGAAGGCCGGCGAACCGCCGATCAATTGCAATGAAGACTGCGGGATCTTGGTCGCGACCCCCTTGGAGTCCGCCAACTGGAATCCGCATCCGCTAAGGGCGAGGCAGAGAGCCGCCCCCAGCAGGAAAGAGCCTTTACGCATCGCGTACTACCACGTTGACGAGTTTATGGGGAACCTGAATGATGCGAACCACGGTTTTTCCTTCGGTGAAGCGTTGCACTTTAGCATTATCCAATACTTTCCGTTGCAATTCATCCTCACTAATATCTGCCGCAAGTTCCAACTGCGCCCGAACCTTGCCGTTCACCTGAACCACGATCTGCTCGACCGAGCGCTGCAAAGCGGCTTCGTCCGCTTCGGGCCAAGGCTGCTCCAGAGCCACCCCGTCAAACCCGAGCTCGCGCCACAGCACGTGAGACACGTGCGGGACAATCGGTGTCAACATGCGCAGCATCGCCTCCAGGCACTCGCGCACCAGCGCAGGCTCCGCCTTGCCGGCTTCGGAGAGGTGCATCAAGTCGTTGAGCAGCTCCATGTTTGCGGCAATCGCCGTGTTGAAGGTGTGGCGCTGCTCGGCCACATGCCCGGCCTTCCGGATCGTCTCGTGCAGCTTGCGACGCAGTTCCTCCTGCTGTGCATCGAGCCCGTCGGCCTCGACCCCCGCCGCGGACGCGCACTCCCTGTGCTGGTGGACGAACCGCCAGAATCGCTTGAGGAACCTTGAACACCCTTCAACCCCGCTGTCGGACCACTCCAGCGTATGTTCGGGCGGCGACGCGAACAGCACGAACAGGCGCACCGTGTCCGCGCCATAGCGTTCGATCAGCGGCTCCGGGTCCACCACGTTGCCCCACGATTTCGACATCTTGTGGCCATCCTTGAGCACCATGCCTTGGGTCAGGAGGTGCGCGAACGGTTCATCCCCGTCGACCAACCCCTCGTCGCGCATCAGCTTGTGAAAATAGCGGGCATACAGAAGATGCAGGATGGCATGCTCGATTCCCCCGATGTACTGGTCGACCGGCAGCCAGTAGCGCGCGCGCTCGTCCAGCATGGCGTCATCGGCGTCGTGCGAACAGAACCTCGCCTGGTACCAGCTGGATTCGACAAACGTGTCGAACGTGTCCGTGTCCCGCTGCGCCAGCCGCCCGCATTTCGGGCACGGAACGGTCTTCCAGTCCTCGGGGAGATCCGCCTCCGGCGGCAGCGCCTCATCGAGAACGACCGGTAAGTCCTTCTCCGGCACCGGCACGACCCCGCATTCCCCGCAGTGGATCATCGGCACCGGGCAACCCCAGCGGCGTTGTCGGGACACCCCCCAGTCGTGCAGCCGGTAGCGCACCACGGACTCGCCGCGGCCTTGTTCGGATAGTTGCCGGGTGATCGCGGCGTAGCCCTCCTCGGAACTCAATCCGTCGAACGCCCCGGAATTGACCAGTACGCCCCATTCCGTGTAAGCCTCGGCGTCGAGATCCGCCTCTGATCCGTCTGCAGGAGCGATCACCTGCCGGATCGGCAGGCCGTGGTGATGCGCGAATTCCCAATCGCGCTGATCGTGAGCCGGCACCGACATCACCGCCCCGGAGCCGTATTCCATCAGCACGAAATTGGCGACCCATACCGGTAATTCCTCGCCGGTCAGCGGGTGCAGCGCGTTCAGCCCCAGCGGATGGCCCTCGCGGTCCTGGACCGACTCTTCCGAGGTCTGTGCAGGATGATTAAGAAAGTCATGTAATCCCTTGTTAGTCCGAGATATTTCCTGAACGATCGGATGCCCCGGGGCCAGGGCCATGTACGTGGTCCCCATCAGGGTGTCCGGGCGCGTGGTGAACACCGTCAGCGGCTCTTCCCGGCCTTCCAGGGCAAACCGGATTTCCACCCCTTCCGAGCGACCGATCCAGTTTCGCTGCATTTGCAGCACCTGGTGGGGCCACCGCCCCTCCAGATGATCCAGGGCTCCCAGCAGTTCTTCGGCGTAATCGGTGATCCGCAGGAACCACTGCTCCACCTCCCGCTGCTCTACCGGGGCGCCGGAACGCCAGCCGCGCCCTTCGATCACCTGCTCGTTCGCCAGCACGGTCTGATCGACCGGATCCCAGTTGACCAGGGCTTTCTTCCGATAGGCCAGGCCTTTTTCGAACAACCGGATGAAGAGCCATTGCTCCCATCGGTAGTATTCCGGATCGCAGGTCGCGAATTCGCGCCGCCAATCGTAGCCGAATCCGAGGCGCTGCAGTTGTTCGCGCATGGCCTGGATGTTGTCCCGGGTCCAGGCGCCGGGGAGCACCTTGCGTTCCAGTGCGGCATTTTCAGCCGGCAGGCCAAAAGCATCCCACCCCATCGGCTGCAGCACGTTGTCGCCCCGCATCCGCCGGTAGCGCGCAATGGTGTCGCCGATCGTGTAGTTGCGCACATGCCCCATGTGCAGCCGGCCGCTGGGATACGGAAACATGGACAAGCAGTAGAACTTGCGGGCGCCCGGGCGCTCCTTCGCGGCGAAGCACTCGTTCTCCCGCCAATACTCCTGAGCTTCCTGCTCTACGGCTTCGGGGTCGTAGCGTTCCTGCATGTGAAAAGGCGGGGTATCCGGAAAAGTCTTAGCGCGCGCATATTATCACCGGGCGTCCTTTTCCCCTGCATGGGGACAGTTACAATAACCGCACATATTCCCGAAATTTTTCCCTCGAAGACTTCCATGCGGTTTCTGATCTCGGCTTTCGAGTACGTCCGGGAAACCCTGCATCATTTCCGGAAGACCGAAGCCTTCAGCAGCGTCGTGCTGGTGGCCTCCGCCGCCGCGGCCATGATCCTGACCAATACCGCCGGGCACGAGTGGTACGAACGCTTCATCAATGCGCCGCTTTCCCTGGTGCTCGGCCCCATCGCCCTGCACAAGACCCTGCTACTCTGGGTCAACGACCTCCTGATGGCGATTTTCTTCTTCGTCATCGGGCTGGAACTCAAGCGCGAAGTCATGGAGGGGCACCTGGCCTCATGGGACCGCGTTGTTCTGCCGGCCCTTGCCGCCGTCGGCGGCATGCTGGTGCCAGCCTTGCTGTTCGCCAGCCTCAATTACCAAGACCCGGTCGCCATGCGGGGGTGGGCCATCCCCACTGCGACTGATATTGCTTTTTCGCTCGGCGTGCTGATGTTGCTCGGCACGCGGGTCCCGTCCGGGCTCAAGATATTCCTGTTGGCCCTGGCCATCCTGGACGACCTGGGCGCCGTGCTCATCATCGCCCTGTACTACTCGGAAGACCTGTCGATGGAAGCCTTGCGTTATGCCGCCCTGTGCCTGGCAGTCCTGATCGGATTCAACCGCTTCCGAGTCAATAATTCCATCCCTTATCTCTTGCTGGGACTGGTCCTGTGGTACTTTGTCCTGAAGTCCGGAGTCCACGCCACCATGGCCGGCATCCTGCTGGCATTCACGATCCCGACCCATGTCCCGCACGACTACCAGTACTCACCGCTGACCCGGCTGGAAAACCATTTCCACGGCTGGGTTGCCTTCGGGATCCTGCCCATCTTCGCCTTCTGCAACGCCGGGGTCTACCTGCTGGACACGACCTTCTCCGACCTGGGCAACTCGCTTACACTCGGCGTCCTTCTGGGACTTCTGGTCGGCAAGCCTGTCGGGATTTGCTTGTTCGCCGCACTGGCAGTCGCGCTGGGGCTAGGCTCCCTCCCAAGCGGCGTGCGCTGGCCAGCGTTTCTCGGCATGTCCTTCCTGTGCGGCATCGGGTTCACCATGAGCCTGTTCGTTTCCACGCTGGCGCACGGCAACATGCCCGCCTTGATCGTGGAAGACAAGATCGGCATCGTGCTCGCCTCCCTATTGTCGGCACTGATCGGATTCTTCATCCTGAAGGCGGCTCTTGGCAAACCCAAGGCCGAACTTATTGGCAGCCCGTAGGGTGAACTGCGCCATGTCCACATCACTCAAGACCCTGCTGGCCGTTACCTGCCTTGTCATCGTGGCTGCGGCCCTGCAGCAGGCGCGCGAGATCGTCGTCCCCTTCCTGCTCGCCGTCTTCATCGCCATCGCGTGCGAACCGCCCATGAAATGGCTGCGGGGACGCGGATTCCCCAACCTGCTGGCGCTGGCGACCGTGATCGCCGGCCTGATTGCCGCCGGAATCGGATTCGCCACCCTGATCGGGGCTTCCGTCACCGGCTTCCGCCAGACCATGCCGGCCTATTACGAACAGCTTCGCGAACATGTGGAGCACATCGGGCAGTGGCTCGCGCAACAGGGCTGGATCGAACTTGATGCTGGGCTTTCGTCCTACCTGGACCCGTCGTTCTTCCTCAACCTGGTGGCGGACCTGCTCAGCGGGTTCGGCGCACTGCTGACCAATGCCTTGCTGATTCTGCTCGCGGTGGTGTTCATTCTTCTGGAAGCTCTCGAACTGCCGCAAAAAATCCAGCGGGCTTTCGAGAATTCGGATTCCGGTTTTTCCCTGGACCAGTTCACCGAGAGCGTCAATCGCTACCTCGCCACAAAGACGCTGACCAGCCTGCTGACCGGGGTGCTGGTAGCCGGATGGCTGACGCTACTTGGGCTTGACCACGCCATCCTGTGGGGCCTTGTCGCCTTCCTGCTGAACTATATTCCCAATGTCGGCTCCATCCTGGCCGCCATCCCGGCTGTCCTGCTGGCCTGGCTGCAACTCGGACCCGCCATGATGGTTCCGGTAATTCTTGGCTATGTCGTCATTAATACGGTCGTCGGCCAGATTCTCGAGGCGCATCTGATGGGCCGGCGCCTGGGCCTGTCGGTGCTGGTGGTGTTTCTGTCTTTGGTGTTCTGGGGCTGGCTGCTCGGGCCGGTCGGCATGCTGCTGTCGATCCCGCTGACCGTCATCATCAAACTGGGGCTGGAATCCAGCCCCAACACCCGGGGTGCGGCCATCCTGCTGGGGCCCGCGAAGGAGCCGGACAGCCGCGCCTGAACTGCCGCCTGGAGCCTAGAAGCTCGCCACGGCCCTCAGGTAATAGAACCCTCCGTTGTAATCGAACGGAATGGATGAAGGGTACTCGGCACCCAGAATTGTGGAGTATTTGTTCTTCGACGGCTCTTCATCCAACAGGTTTTCCGCGCCGACCGCCACGTCGAAGTGGTCGGTCAAACTGTAGGACACCTCGAGATCCGTCAGGAAGCGGGCGTCGGCCTTTTGAAACAAAGCCAAGGCATGGTAATCGATGTGGGTCCCGTAGTACCGCACCCGACCCAGCACCCGCCAGGGGCCGCCCTCGTGGTCGGCGGTCAACGACCACCGGATTTTCGGGCGGCCTTCTTCGATCTGCTGCTTGGTCCGGGGTGAAATAGTGTTGGGGTTGTATTCGTCGACTGTTGTGCGGTTGTAATTCCCTGCAAAGGTGACCTGGGTCGAACCGCCGAAAACCTCCATCGGGTAAGTCGCGACAATGTCGATCCCATCCGTCGTGGTGTCGAAGTCATTGGCAAAGTAGCGTACCTGGGCGACGGAATCGATGGCCGGAACATCCCGACGCAATTCATCCCTTTCGTTGGTAATCAAATCCTGATGCGCCATGCTCAGATCTTGCAGATTGATGTCGAACGTAGTGTCGTCGGTATTCTTGCCGCACGTGCCAGTCACACCATTCTTTTCCAACAACAGACAATCCAGAAACCTCGTGGAGGTCAAGGAAATCCGATCTTTAACCTCAATATGGTAGAAATCGATCGTCACATCGAGAACCCCGACATTAAATACGGTACCGATCCCGGAACTGAATGACTCCTCTGCTTCCAGAGGTTTGGCAATCCCGCGTAAGAGAGGATCCGTGGGAGGCACTGTGAGTTCGTCCGTCAATCTTCCGCCCACCAAGGTGGTGGTGACATTGCGGACGCTCGCCTGACCCACGGTGGGCACTCGGAAGCCTGAACCAAGCGAACTCCGTACGGCAAGGGTATCAGTGGCCTGGAAGCGGGCGGAGAATTTTCCGTCAATCGTCGAGTCGAACTCTTCCGGGTCTTCGTAACGCACCGCCAGACCCATGAGGAGGTCCTCCTCCACATCCGCCTCAAAATCCACGTAGGCTGCTACGCTGGAACGATCATTCTTGTTTTGGACGCACGGATCCGGCCGGAAACCCGGGAATCCGTTCGAGCCGATCCCTAGGTATGGATATTTGGCCTGCAGGTTCTCGTCGCCACCCATGGGGTTGATCGTTGCCAGAAATTCCGTGTATTCCTTGCAACTGATCACCAGCGGGCTCTTGGTCGACTCGTCGAATTCGTCGCCGTTGTTGTAGACGTAATCGATAAGCCAGGAATTCATGCCGCCAGGCTTGATCTCGTATTCCTCCTCCCGCCATTCAAAGCCAAACCCCACGTTCAGGGGAGAGTGGAAGACGTCGACATCGATCTGCTGGGTGAAATCGAGATTGACGGTTACGTCTTCCTCGACAAAACTGCCTGGCTTGTATGCGGTTGGGATATCGTTTTCCAGCGAGGCCAGTTGCGGATTGATCGTGTTCTTCATGAAAAAGCCGACTTCATGACGACCGTAGACGGCACTGATATCGTAGGTCAATGCGTTGCCCAGATCGCCGCGAAGACCCATCGCGATGCTTTCGTCTTCGATCTCTCCACCGAATTGCGGTGTAAAACCGCCCGGGAAGCGAGAGTTGAAAGCGTAACAGTTCGGGGTGGCTTCTATCGCTGCCAAATCTTCCGCATCTACACCACTGTCGACTTTGCCGAGACTCGGGCAATCCACGCCGTCTAGCGGGGCATGATCAATCACCAAGGGGTTGTCGTTTCCATCTACGAAGACGCCGCCCCGCCGATGCGGATTGCGGAAGAAAAAACCTCCCTCGACGGTCCGTTCGGCGTAACCACCAAAGGCGTAGACTTCATGCATGTCGCCCAACGCAATGCCTGCGTTCGCGAAAATCTTGTAGTTGTCGTCGATCTCCGGTGCCCCCCAGACCTGCACCGCTGGCGTGCGCACGTGCGGGTTGCCCGCATCAATCAGCCCTTGGGCATCCGCCCTTTGCACACTTCGGCTGGTTGGGTCCACCCCGCTGAACTCCCCGCTGAGGTTCAGGAAGCCTTTCTCCGTCAGCGGCAAGCCGATGTTGCCCGATACGGTGATGCTCTCGCCATCACCCTGGTAGTACTGGCCCCAACGGGCCTCCAGTCTTCCTCCCTCGGCCTCTTCTCTCAATACGAAGTTCAGGATTCCTGCCACCGCGTCGGAACCGTACTGGGCCGCCGCACCGTCGCGCAGCACCTCAACCCGGTCCAGGGCGACGGCCGGAATCGCGGAAAGATCCGGGGCATGCGAACCTTCCGATCCTCCTGCCACCAGGAACGAGATAATCGAAGAACGGTGGCGGCGCTTGCCATTCATCAACACCAGGGTCGAATCCGGAGACAGGCCGCCGCGCATCTGCACCGGGCGCACCAGCGTCGCTGCGTCGCTGATCGGCTCCTGGCTGACGTTCAGAGACGGCACGATCCTGGACAGCATAGAATCCATCCGGGAATCCCCCTGCCGGGCCAATTCGCTGGAATCCAGAATATCTACTGGAACCGCCAAATCGGCAGCCGCGCGCTCGTGGCTTCGCGAGCCGATAACCGAAAGTTCTTCGATTTCCTCTTCCTCGGCCCATGCCGGGGTGCTCCCACAGAAAACCGCGGCGAACAAACAGCTGGAAATGGCAAAAGATTTGGCAAGGCGCATGGTCACCCCCGCATGCATCCAGACACGCTTATTTTGCAGAGGGAAAACCCCTTCCGGCATTGCCGGAAGGGGTACGTTCTTGCGGGATTGCCGACTCTAGAACAGGTAGCGGGTCTTCACGTAGTAGAAGCCGCCGCTGCTGTCGATCACCGGGTTTTCCGGGAACTCCAGGCCCGTTTCGTTCGAATACGGGTTGCGCGTCGGGTCCTCGTCGAAGATGTTTTCCGCCCCCAGGATGAGCTCGAAGTCGTCGCGGTAGTTGTACGCAACCTCCGCGTCGAACAGCAGGCGCTTCTCTATGTCCACGAGCAAGGCTGGATCGTCGGTCGAGTACTCGATGTGCGAGCCGTAGAAACGCCCCCGCAACATCACGGTCCAAGGCCCGGACACGTGGTGGCCGGTCAGGGTCGCCCGCACCTTCGGCACGCCCCGCTCAACCTGGCGGACCCTCTTGTCGTTGATGTTGTCCTTGCGCCTGGTGACTTCGGTCTGCGTCCAGTTGGCCGCAAACAGCAGGTCGACAGACTTGCCGAAAGGCATCACCTCGCCGGAGGCGACGATGTCCACGCCTTCGGTCCGCGTGTCGTAGGAATTCTGGAAATACACCACATCGCCAATGGCGCGGACATCCGGTGCGGATTTCTCGATTTCCACCAGCTTGTCCTCGACGTATTCAATCAGGTTTGTTGTATCTTCCGGCGCAGTATTCTCAATAAACTTCCGGAGATTCTGCCTGGAACTCTGCGCGATGCGGTCATCCACCTCGATGTGGTAGTAGTCGACCGTGAGATCCCATATGTCGAGATCGAAGACTCCGCCAAGCCCGAAACTCTTCGCCTCTTCCTCTTCCAGGCGCGGCGCAATCCCCAGCGCCGACAAGGCCGGATGCGTGGGCGGCAAGGTCAACCGGTCGGTCAGCATGCCGGACACAAATGCCGTGGTGGTATTGCGGACATTCTCCTGCCCTACCGTCGGCACCCGGAAGCCCGTGCTGAACGAACTGCGCACCGCCGTGGTGTCGGTCGCCTGATAGCGCATCGCGAATTTCCCGTCGGTCCGGGAATCGTAACCCTCCGGATTCTCGTTCCGGAACGCCATCTGCCCCATCAGGTTGTCGCTCAAATCGGCCTCGAAGTCGACATAGGCGGCCGTCGATGCCCGCGAATTCTTCCCGGCATCCGAGTCCCGGAAGCCCGCGAACCCGTTGCTTCCGATTCCGAGGTCCGGAAACAGGAGAATGCGGTTCCCTTCATCGTCCAGCTCGTAATTTCCGTCCTCGTCCACCCGGTAGCTGATGAGTGTGGAGTTTATTTCTCCCGCCTTGATCTCGAACTGTTCCTTGCGGTATTCCATCCCGAAGCCCATGTGCACCGGCGAAGCCAGCCCTGCCAGGTCGAACTCGGTGGTGAAATCCATGTTCGCCGTGTAATCGGTTTCAATATAGGTGCCCGGATCGTAGTGCGTCGGGATATCGTTCATCATGCCGACCAGCTGGGGGTTGATGGTCCGGTAGATGAAGAAATCGGACTCGTGCTCGCCCCAGACGAAACTGAAGTCGTAGGTCAGTTCGCCCTGTTCCCCGCCCCGCATGCCGAGCGCGAAGCTCCGGTCTTCGACATCCGCGCCGAACCGCGGCGTGAATCCGCCCGGGAATCGCTCGATGAGTGCATAGCAGTTATCTTTTCCTTCCAGCGCACTGAGGTCCTGCATTCCGGTGTCCTGGTCGATATCCTTCTCCACCTGGGGGCAGTCTCCGCGAACCCGTGTCTTCTGGTAGGTCAGGTAATCGTTATATTCAGTTTCGGCGGCTTTGTAAGCGTTATATTCAGTTTCGGCGGCTTTGTAAGCGTCATATGTCGCTTTTCTGGCCTGATATTCTCTAAGTTGGTCTGCCGTAGCGTCGGCGCTAGTGGGCTCCTCGCCGGGCATTGCGGGAGCATCGCCGGGCTCTGCGGGAGCATCGCCGGGCATTGCGGGAATGGCCCGCCTCATGCCATTGTTGTCTTTCGGAGCATAGGTTCTGGTGCCGGTTCCGGTGCCGACCGCAACATCGTGAATCCCCCAGATATCGGCCCCGTTCAGATCCACCACATTCACATACGTCTTGGCTTCCGTATCCTTCGTGGCTTTCGTATTCTCCGCACTCGTGAATATCCCGCTTCGGTTATAAGGATTCCGGAAATAGAACGTCCCGTCCACGGTCCGCTCGGCATAACTGCCAAAGGCATAGAACTCGGCGGTGTCCCCGACATCTATGCCCGCATTGGCAAACAACTTGTAGTTGTCGTCGATGTCCGGCGCGCCCCACTCGATGACCGGGTCCCGGATGAACCGGTTGCCGTCGTTGACCAGGCCCACGGCATCGTTACGCTGCACCGCGCGCACCGTCGGCTTGGAGGTCTGGTATTCGCCGCTGAGGTTCAGGAAGCCCCGATCGGTAAGCGGCAGGCCCTTGTTCGCGGTGATGATGAGGTTCTCGCCATCTCCCTCGTAATAACTGCCCCAGCGGGCCGAAATCTCGCCGCCGTCCGGATCGTTCTTCAGTACGAAATTGAGTACGCCCGCGATCGCGTCCGAACCGTACTGCGCGGAGGCGCCGTCCCGCAGCACTTCCATATGGCCCACGGCGACCGAGGGGATGGATTCGATGTCCACGGCATGGGCGCCCTGGTTGTTTCCGGCCGCCAGGAAGGTGATGATCGAGCCGCGGTGGCGCCGTTTGCCGTTGATCAGCACCAGCGTGGAGTCTGCCGCCAGACCGCGCATGTTGGCCGGCCGCACGATGGTCGCGGCGTCGCTGAGCGGCTGCTGCCCGACATTGAAGGAGGGGATGACCGTCGAGATCATCTGGTCCATGCGGGTCGATCCCTGGCTCGAGATACTCTCACCGTCCACCACATCGACCGGAACGGCCATATCCGATGCGGAGCGTTCATGGTCTCGAGAACCGATTACCGCGATCTCCTCGACCTCCTCTTCCGCCAAAACCGGCAAACTGCCGCAGGCAAGCACGGCGACCAAGCTGAACGAGAAGAAAGTCTGAAAGATTTTTTGTTTCATTACGTGCTCCCATCCAAGAGAAATTGGCCCTATTTAACAAAACTTCTGCTTTTTTGTCAATCGCATTAATTGTGTATTTTCAGCACCTCCCGCATCGCCGCGGCCTTGTCCAGGCATTCCTGATATTCCGCCTCCACTTGCGAGCCATGCGTCAATCCACCCCCTGCATACAGGCTGGTCTCTCCCCTCGTCTGCACCATCGTGCGGATCGCGATGCTGCTGTCCATGTTCCCGTCGAAACCGACATAGGCGAGACTGCCGCAATACACGCCCCTCGGTTTCGGCTCCAACTCCTCAATAATCTCCATGGCCCGGCGTTTCGGAGCCCCGGTGATCGATCCGCCGGGGAAGCATCCCTCAAGAAGATCCAATGCCGTCCGGCCCTCTTGGAGCATTCCCGTCACGGTGCTGATCAAGTGGTGCACCGTGGCGAAACTCTCGACCTTGAACAGTTCCGGCACCTCGACCGTTCCCGAGGCACAGTTCTTGCTCAGGTCGTTGCGCAACAGATCCACGATCATGAGATTCTCAGCGCGGTCCTTTACGCTCTCCCTCAGTTCATTGCGCTGCTGCTCCTTCCCGGGAATGCGGCGGGCCGTCCCCTTGATGGGACGGGTCTCGACCCGCCCGTCGATCACTTGCAGGAACCGTTCCGGAGAGGCGCTGGCGATTTCAAGCCCCGGATGATTGAAATAGGCAGAGAAAGGCGCCGGATTAACCGTCCGGCTGTATTGGTAGGCCGTCCACAGCCGGCCTTCACTCGGCGCTGAGAAACGCTGCGCCAGATTGACCTGGTAGCAATCACCCGCCTCGATGTAGTTCCGGACCGCCCGAAACGCCTCCGCATAGGCCTCTTGCGTGAAATCCGAATGCAGCGGCTCCAACAACCGGTATGCTTGTTCCCGACCAGGAGACTCGTCGAGCAATCGGGCACACAAGTCCTCCCAGACCCGCCGGGTCGCAGGAATTCGGTCATGCGTCGCCAGGTAGCAGCGTTGTTCCTGGTGGTCGCTGACAACCGACCAGTCGTACAAACCCACCGCCAGTTCCGGATAATCCGGTAGGCCGGTCCGGGGGGCGGTCAGGCCGACGCACGCCCGGCCAAGCTCGTAAGACAAGTACCCGACCGCACCGCCGCAGAAGGGAATCCGCACATCTCTCTCTGTCCGCGGCCCAAGCAGTTCGGCAAGCAGGCGGAAGGGATTGCCGCGCAGGACCTGCCGTTCGCCGCCCCGCGTCAAAACCGCCTGTCGGCCGGTGCATTCGAGAGTCGCATACGGCTCGGCCGCAAAAATATCGAAACGGCCTTGACCGCTTTGATCATGGCAGCTGTCCAGTAAAACCGCCCATGGCTGGTCGGCAAACCTGCTGAAGCGGCGTGTCGGGTCCGCCTGCCACGGCAGCTCAACGACACGCATGTTCGAGCCGGTACAACTCGGCAACGGAATAGGCCGGCAGGCAGTCCGCCAGGGTCAAGGCCCCCTCCGTGGCGACACGGGACTTGAGCAGGACATCGATGTCCTGGTACACCAGGCCGCAGCGGTCGGCAAGCGATGGCAGTAAAAACCGTCCGGTGCCCGCACCGATCAGAACTCCTGACGAATCCTCGGACGTGTGCCCACTCAGGCTCTCCAGGATCCGGCTCTGCTGCAGGTCGGCGAAAGTCCGCGCCAACCGGATCCATTCCCCCAGGTCCTCGCCCTCTTCACAGTCCCGCCCGATCATCCGGGCGATTCGTCGGGCCGACTCGAATTCGGAACACCCGGCACCATCTGCCGCATCGAAGGGATACAGGCTGCCCGGCAATTGCCCGAGCAGGTTGTAGACATCCGCAGTCGTCGCAAAATGTTCCGCCATCAGGTTGCAGGGAGTCCCGTCCACTTCGATCCTGGCCCCCAGACTCATCAACGGCGTCCGGGCCACGCCGGTGTACAGGAGTTCCTGACAGGCCAGACGCTCCGCGTCGCTGAACCCGGTCGCCACTGCTTGGTTTTCCCGAATCCGGACCAGGTCCGTCGTGGTACTCCCGACATCCACGAACACGCCCTGCTCGGCGAAGCGGGCGACCAGCCGGGCCGAGGCATACCAGTTCATGGAGCCGATCAGGTGTGTTCGTTGGCTCGGGTCCTCCACGAACTCCGAACCCGCCGAGAAATAAGAGAGGACATCGCCGGACAGAACCTGCGCGAGGCAATGAACGATTCGGCGCACGCCTTCGGCGCGCGTCGGGAAGATGTCCGCCAACTCCCCCGTCATCGTGACGGCATGCCGCAAACCCTGCCCGCCCGCCTCCTCGCGGATTCCGCCCACCGCCTCCGCAAAACGGTCCAAGCCTTTCCACAGCGGCACCATCCGATGCCAGACCTGCAGGGCCCGCCCGCTTTTGTCCACCTGCACCGCCTTGACGTGGGCGCCCCCGATGTCCCAGCCCATGACATCGCTCATGCCGGAACCCCTGCACAGTCGAAGACCCGGAGCATGCGCTCGGCGAGCGGCACCGACAATCCGGCATACGTCAGGGTCAGGCGCGGATTGATCTCCAGCACGGTCAGCAAATCCCCCTGCCATATCCCATCCACGCCGATGTACCCCCGCAGGCCCGGCACTGCGGCCATGACCCGGGAGGCCACCACCTGTGCCGCCGCCCTGAATTTCGGATCCCCATCAAGCCCGCCGGTTTCAATCCCATGCACATGCAGCCGTCCTTCCCGGTTCTCGCAATGAATTCTATTGCAGGACAGGACTTCCACTTCACCTTCCCCGGCCAACAGGCTCAGGCTGACGGCCTCTCCGGGAACCCAGGGCTGCCACACCCACGGACTCTCAGGGTCCAAAGCCGGCAAGCCGGGCTCCGCACCCAGCACGAACGTTTCCTCGCAGCCGGCCCCATAACGCGGCTTGATCACGCCTTGCTCGGGCAGCGGCTCCGGCGGGGTCCACACCCGCGTATCTACTGCGGGAATGCCGGCCGCCTGGAGCTGTCGGTTGATCCCCCATTTGTCTGCAGCCAGACGAATCGCCTCGAGCGAGCAATTCAGGTTCTTCCTGTCTTCCTCCAGCACTTCCTCACACAGATGCTCAAGCTGGCCTTCGCTTTCAGGAGCGATCACCAAAACCGCATCGCAGTGGCGCACGAGGCCCAGCCAGGCATCGTGCCACGGACCCTCGGGATTCCGACCCTGCACCCCTTCTGGCAGGTCGAATGTGAACCGTTCCTCGATCAGGGTATAAACTTGCACCGAATCCGGCAGACGCGAGAAGTCCACGAGGGCCGCCTGCAGCATCTCTTGCCCCTGCCGCAGCAGGTCCGAGGGCGGCGAGTCGCCCTGAAAGCCCCCACCGCAAACGTACTCGAAAATAAAAACCTTCATGCCCATGTGCCACGTCATTCCCGTGCTTGACATCCGACAGGGACAGGTCGTGCAGGCCGCGGGAGGCGACCGCGCACTCTATGAGCCGATCCAGTCCGCCCTGACACGCAGCGTGGACCCTGTCCAGGTGGTCGATGACCTGCTTCGATTCGCTCCTTTTCCCGTTTTCTATCTGGCCGATCTTGACGCCATCATGGGCAAGCCCGCCCAATGCCGGCTCATTGTAGAACTATGCCATGACCACCCGGATGTCGAGTTCTGGGTGGATGCCGGACCGCTCCCGAAGCCGGAAGAGACTCTCCCGGACAATTTTCGCCCGGTTCTCGGAACCGAATTTGCGTGCGATTGGACCCACCACGACGATCGCGTGATCCTGTCGCTTGACTTCAACCGGGAGGGCTTGCGCGGCGGCACCAGGATCTGGGCGAAGCCTGACTCCTGGCCTGCTCGCGTCATCGTCATGTGCCTGCACCGGGTCGGCTCCATGGAAGGGCCGGATTTCGAACTTCTGGAGCAAATTCGGACGCTCCGCCCTGATTGCAGGCTGGCCGCAGCCGGTGGAGTCCGGAATGCGGACGACGCCCATCGACTTCTGGATGCCGGGATGGACGCCCTGGTGGCCAGCGTGCTGCACCAAGGGCACATTTCCACCGAAGAGGTTCAGCGGACCGGTTAATTGCTCTGAACCAACCTTATAATGGGGAAGATAGCTGTCGGGCAGAGGGAATATTCATGAAGACGGACGATATCATCAAATCGCGCATGAATACGTCCCGGGACAAAATTGCCGCCTTCTGCAAGCGCTGGCAGGTCACGGAACTGGGCTTGTTCGGCTCTGTATTGCGCGAGGATTTCAACCCTAAGAGCGATATTGACGTCTTGGTGAGATTCGCCCCCGAAGCAGGACACTCGCTCATGGGTTTTGTGGGGATACAGGATGAATTGTGCGAGATGCTTGGCCGTCGGGTCGATCTCGTTACATGGAGATCGGTTGAAAACAGCCGGAACTACATACGAAGGGAAGACATTCTTCGCTCCGCGGAAACGATTTATGCGGCGTGACTCTTCCCATCTGCCCGACATGCCATGTGCTGCGAGCGATTTTCTCGAATTCATTTTGGATATCAACACTCAATTCGCCACATGTGCTAACAGTAAATATTGCTTTCGAAGAATTGCCCAAATTACAGCATGACCCCTGACACGTTTATCGCCAAATGGCGAGCATCGGAATTGAAAGAACGCTCAGCGTCGCAAGAGCACTTCATCGACTTATGTCATCTTCTTAACGAGCCAACTCCGGCCGACGCGGACCCGGCTGGAGAGTACTACTGCTTTGAACGTGGTGCACAAAAAGATCATGGGGGAGACGGATGGGCTGATGTATGGAAACGTCATTGCTTTGCTTGGGAATACAAAGGCAAACGAACAAATCTTGATACTGCATTCAATCAGCTTCGACAATATGTACTTGCGCTCGAAAATCCTCCAATTTTGATTGTTTCAGATATGGCACGATTCCGCATCCATACCAATTGGACAAACAGCGTGAGTACGGTATATGAAATTGCATTAGATGATCTTACTGATGCATCCATGCGCAATATACTCAAATGGGCCATGTCGGATCCTGAACGTCTGCGCCCTAGCGAAAGTCGACAGGAATTAACCGAGAAGGCAGCATCAACATTTGCAGAACTAGCACAATCGTTGAGAGAACGTGGCCACACTCCCGAGGTGGTAGCACATTTCATGAATCGCTTGGTCTTCTGCATGTTCGCTGAAGACACGGACCTCTTACCAGACAAGATGTTCACCCGGATGCTAAAACACGCACAACGCAGACCACAAGAATTTACAGCACTTGCACGAGACTTATTTGGGGCAATGTCGACTGGCGGCAGAGTCGGATTTGAATTGGTTGAATGGTTCAATGGCGGCCTATTTAACGATTCCACAGCATTAGCATTGACAGAAGCCGAAATCGAAATAGCATCCACAGCCGCAACTTTAGACTGGTCGGAGATTGATCCTTCAATATTTGGAACTCTGTTCGAGCGTGGACTTGACCCAGACAAACGCTCTCAGCTTGGCGCACACTACACAGACCGTGACAAAATCATGCAGATTATCGAACCGACGATCGTTAACCCCCTTCTCTTGGAATGGAAAATAGCTAAAGCCAAAATCGTTAAAGCACTCGAAAAATCAAAAGCAGAGCAATCTCAGAAAAAGCAAGTCCAACAGTATCGGCAGGCGAAGCGCATACTAAAGAAATTTCTTGAACAGTTGCGGAATTTTGCCGTTCTTGATCCGGCCTGCGGCTCAGGAAATTTCTTGTACCTAGCACTTCAAGCACTTAAAGATATTGAGCATCGGGTGCAGTTGGAATCTGAAATTTTAGGGCTTCCGCGAGCTTTTCCCACGATCGGCCCTGCCAATGTAAAAGGAATCGAAATTAATACTTATGCTGCAGAACTTGCTCGTATATCTGTTTGGATCGGTGAAATTCAATGGCTGAGGAAAAACGGATTTGAGGCATCACGCGACCCAATACTTAAACAATTAGAAACCATTGAATGCCGTGACGCCATCCTAACCCCTGAAGGCACAGAACCAGAATGGCCCCAAGCCGATGTTGTAATTGGCAATCCACCGTTTTTGGGTAACAGAAAGTTACGAAGCGAGCTAGGACATGACTACACAGAAAAACTATCACAAGCCTATGCCGGAGTGATACAAGGAAAACCTGATTTAGTCTGTTATTGGTTCGCCAAGGCGGGAAAACTCCTTGCAAACAGAAGTATTAGATCTTTTGGACTAGTAGCAACAAATTCAATCAGAGGAGGCACAAACCGCATAGTATTGGACAGTATTGTCAGAGACGCAAAAATCTCCAATGCTTTGTCTGATGAGCCTTGGGTTGTCGATGGCGCTGCCGTGCGAGTTTCATTGGTCTGCTGCACACCAAAGGATACAAACTCTGTCCCGCTTCTAGATGGTAGAGAAACAACACAGATTAATTCCGATCTTACAGCGGGAACACTTGATCTGACCCACGCTGCACGATTGAAACAGAATAAAGGTACTGCCTTTCAGGGCGACATTAAACGTGGTGCTTTCGATATTCCCGGCGAAACTGCTCGGGATTGGCTCAGCTTACCAACGAACCCGAACGGCCACCCAAACTCAGATGTTCTCAAACCATGGGTGAATGGCTTAGATCTGACTAGACGTCCGTCAGATAAATGGATAATTGATTTTGGACATGACATGGTAGAAACGGAGGCAGCATTATACGAGACACCATTTAAGTTTATTTACGAACATGTAAAACCTTTTCGCATCAAAAATCGAGAAGAAAAAAGTCGCGATTTTTGGTTTAGACATTGGAACCCTCGCCCTGCCATGTGGGAGGCTCTCAGTGGTCTGTCCCGCTACATCGCAACACCGCGTGTTGCCAAATACCGCTTGTTTGTCTGGCTTGACACACGCATCTGCCCTGATAGCGCAGTCGTTGCCATTGCCCGCGAAGATGATACTACTTTCGGCATTTTACATAGCAGATTTCACGAAATATGGTCGCTCAGGCTTGGCACATGGTTAGGCAAAGGCAACGACCCTCGCTATACGCCAACCACTACTTTCGAAACTTTTCCCTTCCCAGAGAATCTCTCCCCTGACGTCCCCGCTGCTAACTATGCGGATGACCCCCGAGCCATTGCGATTGCTGAGGCTGCGCAACATCTAGTTAATTTGCGTGATCGCTGGCTCAACCCACCAGAATGGGTCGAATGGATGGATGAACCAACCTTTGACTATCCCAAACATCCTATCGCACGTAACGAGGCAGCGGCAGAAAAACTAAAAGCACGAAGCCTAACTCGCCTTTATAACAATCAACCACAATGGCTTGTCGACGCACATGCGGCCTTAGACGCCGCAGTTGCAGCGGCCTATGGATGGGATGCCGGGATTTCGGAAAGCGAAGCACTTCAGAAACTACTAACGCTCAACCAAGAACGCGTCCAACCTATCCCTGCTACGCCAAACTCTAAAAATAATCAACAAACGCAAATTAGTAAAAAACCATCCTTTGCCTCAGAACAAAAAAGACAGGACGTGTCTCCGGCATAAATTGAGGAAAATTTGTTTTGGCGATCTAACCAGAGACCACACTAAAAATCCCCCACTCTGCAAACGGCCATAGTTATGTACATTAATATACCCCCCATTTCCGCCCTTTCTTCATCTTCCTCCCTCTCTTCATCTCAAACAAGCCATTGATTGCTCGTGACTTTCGTTTCCATCGAGACACGTCAAGATTTGTGCCTAGTTCGAGGCTAAATTTATAAAGTCCAGTTCGTGTAAAGCAAAGTGTCTCTTGATCATATTTAGTGGGGCCGTCCATACCGGGAATAGGAAGCGTTAGCACATCCATATGATTATTGCTAAATCGAAGCGAACAGTCATACCGAGTTTGCCCATTAAATTCAATCTCAATACTGCCAATCCTGCTGTCGCGCTGCAAGTCTTGGGCTGCAAATCCGAAGAAAACACGAGTGTTTCGTTTAAGCATCAATTGATTGCCCGGAGAGTCTGCACCCAGGTTTTTATGAAGATTTCCAGCTTCAATCCAAAGATGCTGGCAGACTCGCAATTGCCGCAATTGTCTAGGGGTAAGCTGGCCACTTTTTATAGCAGATCCGGGGACCATATCGTCTTCCAATACAATTGGAGACTGGCGGTTATTGCGCGACAAATATTGAGCAGAATACGATTCTTTGACTTCTTGCCATGGGCAAGCATTTCTCCAAAGACTCGAAAACCACTTTTGTATTGGGCGAATGTCCTCTGCCCGAGTAACTAGGATAGAAGCACCCGCTTCAACTCCGATCTCAAGTCCGGTACGGGAGAGATTCCCCGACCCCAATATTAACGCGGACTTCTTTTGTCGCCGGAAGAGATAAAGTTTCGGGTGGTAAGAAATTCGAGGGGTGCACTCGGACCGTTTTACAACGTAGTCGCCGTCATATATTCGCACTTCCGATCTAGGAAGTTGTTGCAGATGTTGAAGCGCAACTGGGTCAGATCTGCAGTAGTCGATGCCGACAAGCCACCGCTTGTGCGCTTTGCGCCAACTTGCTGATTCTGCTAACGCACTAGTTAATACTGCAACTCCACTGTGTGTTGCGTACGCTATAGCTATTTCAACATGTGACGGAGCCACACTACTAAGTGCTGCCTCAATCATCTCTATATATTTATCGCTGTCAGGTTTGGTAAGGGCTAAACTGCTAGTGTGCATGGCATTCTCCAAATTCGAATTGTCAATCCTGAAATTCTGCCCGGCAATCGGTGACGGCATAATTATTGCATGAGCTCGCTTCATCCAAATTGACTATATTTTCTATTCGAGAATTCAAACAATTTCACCACACCCATATATAATTTCAATTCTAAAAAACCATTATGGCCTTATGACAGACCGTGAATTTATCTCTCTTGGCATTGCCGTACTGACCGTTTCCGACAGCCGGGACGCAAGCCAGGACAAATCCGGCGACCTCCTGGTCGGGAAGCTTGAAGCTTCCGGGCACCGGCTCGCGGCGCGGGATCTGGTTGCGGATGACATCTACCAGATCCGGGCCAAAATTTCGGCTTGGCTGGTCGACCCGGACGTCCAGGTGATCCTGACGACCGGGGGGACCGGGGTGACGGGACGGGACGGGACACCGGAGGCACTCGCCCCCCTGCTGGACAAGAGAATCGACGGTTTCGGGGAAATGTTCCGGTCGCTTTCGTATGAAGTCATCGGGACATCCACGCTTCAGTCCCGGGCCATGGCCGGCGTCGCCAACCGTCGCTACCTGTTCTGCCTGCCCGGTTCTCCGGGCGCGTGCCGGGACGCGTGGGAGAAATTGATCGAAAAACAACTGGACTACCGAACCCGCCCCTGCAACCTGGTCGAACTGATGCCGCGCCTCGGCGAATGACTCAGCCGCCGATGTACGACATCTCCACTTTCTTGATCTGGGACGTCTCTTCGGTACGAAGTTCGGAATAACGGTCCCCCCGGTCCTTCCACAAGCGGATCAGATCGCGCCGCAGCGCTTCATCATCCGCTCCCGAACGCAGCAGGCCCTTCAGGTCGTGCCCGCCTGACGCGAACAGGCAGGTATACAGCATGCCGTCGGCACTCAGCCGCACGCGGTGGCAGCCGCCGCAGAACGGCTGGGTCACGGACGCGATCACGCCAAACTCGCCCTGCCCGTCCCGGTATCGCCAGCGCCGCGCGACTTCTCCCGGGTAATTCGGGTCCGCGGACTCGATCGGCCATTGCCCGTCGATCATTCCAAGGACTTCTTCGGCAGGCATGACCTGATCAAGATTCCAGCCATTGGCGTTGCCGACATCCATGTACTCGATGAAGCGGAGGATATGCCCCGTGCCCCGGAAATGCTCCGCCATCGGCAGGATCTGGTCTTCGTTAGCGCCACGCTTGACGACCATGTTGATCTTGACCGGCCCGAGTCCGGCCGCGGCCGCGTGGTCAATCGCCGCCAGCACCTCGTCGACCGGGCGCTGCACGTCGGAGAGGCGTTGGAAGACTTCGTTGTCCAGCCCGTCGAGGCTGATCGTGATCCGGTTGAGCCCGGCTTCGGCCAGGCGCGCAGCCACCTCGCCGGTCAACAGGGACCCGTTGGTCGTCAGGCAGATGTCCTCGATTCCCGGAACCTGGGCCAGGCGCTCGACGAGCTTCTCCAGGTGCCGCCTGAGGAGAGGTTCGCCGCCGGTCAAGCGCAGCTTGGCCACCCCCAGTCCCGCGAAGATGTAGGCCAGTCGCTCGATTTCCTCGAAGGTCAGCAACCGGGAGCGCTCCAGAAAAACGTAATCGGAATTGAAGACCTCTTTCGGCATGCAGTAGGTGCAACGGAAATTGCAGCGGTCGGTCACCGAGATCCGCAAGTCGTGCAGCGAACGGCCGAAGCGGTCCAACGGCGACTGGGGAGAGGCGGACGGAGCGGCCGAAGCGTTCATATGCATATTTTAAGGGAAATTTCAGGGTTTTGAATGGGCTGTGCCCGGTCCGCCAGCCTGGAAAGGAGGCCATTGCCTGGATGTATGCAGTACGCGAAGCACACGAATCGAATCCTTCGAAAGATCGTAGACCAGAATATAACTTTTATGAACCACGAACTCCCGAGTTCCTTCGACCCTCCCAGGACGTCCAATCTGAGGATAGACCACCAAGTGGCGGGCTAACTCCGAGAACTTGTCATCAAGGGCAAGTGCTGCCGATGGGTCATCGGCTTGGATATAGTCGTAGATGCTCTCGCGATCGCAAATCGCTTCCGGAGTCCAACGCAGTTTCACTGCGTCTTTTCAATCTGACGTCGTGTTGCGGCTCGGCGAGCGGCAAACTTTTCCTCTACGGCATCAGCGGCCACGAGGTGGCCGGCCTTTGCCGAGTCAAGCCCGATTTGCACTTCGCGCCGGAACCAGTCGTTGTATCCATCGGATTCTTGCTGCCGAAGCACGATCTCCCTCATGTAGTCGCGCAATACTTGTGCTCCAGTGCGGTCGAAAGACTTGACCACCGAAACAAAGTCGCTTTTCAAGTCCGGGTCAACTCGAAAAGTGAAGGTTGTCTGTCCCATGTTTTTGTGTGTTACAAAGGCAGTACATAGTAGCACAAATAAAAGCCGGCATTCCCGCCGGCGACAGGTTGCCAAGCGACCGCCCTCGCCTGGGTCGGATACAAACGGGAATTTCCGGCCGAATCAGGCGAACGGCGCCGCCTGCTCCGCATCCGGAGCCGGCTGAAGTTCCGCAGCGGGAACCTCCTCGGAGGCCGGTTCGCTGACTTCATTCGCCGCCGCCTGGATGTCTTCCAGCGACAAGGCCAAGTCGGATGACCGGCGTTTCATGTGGTACGCCAGCCCCGTGCCGGCCGGGATCAGCCGCCCGACGATGACGTTCTCCTTGAGCCCGCGTAGTTCGTCCCGGTCATCGCGGATGGTGGCTTCCACCAGCACCTTGGTCGTCTCCTGGAACGAGGCGGCCGAGATGAACGATTCCCGGCTGAGGGACGATTTCGCGATCCCGAGCAGCACCCGCTCGAATTTGATCTGCTGGTCCTCCGCCAGTTCGCGATTCTTTTCGATTGCCCGTGCGTGCTCGACGACGTCACCCACCATGTAGGTCGATCCTCCAGTCTCCACGACCTGCACCTTGCGCAGCATCTGCCGGATGATGACCTCGATATGCTTGTCGTTGATCTTCACGCCCTGCAAACGGTAGACGTCCTGGACTTTCTGCACGATATGCTCGGTCATCGCCTCCAGCCCTCGCAGCCGCAGTACGTCATGAGGATTGAGTTCCCCGTCGACCAGCACCTCTCCGCGCGTCACCCGAGCGCCTTCGAAGACGTTCACGTGGCTGGTGCGCGGGATGTGCATCTCCTCCACTGAACCGTCGTCGGCCGTGATATACAGGCGCTGTTTGTTGCGCACCTCGGTGCCATAACTGACCACGCCCTCGATCTCTGCAAGCGCCGCATTGACCTTTGCCTTGGTCCGCGCCTCGAACAGGTCGACCACGCGGGGCAGCCCACCCGTGATGTCGCCGGACTGGGTCCGGGACGACAGCGGAATCCGGGCCAGCACATCGCCCTGCTCCACCGCCGTGCCTTCGGCCAGGCTGATCATGGTGTCGGCAGGCAAGGTGTAGTGCACCGCCTTTTCCGATCCTTCGAACAGAACCGGCTTGCCGGACTTGTCGACCAGGGCGATGGCCGGGGTCAGCGCGCGTCCGGACGGCGGCCGGTCCTTGGCGTCCAGCACGCGAATGCTGGACAGGCCCGTCACCTCGTCGGTGGTCATGCTCACCGTCTCTCCATCTGCGAAATCGACCAGGCGAAGGTAGCCTTTCCGGTCCGCCAGCAACGGCTGGATGTGCGGATCCCAACTGGCCAGCATCTGCCCGGCAGTCACGGTCTCGCCTTCCTTCACCTTGAGGAGAGCTCCGTAAGGCACCTGATAGACCTCCTGCTCGCGGCCGTGATCGTCCGTTACGATCAACTCGCCGGAACGCGAGGTCACCACCCAAACCTTCTTCTCGCGCGGCAGGGTCTCCAATTGTCGGAACTTGACCTTGCCGTCGTCGCGAACGGTGACATTGCTGACGGACGTGACGGCGCCGCTGATCGCGCCACCGATATGGAACGTCCGCATGGTGAGCTGCGTGCCGGGCTCACCGATCGACTGTGCGGCGATCACGCCGATGGCTTCACCCCGGGTCACCAGGATGCCGCGCGCCAGGTCCCGCCCATAACACTTCGCGCAGACGCCGCGCAGGGTCTTGCAGGTCACGGCGGAGCGCACCTTGATCTTGCCGATGCCCCAGTCGTCGATCTTGGCAACCATCTCCTCGTCCAGCAGCGTGCCGGCCGGGATCAGGACCTCCTTGCTGTCGTCGCCACGTGTCGTGTCTTCCGCGGTCACGCGCCCGAGCACTCGTTCCGCCAGGGTCTCCACGACGTCCGCGCCTTCGATGATGGGCCGGATGACCAGCCCGTCCTGGGTTCCGCAATCATCTTCCACCACCACGAAATCCTGCGCGACATCGACCAGCCGCCGGGTCAGGTAACCCGAGTTGGCGGTCTTCAGCGCGGTGTCGGTCAGCCCCTTGCGGGCACCGTGGGTGGAGATGAAGTACTGCAGGACGTTCAACCCTTCACGGAAATTGGCCGTGATCGGGGTCTCGATGATGGTGCTGTCCGGCTTGGTCATCAGGCCGCGCATCCCCGCCAGCTGGCGGATCTGGGCCTTGGAACCTCGCGCGCCGGAGTCCGACATCATGTAGATCGAATTGAACGACGGCTGCCGGACCCGGTTGCCCTCGCGATCCACCACTTCCTCATACTCCAGGCGTTCCATCATCTTCACCGCCACGTCGTCGTTCGCCTGCGACCAGCTGTCGACCACCTTGTTGCGGCGCTCGTCATTGGTCAACAGGCCACGAGCGTACTGCTTCTCGATTTCCTCGACCGTGTTCCCGGTGCTGTCCAGGATGCTCTCCTTCTCTTCCGGCACCACCATGTCGTCGACGCCGAAGGAAATACTGGCGATGGTGGAATATTCAAAGCCGGTGTACATCAGGCGATCGCAGAAGATCACCGTGTCCTTCAGGCCCAGGCGTCGGTAGCAAGCGTTGATGACATCGGAGATGGCACGCTTGTTCATGTCCCGGTTGATCAGCTCGAACGGCAGGCCTTCGGGCAGGATGCCTGCCAGCAGGGCCCGCCCCACCGTGGTCTCGATCCGCGCCAGACCGCCGTCCGGCTGCGGCAGCCGAACCGTGATGCGCGCATGCAGTGCCGCCTGGCCCGAATCATAGGCCCGCTTCACCTCGTCCATGTCCGCCAGCACCATGCCTTCGCCGGCCACGTTGATGCGAGCCCGCGTCATGTAGTACAAGCCCAGCACGATGTCCTGGGACGGCACGATGATCGGCTCGCCGCTGGCGGGCGACAACACGTTGTTGGTCGACATCATCAGTGCCCGGGCCTCCAGCTGCGCCTCCATCGACAACGGGACGTGCACCGCCATCTGGTCGCCGTCGAAGTCGGCGTTGAACGCGGTACAGACCAGGGGGTGCAACTGGATTGCCTTGCCCTCGATCAGGACGGGCTCAAATGCCTGGATGCCGAGCCGGTGCAGGGTCGGCGCCCGGTTCAACATCACCGGGTGCTCGCGGATGACCTCGCTCAGGATGTCCCAGACTTCCGGCCCTTCGCGTTCCACCTGCTTGCGTGCCGCCTTGATCGTGGTGGCCAGTCCGCGCCGCTGCAGCTTGCCGAGGATGAACGGCTTGAACAGTTCCAGTGCCATCTTCTTGGGCAGGCCGCACTGGTGCAGCTTCAGCGTGGGTCCGACCACGATCACGGAGCGCCCGGAATAGTCCACGCGCTTCCCGAGCAAGTTCTGGCGGAACCGCCCCTGCTTGCCCTTGATGACTTCGGCCAGCGACTTCAGGCTGCGTTTGTTGTCTCCGGTCACCATGCGCCCACGCCGCCCGTTGTCGAGCAACGCGTCCACGGCTTCCTGCAGCATCCGCTTCTCATTGCAGATGATGATGTCCGGGGCGCCCAGCTCCAGCAGCCGGCGCAGCCGGTTGTTGCGGTTGATCACGCGCCGGTACAGGTCGTTCAGGTCGGAGGTGGCGAAACGCCCGCCCTCCAGCGGCACCAGCGGACGCAGGTCCGGCGGCAGCACCGGCAGCACGGTCAGCACCATCCACTCCGGCTTGTTGCGCGAGTGGAGGAACGACTCATACAACTCCAGGCGCTTGGTGAGCCGTTTGATCTTGGCCTCGCTGCGGGTCTTCTTGAGTTCTTCCCGGATCCGTTCCGACTCCTTGCGCAAATCCAGGTTCTTCAGCAGTGTCTGCACCGCCTCCGCGCCCATCATCGCCTCGAAGTCTTCCCCGAAGCGGGCGCACCGTTCCTGGTATTCCGCCTTGGTCAGAAGCTGCCGCATCTCCAGGTCGGTGTTCATCCCCGGGTTGGTGACCACATAGCGCTCGAAAGTCAGGATCTTTTCCAGGTCCGGCAAAGTCATGTCCAGCATCAGGCCGATCCGGGACGGCAGGGATTTGAGGAACCAGACATGCACGACCGGGCTGGCCAGCTCGATGTGGCCCATGCGCCGGCGGCGTTCCTTGGCCCGGGTGACCTCGACCCCGCATTTCTCGCACACGATCCCGCGGTGCTTCAGCCGCTTGTATTTGCCGCACAAGCATTCGTAATCCTTGATCGGGCCGAAGATGCGCGCACAGCACAGACCGTCGCGCTCCGGCCGGAACGTCCGGTAGTTGATGGTCTCCGGCTTCTTGACTTCTCCGTAGGACCAGGAGCGGACCGTTTCCGGGGATGCCAGACTGATCCGGATCGCGTTGAAGTCGGTCGGGTCGTTGAGGGGCCGCAGCAGTGCGAAAGGTTCTCTCATGATGTTCTCCGGTCAGATCCGCCTTATAGGGGCAGCGTTGGCAGTGGATCTGCCGTTCGGTCGCGTTCCATGTCGATATTGATGCCGAGGGCCCGCACCTCGCGCAACAGGACGTTGAACGACTCGGGCAACGAGGCCTGAAGGTCCAGTTCGTCCCCGATGATGCTCTTGTACACGCGGTTGCGTCCTTCGACGTCATCGGACTTCACGGTCAGCATCTCCTGCAGGGTATAGCTGGCCCCGTAGGCCTCAAGCGCCCAGACTTCCATCTCGCCGAAGCGCTGGCCGCCGAACTGCGCCTTGCCGCCGAGCGGCTGCTGAGTGACCAGACTGTAGGGTCCGGTGGAGCGTGCGTGCATCTTGTCGTCCACCAAGTGGTTCAGCTTGAGCATGTACATATAGCCGACAGTCACCTCACGGTCGAAGGCATTGCCGGTGCGCCCGTCGAACAGCCGCGTCTGGCCGCTGGTCGGCAGTCCTGCCAGTTCCAACATGGACTTGACTTCCTGTTCGTTGGCGCCATCGAATACCGGCGTCCCGATGGGAATGCCGTCGCACAGGTTCTCCGCCAACGTGCGGATCTCTTCCGCACCGAAGTTGCCGAGCTTCACTTCTTGGGTCCCGTCCCCCTGGTAGACCCGATCCAGGAACTTGCGGATCTCGGTTGCCTTGGAGGTCTGATCGAGCAGTTGGCGGACCTGTGCCCCGAGGGACTTCGCCGCCCAGCCCAAATGGGTCTCCAGCACCTGTCCGACGTTCATCCGCGACGGGACGCCGAGGGGGTTGAGCACGATGTCAACCGGCGTGCCGTCTTCCATGTACGGCATGTCCTCGACCGGGACCACCATGGAAACCACGCCCTTGTTGCCGTGCCGGCCGGCCATCTTGTCGCCCGGCTGCATGCGCCGCTTGACCGCCAGCGAGACCTTGATCGTCTTCAGTACGCCGGGCGCCAGTTCGCTGCCCGCTTCGATCTTCTCCTTCTGCTGCTCGAATTGCTGGTTCAGAAGCTGGCTCTGCGATTGCAGCTGCTTCTGCAGCGCTTCCAGGCTGCGGCTGAGCTTCTCCTGGCGCAGACTGACCTTGAACCAGTCCTTGCGCTCGAGGCTGTCCAGGTATGCCGCCGTGATCGTGAAGCCTCCTTTCTTTTTCGGCCCCTTGTCCGCCATCTTGCCCTGCATCAGGGTGCGGGCACGCAGGTAGATGTCCTCTTCGTAGATGCGCAGCTGGTCCGCCATGTCCTTGCGCGCCTGCTCGACCGCGATGGCCTCCACCTCAATCGCGCGCTCGTCCTTGACCTCGCCATCGCGCGTGAAGATCTGCACGTCGATCACCGTGCCCTCCATCCCCGAGGGCACCCGCAGCGAGGTGTCCTTCACCTCGGATGCCTTTTCGCCGAAGATCGCACGCAGCAGTTTTTCCTCCGGGGTCAGCTGGGTCTCCCCTTTCGGCGTCACCTTGCCGACCAGGATATCGTTCGGGCGGACTTCCGCGCCGATGTAGACCACGCCGCACTCGTCGAGCTTTCCGAGGAGCCCCTCGCTGACGTTCGGAATGTCGGCGGTGATCTCCTCTATCCCCATCTTGGTCTCACGCGCCACGCAGGTCAGTTCCTCGATGTGGATGGTGGTGTAGCGGTCCTCTTCCAGCACCCGCTCCGAGAGTACGATGGAATCCTCGAAGTTGTAGCCGTTCCAAGGCATGAACGCGACCAGCATGTTCTGCCCAACCGCCAGTTCGCCCAGGTCCGTGGCCGAGCCGTCCGCCAGCACGTCTCCTTGTTCGATGTGGTCGCCGGGGCGAACCCGGGGGTGCTGGTTGATGCAGGTGCTTTGGTTGGACCGGATGTACTTGGTCAGGTTGTAGATGTCTACGCCGGACTGTCCTTCGCCGGCCTCTTCGTCCTCGACCCGAACGACGATCCGGTTGGCGTCCACGTCGTGCACCGTGCCGCCGCGGTGCGCCAGCACCATGGCGCCGGAATCCACCGCCACCGCGCGCTCCATGCCGGTGCCCACCAGCGGTTTCTCGGCACGCAGGGTCGGCACGGCCTGACGCATCATGTTCGATCCCATCAGCGCCCGGTTGGCGTCGTCATGCTCCAAAAACGGGATGAGCGAGGCCGCCACCGAGACGATCTGGCGCGGCGAGACATCGATGTAGTCGATCTTCTCCGGCCGCTCTAGCGTGAATTCCTTCTGATGGCGACAGGACACCAGCTGGTCGGTGAAGCGGCCGTCCGCACCCAGTACGGCGTTCGCCTGCGCGATGATGTACTGCCCTTCCTCGATCGCGGACAGATAGTCGATCTGGTCCGTGACCCGGCCGTCGGACACTTTTCGGTACGGGGTCTCCAGGAAGCCGAAGTTGTTGAGGCGGGCGTAGACCGCCAGGGAGTTGATCAGGCCGATGTTCGGCCCTTCCGGGGTTTCGATCGGACAGACCCGCCCGTAATGGGTCGGATGCACGTCGCGCACCTCGAAGCCGGCCCGCTCGCGGGTCAGCCCGCCCGGGCCCAGCGCGGAAATCCGGCGCTTGTGCGTCACTTCCGCCAACGGGTTGTTCTGGTCCATGAACTGCGACAGCTGGCTGGAGCCGAAGAACTCCTTGATCGCGGCGGACACCGGCTTGGCGTTGACCATGTCCTGCACGGTCAGATCATCCGCCTCGACCTGGGTCAGCCGTTCCTTGACCGCCCGCTGCACTCGCGACAGCCCGGTCCGGAAGGCCTGCTCCACCTGCTCGCCGACGCAGCGCACCCGGCGGTTGCCCAGGTGGTCGACGTCGTCCACCACGTCGCGGCCCTGATGGATGTCGATCAGGACCTGCAGCACGTCGATGATGTCCTTGACCTCAAGGATCCCCGGGCCCTCCATGCTGTCGCGCCGCAAGCGGCGGTTCAGCCGCATCCGGCCGACCGGAGAGAGATCGTAGCGCTCCGAATTGAAGAACAGGTTGGTGAAGTGATTGCGTACCGTCTCCGCCGTGATCGGCTCGCTCGGGCGCAGGATCCGGTAGATGTAGGTCTGGGCCTCCAGGACCACGGCCTCCGCGCTGTAGCGGGGCGGGCGGAAGTGGAAATCGTCCGTGCGCAGGGTGCCGGGGATGCCTTGCGTCGCCTCGGTGTTCTGGATAATCTCGAAGCCTTCGACCGGCAGGCTCATCAATTCCTCCAGCGAGTCCTCGTCCAGCAGGGCATTGAGGCGCAGCCCCCCGTAGATCTCCCCGGTCTCGGGGTCGAACAGGTCGCGCGCCAGCGCCCGGTCGTAGAAGAACGAGGCCGGAACCTCGATTTCCTTGTGCCCGGCTTCCTGCAGTTTCTTCACGTGGATCGGCATCAGGGTGCGCCCGGCGCGTACTTCCACTCCGGCCTTCTCCACCCGGACGTCGAACGACAGCTTCTGCCGCTGGAAGTGCTCCACCTCGATGAAGAACCGGCTGCGCAGCGGCAGGGAAACGGCGCACAGCTCCGGCAGCTTGCCGGCCCGGGCCGCGGTCAGCTTGGTGTCGGCCTTGACTGCGATACGGTCTTCGTGCAGCAGCGTGAGCGGCAGTTTCTTGCCGACAAACAAGGCCGGGCGGATTTGCCAACCCTTCGCATCGAAGATATACGCATCCTCTTCCCCGCCCGGTGCCAGGAAATCCCGAAGGAAGTCCTGCGGCGCCAGCACATGTTCTACGCCGTCCTCGGTCAGCTTGGCGATCGCGGTCGAAGTCAGCTTCTTGCCCTTGGCCAGAATCGTCTCTCCCTTGTCGGCGTCCGCCAGCGGGAATGTCAGTTTCGCGCCCTCAAGCAGCGGCAGCGGCACCTCGCGCCACTGTTCCATCCGCACCGGGCAGCGCGTCGTGAAGGTCTCCAGGATCTCCTCTTCCGACAGGCCGATCGCGCGCAGCAGGATCGTCGCCGGAATCTTGCGGCGGCTGTCGACTCTCAGGTACAACAGGTCCTTGTGGTCGAATCCGAACTCGAGCCAGGAGCCGTACTCCGGCTTGATCCGGGCATGGTGAAGAATCTTGCCCGAGGAATGGCTTCGCCCCTTGTCGTCGGTGAAGATCACCCCCGGAGACTGCAGCAGCTGCGACACGACCACCCGTTCCGTGCCGTTGATCACGAAGGTGCCATGCGTGGTCATCAGCGGAATGTCGCCGAGATAGACGTCCTGTTCCTTGATTTCCTTGACCTTGCGCGGCCCGCCCTTCGGCGCGTCCTTCTCGTGGATCACCATCCGCGTCTTGACCCTGAGGGGCGCCATGTAGGTCTGGCCCCGCCGCTGGCATTCGCGCACGTTGAAGCGCGGTTCGCCCAAATCGTATTTGAGGCAGTTCAGCTCGATATGCCCGGCGTGGCTGATGATCGGGAACGCCGCGTTGAGCACCGCCTGAATGCCTTGATCCTTGCGTTTCTTCGCCGGCGTGTCGATCTGCAGGAAGCCGCGATAGGACTCGCGCTGCACCTGCAGCATGTCCGGGATCGGAAGCACTTCCGGAAGCTTTCCGAAATCTTTCCGGATGCGTTTTTTCTCAGTGTAGGAATAAGGCATGCCCACCTCGGGTGATCGTCAATTAAAAAGATGCCAGCGGCACGCCGAGCGTGCCGCCACATCGTGGTTTAGTGCAGGGCCGCGCACTGAATTACTTCAGTTCGACGGTTGCGCCCGCTTCCTCCAACTGCTTCTTCAGGTCCTCGGCCTCTTCGACCGGAACCTCCTCCTTGACTGCGCACGGTGCGCTTTCCACCATTTCCTTGGACTCCTTCAGTCCCAGGCCGGTGATCGCACGGATCGCCTTGATGACGCCGATCTTGTTGTCGCCGGTCGAGGCCAGCATGACCGTCCGTTCGGTCGCCGCCTCTTCCTCGGCCGCATCGCCGGCCGCGCCGGCCACCGGTGCCGCCGCCACTGCCGCCGCTGCGGAAACGCCGAACTTCTCCTCCATCGCGGAGATGAGGTCGACGATTTCCATCACGGTCATGTTGGAAATAACGTCGAGGACATCGTCCTTGGAAACACTTGCTGTCGTCATGGGTCAATAGCTCCTTTGGTTGCAATCAGTAATCAGGATTCCGCCTGCTGGCGGTCGCGATGCGCCGCCAGGGTGCGCACCAGCCTGCCTGGAAGGTCGGCGGTCATGCGGACCATCTTCTCGACCGGCGCACGCATGACGGCCATCAGTCGTGCCAACGCCTCGTCGCGGGTCGGCAAGTCTGCCAGCTTCCGCACCTCGGCCACCTCCAGCACGGCGCCATCCATAGCGCCGAACTTGAGTTCCAGCCATTCGTTCCCTTTGCCGAAATCCCGGAACAGGCGCGGGCCGTCCATCGGTTGCTGCTCGGAGAAGCCGAGCAGCAGGGGGCCGATCAGGCGCTCCTGCGCGCAGGCGTAGTCGGTGCCGTCCAGCGCCCGCTTGGCCAGGTTGTTCTTGATGACCCGGACGTAGACGCCGCAGTCCCGGGCCTGCCGGCGCAGTTCAGTCAGTTCGCCCACGCTCATCCCCCGGTATTCCGCCGCCACCAGCGACTGCGCGCGGGCCGCGGCCTGCATCACATCCTGCACGATGGCTTCCTTTTCTTCGCGTGTGCGTGCCATGATCGCTCCTTCGGGTTCTCCCGTCCGCCTCACACCGTCGCCGGGTCGACCCGGACCCCCGGCCCCATCGTCGGGGACACGGTGATGCGCTTGATGTAGACCCCCTTGGAGGAAGCCGGCTTGGTCCGGATCAACTCCGCGACCAGGGCGCGGAGGTTCTCGGCCAATGCCGCCGCCTCGAAACTGGCCTTCCCGATCGAACAGTGCACGATGCCGCCCTTGTCGGTGCGGTAGCGGACCTGCCCGGACTTGGCTTTCTCGACGGCCGCGGCCACGTCGGGCGTAACCGTCCCCGTCTTCGGGTTCGGCATCAGGCCGCGCGGACCCAGGATCTGGCCCAGCGCCCCGACCACGGACATGCTGTCCGGAGTCGCGATCACCGTGCTGAAGTCGAGATCGCCCCCCTCGATCTGTTCGCTCAGGTCTTCCAGGCCGACCACATCGGCGCCCGCTTCGGTCGCCGCCTGCGCCGGATCGCCCTGCGCGAACACGGCCACCCGCGTGCGCTTGCCGGTGCCTTTCGGCAGGACCATCGCACCGCGCACGTTCTGCTCGCTCTGCCGGGTATCCACGCCGAGGTTGATGCTGACGTCGATGCTTTCCTCGAACTTCACCGTCCCGCTTGTCTGGCGTACCAGTTCGACCGCCTCGTCAACCGGATACAGATGCTCCGCTTCAATCTTGGCCCGGGCCTCGGCCATCCGTCGGTTCTTCATAGGTCCGTCTCCAAGCCCATGCTGCGGGCGCTTCCCGCGATGATCTTCACCGCCGCATCCATGTCGTTCGCGCTCAGGTCGGGCATCTTGGCCGTCGCGATTTCTTCCAACTGCTGGCGCGTCACCTTGCCGACCTTCTCCGAGTTCGGGGTGGCGCTGCCTTTTTCGATGCCGGCCGCCTTGCGCAGCAATACCGCGGCGGGCGGCGTCTTGATGATGAAGTCGAAGCTGCGGTCTGCATATACCGTGATCACCACCGGCAGCGGCAGGCCCTTCTCCATCGACCCCGTACGGTCGTTGAAGGCCTTGCAGAAGTCTTGGATGGCCAGGCCGTGCTGGCCCAGGGCCGGCCCGACCGGGGGCGCCGGGTTGGCGGAGCCCGCCGGAACCTGGAGCTTGATGTAGGCTTGGATTTCCTTGTCTGCCATGAGCGGGCCCTCAGTCCTTGGTGACCTGGTCGAAACTCAGTTCGACCGGTGTGGAACGTCCGAAAATCTGGATGGCGACGCGCAAGCGGCCTTTTTCATGGTTGGCCTCTTCGACCACGCCGTTGAAGTCGTTGAACGGTCCGTCAATCACCCGGACCACTTGACCCGGCTCGTACATCACCTTGATTCTCGGTGCCGCCTGCCCTTCTTCGGCGCGGGCCAGGATGGATTCGACCTGATCGTCCGGAATCGGCTCCGGGTGATGCCGCGCCCCGCCGATGAAGCCGAGCACCTTGGGCGTGTTGCGCACCAGGTGCCAGTTCTCCTCGGACCATTTCATCTGGACCAGGACATAGCCGGGGAAGGTTTTTCGCCGGATGACTTTCTGCTTGCCGTCGCGCAACTCGATGCTCGCTTCCGACGGCACCTCGATGCGTCCGAATTCGGACTCCTTGCCCAAGCGCTCGATGCGCTCCTGCAACTGGACGCGCACCCGCTCCTCGTAGTTGGAGTAGGCGTGGACCGCGTACCACTGGAGCCCTTGGTCTTGCTCTTGGTCCTGGCCGCTTTCGCTGGTGTGCTCTTCCGTCATCGTCTTCACCCTAAAAGCAGGCTGACTCCCCAAGCGAGGAGCCGGTCCAGCAACCACAGGAACAGAGCCATCACGATCACCGCCGCAAACACCACCAGGGAGGTCTGCAGGGTTTCGGCACGCGTGGCCCACACCATCTTGCGCACTTCCGTGCGGGCTTCGCGCATGAAGCCCACGAAGCGCTGGCCATGCGCCGAGCCCACCGCAACGGCTGCGGCCGCCGCGAACAGCGCGACCAGGCCGAGCACCCGATAAAGGAGCGCCTGATCTGCGAAATAGTAGAAACCGCCGACTCCCGTCAGCAACAGCGCAGCCACGGCCGCCCACCGGGCCATGTCCGCCTGCGAAAGGCCCGATTCGATGCGTTCCTGCACCATCACGCGCCCCCCCATCGCTGGCAGGCCAGGAGGGACTCGAACCCCCAACCTGCGGTTTTGGAGACCGCTGCTCTGCCAATTGAGCTACTGGCCTTTTCAGACACGACTTTACCACCCTTTGGTTCGGTTCGAAGCAACGTTTGAACGGTTACTTGGAAATCTTGGTGACCACGCCGGCGCCGACCGTGCGGCCGCCCTCGCGGATGGCGAAACGGAGCCCTTCCTCCATCGCGATCGGGGCCCCCAGGGCCACCTCCATCGATACGTTGTCCCCCGGCATCACCATCTCCGTCCCCGCCGGCAGCGTCACCGCCCCCGTCACGTCCGTCGTCCGGAAGTAGAACTGCGGGCGGTAGCCCGTGAAGAACGGCGTGTGCCGACCGCCCTCGTCCTTCGACAGGATGTACACCTCCGCCGAAAACTCCGTGTGCGGCGTGATCGAGCCCGGCTTGCACAGCACCTGGCCCCGCTCCACGTCCTCGCGCTTCGTGCCCCGAAGCAGCGCCCCGATGTTGTCCCCCGCACGGCCTTCGTCCAGCAGCTTGCGGAACATCTCCACCCCCGTGCAGATCGTCGTCTGCGTCTCCTTGATCCCCACGATCTCCACCTCGTCGTTCACCTGCACGATGCCGCGCTCCACCCGGCCCGTCACCACCGTGCCCCGGCCCGAAATCGTGAACACGTCTTCCACCGGCATCAGGAAGTCCCCGTCCACCGCGCGCTCCGGCTCCGGAATGTACGCGTCCATCGCGTCGATCAGCTTCACGATCGATTCAATGCCGTGCTCCCCGGAATCCCCTTCCAGCGCCTTCAGCGCCGAGCCGGTGATGATCGGCGTGTCGTCCCCCGGGAACTCGTACTTGCTCAGCTCCTCGCGCACTTCCATCTCCACCAGTTCCAGCAGCTCCGCGTCGTCCACCTGGTCCGCCTTGTTCAGGTACACCAGGATGTGCGGCACCCCCACCTGCCGCGCCAGCAGGATGTGCTCCCGCGTCTGCGGCATCGGGCCGTCCGCCGCGCTCACCACCAGGATCGCCCCGTCCATCTGCGCCGCGCCCGTGATCATGTTCTTCACGTAGTCCGCGTGGCCCGGGCAGTCCACGTGCGCGTAGTGACGGTTCTTCGACTCGTACTCCACGTGCGCGGTCGCGATCGTGATCCCCCGCTCCCGTTCTTCCGGCGCGTTGTCGATCTGCGAATAATCCCGCACCTCGCCGCCGTGCGTCTCCGCCATCACCTTCGTCAGCGCCGCCGTCAGCGTCGTCTTGCCATGGTCCACGTGCCCGATCGTCCCCACGTTCACGTGCGGCTTCGTCCGTTCGAATTTCTCCTTGGCCATCGTCTTTCTCCCTGGTCGTTAGGTTGTTGTCTCAATCTGGAGCCCATAACCGGATTTGAACCGGTGACCTCTTCCTTACCAAGGAAGTGCTCTACCGACTGAGCTATATGGGCCGCGTCCCTCCGCCGTCGGTGGCAGTGGAGCGGGTGAGCGGAATCGAACCGCCACTATCAGCTTGGAAGGCTGAGGTTCTACCGTTGAACTACACCCGCCCAGGCCGCTGTTTCCGCCGGTCTCAGTCCCCTGGTGGAGGGGGTAGGATTCGAACCTACGAAGGCTGAGCCAGCAGATTTACAGTCTGCCCCCGTTGACCGCTTGGGTACCCCTCCCAAAATTAGGCTAAAGTATGGATTATATCACAAATCGAATGTTCAACCGGGTCAAAAAAGCCGCGCGAAACCGGGATTTAGGCGGAAAAACCGCGTGGAGCTGGCGAGAGGATTCGAACCCCCGACCTGCTGTTTACAAGACAGCTGCTCTACCAACTGAGCTACGCCAGCCCGGCCCGTGGTGCGGTCCATTATAGAGAAGGGTCCGCAGTCTCATCGCGCAGGGAAGCCAACAGTTTCCTGCAGGCTGCATCCAGGGGGGCCTGCACCGTTGTTTTGGACTCGTTTGCCGGGTGGGCGAAGCCCAATGATCGCGCATGCAGGAACAGCCGCTTGAATCCCTGCTTCCGGGCCCAGCCGTTCACCGGCCTGTCGCCGTACCGGTCGTCTCCGATAACCGGGTGCCCGGCCTCGGCCGCATGCACCCGGATCTGGTGGGTCCGCCCGGTCTCGATGCAGGCTTCCACGAGGCAGCTTTGCTCGAACTGTTCCAGCGGCCGGAACCGGGTATACGTTTCCTTCCCGGCCTCGTCGACCATCGCCTTGCGATGTCGGGCATGGTGCCGATTGATCCGGATTGATTGCCGGACTTCCCGGACATGCTCCGGCCATTGTCCGGCGACCAGCACCCAATAGGTTTTCTGTACGGCCCTTTTCCGGAACTGCGACTGGATGTTCAGCAAGGCGCTGCGGCTCCGGGCGATCACGAGGCATCCGCTGCTGCCCCGATCCAGCCGATGCGCAAGCTCCAGGAATTCATCCTCTCCCCGATGCTGCCTCAGCACGTCAATCAGTCCGAAGCGAATCCGGCTGCCGCCATGCACGGCAAGCCCGGCCAGCTTGTCCACCACCAGCAGCTCGTCGTCTTCGTACAGTATCGGAATCGGAATATCGGGCAGGGGCGAGTCGGGCCGGGCCGGGCCCTCCGGACTGTGCGGAGGAATCCGCACCTCGTCGTCGGCCCGCAGGCGGTAGGACGGCTTCGCCCGGCCGCGGTTGACCCGGACCTGGCCGGTGCGAATCCACCGATACACGACCTGGCGCGGCACGTCCACCCGCGCCAGCAGATAATTGTCGAGGCGTCGTCCGGCATCATCCGCACCGGCGACTCCCCGCTGCACTGGATGACGCTTCAGAATCGCCTTGCCTGCAATCACCGGAGTCGTCAAATCAGGGAATCCACGCTGATGCCCAAGGCGCCAGCAATGGCAGCCAGGGTCCTGGCCGATCCGGTGCGCTTGCCTCTTTCGATCTGCGAAAGATAAACGGCATTGATGCCCGCGGCCTCCGCCAAGTTCCTTTGAGTCATTCCACGGTAACCGCGGTAGACTTTGACGGCATTCTCTCCGGCCAACAAGCGGTCGGCCACCCCAATGGGAAAAGATTCTTCCTCCGCAGCCATCGCCTGGTCGTAGAGCTCTTCGTCGCTCAGTTCCGCCTCGGCATTCTCCTCGCTCCACCGCCGGTACTCCTCCCAAGGAATGATGGCGAAGGCGGGATTCCCCCCATCGTCCAGAATCACTTGCGGCTTGGCCATGTCGTCCTCCTATTCTTTGTAGACATCACCACGCGGCCCAATGCGCAGAATGTGAATCTCGTGAGCCTCATCGTCCCGTTCGTAAATGACGCGCCATCCACCGACCCGCAAGCGAAAACCAGGGCGCCCGCGCAGCCGTACCACGTCAATGTCTCGCCGGTCTGGCTCTTCTGTCAATTTCTCCAAGTCATCACGCACGCGTCGAGAATCCTGCTCCGGCATTTTCAGTAGGACCTTAATGGCATGCCTTTTGATGGTCAACCGGTACATGGAATCCATTCCTCTTGATAATATAGCATATTGCTTTATTTATGCAAACGAATCTAAAAGCAAATCGCTATATTGAAACGCCAGGAATCTGCATCGACCCCACATGGCTCGTATAATGCCAAACAGATGCTTTCTCATGGTTCGTCTCGACCCAAAACACCTGGATGACCTGGCTCGGCGCCTGGACGCGCTGATCCCGGAATCCCTGCACTCGACCCGCGAGGAGATCCACAAAACCGTCCGGGCCTGCGTCGAGGCCCTGCTGCAACGCCTGGACGTGGTGACCCGGGAGGAATTCGACGTGCAGTCCAAGCTGCTCGCCAAGACCCGCGAGCGACTGGGGGAATTGCAGAAACGTCTGGATGCGCTGGAGCGCGGTCAGGATCCCGAAGACCCGATCAGTTGAGGCTTTCCAGCATATAGTCGACGGCCATCTGGACCTGCTCGTCCGACAAATCGGGACGCCCGCCTTTGGGCGGCATCAGGTTGAGGCCGTTGAGCACGCTCTGGTACATCACCTCTTTTCCTTTCGACAGGCGCGTCCCCCAGCCCGCGGGGTCGCCCAGTTTCGGCGAATTCAGAACGCCCGTCGTATGGCAGGCCTGGCAGACGGCGTTGTAGATCGCCTCGCCCGACCCGAAATCCGGCGCCGCCTGGGCATCCGAGATGAGCGCCACGGAAGCGGTGGCGACCGGGGCGTCCCCGGTGTTGAGGCGACCGATCGGCGCAATCCGCTGGTGGATCGCTTCGGCCACTTCGGGATCGTCCAGTTTCAAGTCCGGCTCCACGATGTTCTGCGCGATGATGAACAGTACCAGCGTCATCGCGACCAGCACTCCGAGAAGGCCCATGAAGAAAGTCGGCGTTGCCATGACGTTCAGTGCTCCTTATCCTGTTATTCCAAACCGGGGTCGTGATGTTCAGTCCAGCGCGGAAAACGCCTGGTCCCGGATTTCCTCGATCGTTCCGATTCCATCGACCACGTGATACCGCGGCGCCCCTTCTCCGCCGGATTCCGCCCAGCGGGAATAGTAATCGATCAGCGGTTCGGTCTGGTCATGATAGACCGCGAGGCGCTGGCGAACCACGTTCTCGTGGTCGTCGTCGCGCTGGATCAACGGTTCTCCCGTCTCGTCGTCCAGCCCCTCTTTCCGGGGCGGATTGTTCTCGACGTGGTAGACGCGACCGGAAGCCGGATGGACCCTCCGCCCGCTCATGCGTCGGATGATCTCTTCGTCGCTCACCCGGACCTCCACCACGTGGTCGATCTCGATCTCGTAATCGCGCAATGCTTCCGCCTGCGCCAGCGTCCGGGGGAAACCGTCCAACAAGAACCCGTCGCCGCAATCCGGCTCGGCGATCCGCTGCTCGACCAGGCCGAGAATCAACTCGTCCGGCACCAAGGCGCCTTGGCTCATGATTTGCCCGGCTTCCTTGCCCAGCGGCGTACCGTCGGCCACCGCCTTGCGCAGCATGTCACCCGTTGAAATTTGCGGGATGCCGTAGCGCTCGCAGATGTAACTGGACTGAGTGCCCTTGCCGGCGCCAGGGCCGCCCAACAGAATGATACGCATTAATGGTGTACCGGTTCAGAATCTAATGGTTGACCCGCGGCGCACCGCGGGCCGCGCAAATTTTATCACAGACAGACGAGTCCGACCCACGGATTTGGATGCACTCCAACCGTATTTTCAGGATCGGGAACGGCGCAAAAACCGGCGCGCAAACGTGGTGACCTAGTCGCCTGCTGACGCACCTGGCGCCTGAACGCGCGCGAGGGTCTCAAGCGTCGCCACCCGTTCCTGCAGGTCGCCCATGCGGTGGTTCACTTCACCGATCTTTGCGTCAAGTTGATTGAATTTGGAATCAATCTTCTCGCCCAATTCAAGGCGAACCTGGTTGGATTTGGAATCAATCTTCTCGCTTAATTCAAGCCGAGTCTGTCCCAATTCAAGGCGAACCTGGTTGAATTTGGAATCAATCTTCTCGCTTAATTCATGGCGAACCTGGTTGGATTTGAAATCAACCTTCTCGCTTAATTCAAGGCGAACCTGTCCCAATTCATGGCGAACCTGGGCAATCTCCGAATGCAGGGCATACCCGCCCCCTGCCAGCGTCACCATAAGAATGCCGAGCGAAATCAACTCGCCAGGCGTGAGTTTATTGCTCATCGCGATCCCTTTCAGGTCGGTCAGCCTCATCTATTCCAACCCACAGCTGTTTGGCAAAACCCCTCCTCGAGTCCGTTCTCGGAGGGCATGGAAACTGGGTACGGAAAGTATAGCACCGGCTCTCCCGAGGCGCGGCACTCGCTCAGTCGTGTTCGTCGATCCAGGCCATCTGAATGGCTTCCAGGATGCGTTCCCCGCAATGCTCCGGGTCGTCCTCGAAGTCCTCCAGCGCCAGGACCCACTCGTGCAGATCGGTGAACCGCACGTACTGGGGGTCGACCTCCGGATGCGCGTCTTCAAGCTCGATCGCGATGTCCAGCGAATCTGTCCAGCGAAGCCCCATCTCCCACTCCTAATGGTTCTCGGAAACCTGATTGATAGTGTAGCGCGGAAGCTCGACCACCAGGTCCTCGTCGCCGACGATCGCCTGACAGCTCAGCCGGGAGTCGGGGTCCAGGCCCCACGCCCGGTCCAGCAGGTCCTCCTCATCCTCACTCGCCTCGTTCAGCGAGTCGCCTCCCTCCCGGATGTAGACGTGACAAGTCGTGCACGCGCAAGATTTCTCGCAGGCATGCTCGATCTCGATGCCACGGGACAGGGCCGCATCGCAAACGCTCACGCCGGCCTCGACCTCGACCACCTGTTCGGTCGGGCAGATTTCCTCATGCGGCAAAAATCGTATCGATGGCATCAGTCCTGCTCCTGGAATTCCTCAAGCCTGCGCCCCTGCATGGCCTGCTGGATGCTGCGGTTCATGCGCCGCTCCACGAACGGCTCGCAGGCCTCCTCCAGCGCCTTGATTCCGGCGCGGATCGCATCGGCGTCCGTCTCGTCCCGCGCCTGTATCAGCGCCCGGGCTGCCGTCTCGATCCGGCTGCGTTCCGCATCGTCCGACAGTATATGCCCATCCGTCTCCAACGCGTCCCGCAAAGCCTGCACCACTCGGTCCGCCTCCACCCGCTGTTCGTTCAAGGCCCGGCTCGCCACATCCTCCTCGGCATGCTCAACCGAGTCCCGAAGCATCTGTTCGATCTCCGACTCCTCCAGTCCGTAGGACGGCTTGACCGACACCCCGGCGCGCACGCCGCTCACGGTTTCCGTCGCCTCCACCGTCAGAAGTCCGTCCGCATCGACCTGGAATTCCACCCGGATACGGGCGGCGCCCGCCGTCATCGGCGGGATGCCGCGCAATTCGAAGCGCGCCAGCGAGCGGCAATCCGAGACCAGTTCCCGCTCGCCCTGCACCACGTGCACCGCGAGCGCCGTCTGGCCATCCTTGAAAGTGGTGAATTCCTGGGCATGATGAGCCGGGATGGTGGTGTTGCGCTCGATGACCCGTTCCACGAGCTCGCCCATGATCTCGATCCCGAGCGACAAGGGAATGACGTCCAGCAGCAGCATGTCCTGATCCTGCGCGTTGCCGACCAGCGCATCGGCCTGGATCGCGGCACCCAGCGCCACCACCCGGTCCGGGTCGATCCCGGTATGGACCTCCCGGGAGAAAAACTTCGAGACTTCGCGGCGCAGGTACGGCATCCGCGTCACGCCCCCGACCATGACCACTTCCTGAATGTCCCCGGCCTCGACTCCGGCATCCGACAGGGCGCGGCGGCAGCACTGCAGCGTCCGCCCAAGCAACGGAGCCGACCGCCGCTCTAATTCTTCGCGGGTCAAGGTCAGCATCTTGCCGTCGCCGCAGTCGATTCGGGCGGAATCCTGTTCCGACAATTCCTCCCGGGCCTGGCGCACCGCCTGGAGGATCGTCCGCGTCCAGACCCGGTCCACCTCTTCCGTGCCGCACTCTTCCTTCACCCAATCCAGCAGGATCCGGTCCAGGTCGTCCCCACCCAACTCGGTGTCGCCGCCCGTCGCCCGCACCTCGAACACGCCCCGACTCAGGTGCAAGATCGAGATGTCGAACGTTCCCCCGCCCAGATCGAAGACCGCGATCAGCCCGCGGTCGTCCTCCTGATCCAGCCCGTAGGCGATCGAAGCCGCCGTCGGTTCGTTGATCAGCCGCAGGACCGGCAAACCCGCCAGGCGCGCCGCGTCCTTGGTCGCCTGCCGCTGGGCTTCGTCGAAATAAGCCGGCACCGTGATCACCGCGCCGTCCAGTTCACCCCCCAGTTCCTCTTCGGCCCGGGCCCGGAGGGCCCCCAGGATGTCAGCCGAGATCTCCACGGCGGTTTTCGGCCCGGCCGCCGTGTGGAAGCGCGGCACGCCCGAAGTCGAATCCTCCACAAGATCGTGCGCGTCGTCGACGTCCCCGACACCGCGGCCCATCGAGCGCTTGATCGAAAAGAACGTGTTGTCCGGGTCCTCCACGGCGCCTTGCGCCGCCGCCCATCCCACTGTCGCCGGCCCGTCTCCGTAGTGCACGACCGAAAGGAGGCGATGCCGCCCGTCGGGGCCCGGCAGCGTGGCCGCCTGCCCATCCCGCAGCACCGCGACCAGTGAATGCGTCGTGCCCAAGTCGATGCCGCAGGCGCGGCGCTTGAGCTGAGCCTGTCCCGGTTCCGAAATCTGCAATAAGGCCATTTTTATCCTGTAGAAAATTGTTCCCGGCGGACCTGCAACTGCTGCTGCAGACGGCGGTAGAAACGAAGCTTCAGCAGGACTTCCCGCGCGTCCAGCCAGCGTTCCCCGGCATAGCACGTCCCGAAATCCTCCCACAACGCCCCGGCCTCCCGCTCCAGGCGGACGCCGAAGGCCTCGGCTTCCGGCAATCCGTCGAGCTCCTCCAGCCCCTCGCGCAACTCCATCTGCTGCATGAGAAACTCGGCATCGGTCGCCGTGTCCTTCTCGTCATCCACCACCACGCCCCGCAGCTGAAGCAGGTAGGTCGCCCGCTCATGCCGGTCATTCAGGGTGCGATAGGCCTGGTTGACGTGGGCCGCGGCCTGCGCCGCGAGGCGCTTCTCCTGGGAGCCTGCCGCCGCGAAGCGGTCCGGATGCAGTTCCCGTTGCAGGACGCGGTACTGCTCGGTCAGCTGCCGCTCGTCGACCTCAAGCGCGCACGGCAACCGAAACAGATCGAAATAATTTTGGGAAAGTTCCAGCGGCACCGCCGCCCCCTGGTCCCGTGCTCAGATGCTGAAGCTTTCGCCGCACCCGCACCGCGCTTTTTCGTTGGGATTGGTGAAACGGAACCCCTCGTTCAGTCCTTCGCGCCCGTAATCCAGCTCGGTGCCATCCAGATAGGCCAGGCTCTTCGGGGAGATCACCACCTTCACGCCCTTGTCCTCGAACACCTCGTCGTCCTCTTCCAGATCATCGGCGAATTCCAGCACGTAGGCCATTCCGGAACAGCCGGTGGTCTTCACGCCCAGGCGCAAGCCGAGCCCGCGCCCGCGCTTCTCCAAGTGGGCGCGGATCTGCCCGGCCGCAGCCTCGGTCAGCGAGATGGCCATGCCGGTTTCGGTTCAGACGGCTTCCGCCAGCTGCGCCTCGTCCGGCGCATCGGCCTCGCGGGCCTGCTTGCCTTCGTAGTCCTCGATCGCTGCACGGATGGCGTCTTCCGCCAGGACCGAGCAGTGAATCTTCACCGGCGGCAGCGCCAACTCCTCGGCGATGTCGGTGTTGCGGATCTCCCCGGCCTCCGCCAGGGTCTTGCCACGCACCCACTCGGTCAGCAGGCTGGACGACGCGATCGCCGAGCCGCAGCCGTAGGTCTTGAACTTGGCGTCTTCGATCACGCCTTCATTGCTGACCTTGATCTGAAGCTTCATCACGTCCCCGCAGGCCGGCGCGCCGACCATGCCGGTGCCTACCTGCGCGTCGTCCTTGTCCAGCGAACCGACGTTACGCGGGTGTTCATAGTGATCCAGAACTTTTTTTCCATATGCCATGATGCTTTCTCCTGCTTAGCATTGTCAGTGTACCGCCCACTGCACCGAGTCCAGATCGACCCCTTCCTGGTACATTTCCCAAAGGGGCGACAGGTCGCGAAGCCGCTGCACGGCTTGCTCGATGAGTGAGATGGTGTAGTCGATTTCTTCCTCGGTCGTAAAACGCCCGATGGTGAAGCGCAGCGAACTGTGCGCGAGTTCGTCGTTGCGGCCCAGCGCACGCAATACGTAACTGGGTTCCAGCGAGGCCGAGGTACAGGCCGAACCGCTGGACACCGCGATGTCCTTCAGCGCCATGATCAACGATTCGCCTTCCACGAAGTTGAAGCTGACGTTGAGGTTGCCCGGCACCCGTTGTTCGAGGTCGCCATTGAGGTAGACCTCCTCCATCTGGTTGAGGCCGTTCCAGAGCCGGTCGCGCAGGGCGCGGATGCGGGCCGATTCCTCCGTCAGCTCCTCGCGGGCGAGCCGGAAAGCCTCGCCCATGCCGACGATCTGGTGCGTCGGCAGAGTGCCGGAGCGAAGCCCGCGTTCATGTCCGCCGCCGTGTATCTGCGCCTCCAGACGTACCCGGGGCTTGCGGCAGATGTACAGCGCGCCGATCCCTTTCGGGCCGTAGATCTTGTGTGCGGACAGGGTCATCAGGTCGACCTGCATCTCATGTACGTCGATCGGGATCTTGCCGGCGCCCTGCGCCGCGTCGACATGCAGGATGATGCCGCGCTCGCGGGTCATCTTGCCGATCGCGCCGATGTCTTGGACGACGCCGATCTCGTTGTTGACGAGCATCACCGACACCACCACCGTGTCGTCGCGCAGCGACGCCTCCAGTTCTTTCAGGTCCAGCAGGCCGTTCGCCTGCGGCGCCAGGTAGGTCACCTCGAAGCCTTCCCGCTCCAGCTGCCGGCAGGTGTCCAGCACGGCCTTGTGTTCGGTCTTGACGGTGACGATGTGCTTGCCCTTCTTCTGGTAGAAATGGGCGGCGCCCTTGATCGCCAGGTTGTCCGACTCGGTGCCGCCGCTGGTCCAGATGACCTCGCGCGGGTCGGCGCCGATCAGTTCCGCGACCTGTTTGCGCGCCTCGTCGACCGCCTCCTCGGCGTGCCAGCCGAAGCTGTGCGAGCGCGAGGCGGGATTGCCGAACTCGCCGTCCGGCGTCAGGTACTGGCGCATCTTGTCCGCCACCCGCGGGTCCACCGGCGTGGTGGCCGAATAGTCCAGGTAGATGGGAAGATTGAGTTCGCTCATAGGATGGCCTCCTGCCCTTCCACGGCCGAATTCACGGGAAACCCGTGGTGCTCGGCGAATTTAACGTTCTGGCGCAAGGCCACTTCGCGGACCCGCTGCTGGCTCAGCACGTCCGCCAGGCTGACGCGACCCAGATAGCGTTCGATCTCGCGGCCCAGTTCCTCCCACAGGCCGTGGGTCAGGCAGGGCTGGTTGTCCTGGCAATTCTCGCTCCCGCCGCAACGCGTCGCATCCACGCGCTCATCGACCGCCGCGATCACCTCGGCGACTGAAATCGCCGGCACGCCCCGCGCCAGGCAGTATCCGCCACCGGGCCCGCGCACGCTGTCGACCAGTCCGGCCCGGCGCAGGCGGGAGAACAGCTGCTCCAGATACGAGCGCGAGATGCCCTGGCGCTCGGCAATGCTCGCCAGCGCCACCGGCCCTTGCTCGCCGTGCATCGCCACGTCCAACATGGCGGTCACGGCATAACGTCCTTTTGCATTCAGTTTCATAACATCCAGTCTCCGGCGATGCGGAATAAAGAGCATATTGACATACCTGACCGGAATAGTCAAGTATTCCTTAAGGGATAGGCGAGAAAATGCAGAAGCGCCCCACTACATTATGATAGGCGCGCTCCGACAGTACCCGAAACCTGCTTCCGGAGCGTGGAAATCCACCCCAAACGCTTCTTCGCCTCACCTATCCGCCTGCCATGAGCGCCCTGCTGAACATCGCTGTCGACGCCGCCGAGGCGGCCGGGCGGATCATCATCCGCCACCACAACTTCACCGATCGGGTCAAGGTGGAGCGCAAAGGCGCGCACGACTTCGTCTCCAGCGTGGATCACGAGGCCGAGGAGGAAATCGTCGCCTGCCTGCACAAGGCGCACCCCGAACATGCCATCCTGGCGGAAGAAGGCGCCGCCCATGATCTCCCTGACGCCGAATTCGAATGGCTCGTCGACCCGCTGGACGGCACCACCAACTTCCTGTTCGGCATCCCCCACTACGCCGTGTCGATCGCCCTGCGGCAACAGGGCCAACTTCTGCTCGGGGTCGTATACGACCCGTTCAAGCAGGAAATGTTCACGGCAGAAACCGGCCGCGGGGCCTTTCTCGACGGGCGGCGCATCCGTGCCCGCACCGGGCGGGGATTGGAGGATGCCCTGCTCGCGACGGGTTTCCCGTTCCGCGACGGCGCCGACCTCGACCACTATCTCGCCACCCTGAGAGCCCTGATCCCGGGAACCTCCGGAATCCGCCGGGCAGGCTCGGCGGCACTGGACCTCGCCTATGTGGCGGCGGGACGATACGACGGCTTCTGGGAGTTCGGCCTCAAACCCTGGGACATGGCCGCCGGCATCGTTCTTGCCCGGGAAGCGGGGGTGATCGTGAAGGACCTGGACGGCGGCGAAGACCCGCTCGCCAGCGGCAACATCATTGCCGCCGCCCCGAGGGTGCTGGAGGAAATGCTGGCGCGGCTTGAAGCCCTGGAGAAATAGCCAGCCCGAACAGCCAGGGCACCCGCCCGGCAGGTTTGACGATATTGTATGACCATGCCATACTATTCACATGGCCAAGATGACAATCCGCTCGACCTATTCGTTCGACGCCGAGACCGTGCAAAAACTGGACCGCCTAGCGGAACACTGGAGCACTTCCAAATCCGACGCCCTACGGCGCGCCGTCGACAAGATGGCAGAGCAGACCCTGCGTGACCGGGAAGATGCACTCAAGGCTCTCGGGGAACTACAACAGCGGGTTGCCGAAGCCGGGATTGATGTCGAGAAGTGGGTGGAAGAAGCCAAGAAAATACGCCGAGAAAGTTCCTTGCACCGTCTCCGGTGGCTGCCCAAGACATGATCCATTTGGACGCAAATTTCCTGATATGCGCGGCCGGGGAGAATTCTCCTGAAAGCGAAAAACTCAGAGAGTGGCTGCGCGCTGGGGAGATCCTCTGCATGAGTACCATCGCCTGGGCCGAATACCTGTGCGGCGACCCGCTTGCGGAGCCGAATTTACCTATTGCCAGACGCCTCGTGGTACGGCAGATCGATTTCACCGATGAAATGGCAGTGCTCGCGTCCCGGCTGTTCAATGAAACCGGACGCCACCGCAGGATGTTCGTGGACTGCATGATCGCCGCCACCGCGATCGCAGAACAGGCCCCCGTCGCTACCGCGAACCTGAAAGACTTCCGGAAATTCGAGCGCTTCGGCCTGACCCTGACGTCGACCGCGCCCCACTGATTCAATACCTGACCGCCCCTACGGTCGGTCGTCCGCATCCTCGGCCGGGGTCACCTCAAGGTCGCGGCCGCTCACGCCGAGCACCAGCAGGGAACTGCCCGCCACGTAGATCGACGAGTAGGTGCCGATGATCACGCCCACGATCAGCGCGATGGAGAACGAATGGATCACTTCGCCCCCGAAGAAAAACAGCGCGAACAGCACCAGCAGCGTGGTCAACGAAGTCATCAGGGTGCGCGACAGGGTCTGGTTGATCGAGATGTTGAGGACTTCGGGGCTGGAATGGCGTCTCAACTGCCGGAAATTCTCCCGGATCCGGTCGAACACGACGATCGTGTCGTTCAGGGAATAGCCGATCACCGCCAGGATGGCCGCCAGCACCGTCAGGTCGAACTCGATCCGGGTCAACGAGAAGAACCCGATGGTCAGGATCACGTCGTGCACCAGCGCAATGACGGCGCCGAACGAGAACCGGTATTCGAAGCGGAGCGCCACGTAGATCAGGATCAGCCCCAGCGCGTACAGCATGGCAAGGCCCCCGTCGTCGCGCAGCTCCTCGCCCACCTGCGGGCCCACGTACTCGACCCGGCGCAACTGAATCTCTGCTTCGCCGCGCAGGGCATCCAGCACCTGGTTGCTCAACTCGCTCTGCGGACGCTCGTCCGGCTTGATCCGCACCAGCACGTCCTGTGCCGACCCGAAGTGCTGCACCACCGCCCGGTCGAAGCCGGACGCCTCCAGTTGCGCACGAATCTCGTCGAGTTCCACCGGGGCCGGGTAACCGACCTCGATCAGCGTCCCGCCTTCGAAGTCCACGCCCAGGTTCAGACCCTGGGACAGCAGCGAGCCGATGGACAGGACCAGCAGAACGCCCGACAGGATCATCGCATGCCGGCTGTGCCGCATGAAGTCGAGATCGATCTTGCGGGGGAGCAATCGCATGGTCAGACCGCCAGGGTCGGCGCGCGCCGGGTTCCGTAGATCCGGTTGATGACCGCCCGGGTCCCCATGATCGCGGTGAACATGGAGGCCACGATGCCGATGGAGAGGGTGACCGCGAAGCCCTTGATCGGCCCGGTGCCGAAGACGAACAGCACGATCGCCGCGATCAGGGTGGTGATGTTCGCGTCGGCGATGGTCGACAACGCCTTGCTGTAGCCGGCCTGGATGCTGGCCTGGGGCGAGTTGCCGTTGTCCAGCTCCTCGCGAATGCGCTCGAAGATGAGCACGTTGGCATCCACCGCCATGCCGACGGTCAGCACGATGCCGGCGATGCCCGGCAAGGTCAGCGTCGCGCCCGGGATCATCGACATCACCGCCACGATCAGGATCAGGTTGGCGACCAGCGCCATGTCGGCGACCAGCCCGAACAGGCGGTAGTACAGCACCATGAACACCATCACCAGCAAAAAGCCGATCAGCACGGACAGCGCGCCGAGCTCGATGTTCTGCCGGCCCAGGCTCGGCCCGACCGTCCGTTCCTCCACGATGTACATGGGCGTGGCCAGCGCGCCGGCGCGCAGCAGCAGCGCCAGGTTGCGCGCCTCGCGCGAGGTGTCCAGCCCGGTGATCTGAAAGCGCTTGGACAGCTGCTCCTGGATGCGCGCGACGTTGATGACCTCCCGGCTCTCCCGGGTGATCCGATGCGTTTCGCCGTTGGTGACCACCGTGTCGCTGCGCTGCTCGATGAACACCACGCCCATCAGCCGCTTGACGTTCTCGCCGGTCACCTTGGCGAACTGCCGGGCTCCGTCGCCGTCCAGCGTGATGTGCACCGCGGGCTGGCTCCGCTCGTCAAATCCCGAGGAGGCATCAATGATGTGTTCTCCGGTCAGCATCACCCCGCGCTTGAGCAGCACCGGATTGCCGTCGCGTTCGTAGTACAGCTCGTCGGCCAGCGGGACCTTGCCGGTCTCCGCGGCCAGATAGGGATCCGACTGTTCGTCCACCAGGCGGAACTCCAGGGTGGCGGTCGCCCCCAGGATCTCCTTGGCTCGCGCCGTGTCCTGCACGCCCGGCAACTGCACCGCGATCCGGGTGCGCCCCTGCTGCTGGATGACCGGCTCCGCCACGCCCAGTTCGTTGACCCGCTTGCGCAGCGTGATCAGGTTCTGGCTGATGGCGTTGCGGCGCAGCTCGCTGTACGCGGTCGAGGTCAGGCGCATGACCACGGACGGCTGTCCCTCGGTCTCTCCCGTGGTGACGTCGAAGATCCCGAAATAAGCCTCTTCGACCGCCTCTTCGATCGGTTCGAGGGACTCCGCTTCGCGAGCCAGGACATGCACTTCCTCGCCGTGCACCCGCACCCCGCGGTAGCGGATTTCCTCTTCGCGCAACAGGGCCCGGACATCCGCCGCATGCCGTCCATACGCCTTGCTGACCGAGGCCTTCAGATCGACTTCGAGGAGAAAGTGCACGCCGCCGCGCAAATCCAGCCCGAGGTTCATCGGGTGCGCGTTCAGCGACTCGAGCCAGCCCGGCGTGGCCGGCGCCAGATGCAGCGCCACCGAGAACCGGTCCGACAGGGCGCCGCGCAACGCGTCCGCAGCCTTCAGCTGGTCTTCCAGGTCGGCAAAGCGAACCAGCAGGGACTCCTCTCCCTCCCGCTCGATCCGGTGGTAGGGAAGCCCCTTCAGCTTGAGAATCTGTTCGACCTGCTTCTGTTCCGCTTCCCCGACGGCGACCCGGGACGAGGAGACCTGCACCGATGGATCCGAGGGGTACAGGTTCGGGGCCGCATAGAACGCCGCGATCAGCGGGATGCCGATCACCAGCAGGTTCTTCCACCACGGGTATTGGTTGGCTTTCATGGATTTATCCGAAGGCCGCCGGCCCGGCCGCCCGAATCAGTCACTCTTCGCAAGCGAACCCTTGGGCAGGACGTTGCTGACCGAATCCCGGCGCAGGCGGACTTCCACGCCTTCCGCCAACTCCAGGCGCACCGTGCTGGACCCGATGTGCGTGATCCGCCCCATCAGGCCGCCGTTGGTGGACACTTCGTCGCCTTTTTGCAGGGCATCGATCAGGGCGCGGTGTTCCTTGACCCGCTTGTTCTGCGGGCGAATGATCATGAAGTACATGATCGCGAAGAAGATCGCGATCATGGCGAACATGGACCAGCCGCCCATGGCGCCTGCCGCGTCCTGTGCCATCGCGTCGTCGATCAGAATCATGGGGTCGGAGACACCGGTTTTAAGTCGAACGCATTATGCCATAGGGCGTCTTGCATATGGCCCAGCCTGCGTCTGCCTCCGCCTGTGCAAGAGTCCGGCGTTTCGGGCTCGCCTACCAGCGCAGCGTGATGCGCACCTCCAGGGCGGGCGAGTCGCCGCCGATGCCTTCGATGCACAGGTGCAGGCGGTCGCCGCGCTCAAGCCGGGCACCGAGCCGCCAACGGGCGGTCGAGTCGCGGTGCTCGTAGCCGGCGTAGGGGGTCAGCGTGCCGCGCCTGCCGGGGCCGTTGAGGCCGTAGCCCAGTTCCACCGCAAAGCGCGCCGCGGCCTCAACGGCGGTGTCCCCAAGCCCGCCCAAGTCGGGCCGATTCCACAACTCCTCGGTGCGCGCGGCCACCGCTCCGCGCCACGACTCCAGCCGCAGCGACGGCCCGCGCCCGTCCGCATCCGGGCGCAGCCTGACCACACCGCCCACGCCCCACTCCCGGTAGCCGTCCTGCTCGTGCGCCAGCAGTGCCCGCATCGAGAACTCCGCGTCCAGCCGCCCGCCCGCACCGGCGAAGCCGACCCCGGCACCGACTTCCGCGCCCAGCCCGGTCTCCGCATCGCCGCCGTCCCAGCGCAACCCCGCATCAAGCGTCGGCGACAACGTGCCCCCCGTTTCCAATGCGTGCACCCCGGCGCCTGCCAGCCGCAGCCGCAGCCGCTGCGCATCGGCCTCGACCGCCGGATGGTCCGCGTCCGCGTCCGCCTCCAGCCGCACCGCCAGCAAGTCCGACTTCAGCGACAGCGCGAACGCCCCGACCGTCCCCAGCGGCCCCTCGGCCCCGAACGCCGCCATCCGCATCTGCAAATCGGCCTGCGCCGCCCCGTCGCCGGCCCGGCTGTCCAACTCGCCTTCGCCCCAGCCCAGCATGCCCCAGGCCGAGAGTCCGTCCCGCATCCGCCAACGCGCATAGGGATGCACCACGCTCAGGCGGCTCTCGAACCGGTGCCGCCCGTCCTCGCCATGCGCCTCGCCGTCGCCCTCGCTGTGCGACAGCGCCAGCCCCCAGCGCCAGTGCCCGTCCGCCCGGTCCAGCCCAAGCGTCCCGGTCCGCACCTCGCCGTCGAGCCGCAAGGCTTCTTCCTCGCCCTCGAAACGGGTGTAGGCACCGCGCCCCCAGGCGCGCCAGCCACTGGCCAGCGGCATCTCGAAAGTGCCGTTCGCCAACCGCCGGCGCCCGTCCGCCCCGTCCCCGCCGCCCAGACTCTGCAGGGCCTGCGCGACCCAGACCGACGGTTCGCTCGAACCGTCACCGTCCAGGCCCAGCCTCGCGGTCTTCGCCGCCGGCTCCGACAGTCGCTCGCCGACCGCCGCCGCCATGTGGCTGCCCGCAGTACGCCCGAAGCGTGCCAGCCACGCCTGCCGCGGGCGGTCGACCACCGCGTTCACTGTCACCGCCACCGGGTCGATGGCCAGGCCGTCTGCATACTTTGGATCCGCGGACGCCGCCGCATGCGCGATCTTCGCGTCACCCGCAACCTTCCCCGCCACGGTCACCTCCTGCGCCACATTCCAATTCGCCGGCGTGAACATCAGGGATGCCGGCGACACCGCCGCCGTCTCCGGATCGTCGCTGACCGGCGTGACCGTCACGTCCGCGGTCGGCTCCGACTCCAGGACCAGCGTGTAGGTGGCCACTTTGCCGGCGTCCACCTCCAGCACCGCCGCACCCACCGTCACCCCGGCGGTATCGTCGTCGGCGAGGGTCAGCGTCACGCCGGTGACGACGAGCCCGTCTGCCGCGGTGGCGGTCAGTGCCAGGACTTCGTCCTCCTCGTCCACGGCGTCGTCGACGATCGTCACCGTCACTGTCGCCGAGCGCACGCCCGCGGCGAGGGTGAACGCCTCCGGCAGCGCGTAGTCGTCCGCCGCTGCGGTCGAAGCCTCAGCCGCCGCCAGCGTCACCGCCACTCCGCCCTCGCCCGCCGGTTGGTCCAGCGTCGCCGTCACCGCCACCGTGCCCGCGTTTTCGGCGACGGCGGTGTCCGTCACGCTCAGCGTCAAGGTGGTCGGCGGCACCGGGTCGTCGTCGGCAATCGTGATCTCGATCGAGGACGGGCTGCCCGCGGCCACCGACGACGGCAGGCTGCCGCCCAGCGACACCGTGAAGGTCTCGTCGTGGCTGTCGGCATCCTGATGCGTCGCGACCGTGCCCGTGCCGGTGGTCGACCCCGCGACGACGGTGATGCTCGCCAGCGGCCCGTAGTCGTCGGCTTCCGCCGTGCCGTCGGTCAGCACCAGCGGCACCATCACGTCTTGCTGCAGCGGCGTCGACACTCGTGCCGTCACCGTCACCGCGGCACCTTCCGCGACCGGGTTCGGCATCGCCGAGAGCGACACCATTGGCAGGTCGTCATCGGCAATCGTGATCTCGATCGAGGACGGGCTGCCCGCGGCCACCGACGACGGCAGGCTGCCGCCCAGCGACACCGTGAAGGTCTCGTCGTGGCTGTCGGCATCCTGATGCGTCGCGATCGTGCCCGTGCCGACGGTCGATCCCGCGACGACGGTGATGCTCGCCAGCGACCCGTAGTCGTCGGCTTCCGCCGTGCCGTCGGTCAGCGTCAGCGGCACCGTCACGTCTTGCTGCAGCGGCGTCGACACTCGTGCCGTCACCGTCACCGCGGCACCTTCCGCGACCGGGTTCGGCATCGCCGAGAGCGACACCATTCGCAGGTTGTCGTCGTCCCGGATCGTCAGCGTCTTCGAAGCCGTATTCGAGACTCCGCCGCCGACCGTGGCCGACACCGTCACCTCCTTGTCCGGCGCGTCCACGTCGTTGTCCACCGCGGTGATCGTCACCGTGCCGGTGCTGGCCGTCGCCCCCGCCGCGATGGTCAATGTGGTCGCCGACGACAGCGTGAAGTCGCCGGCCACCGCCGGGCTCACCGCCGCGGCCGACACCGTCAGCGTCACCGCCGCGCTCGACGCCCCCGACAGGCTCGCCGTCACCGTACTCACGCCGCCGTCCTCCGAGATTGACGCAGGACTCAGCGCCAGGCTCACCGTCGGCGCCGCGTCGTCGTCCGTGATCGTGATCGCCGCGTCCGTCACCGTCAGCGTCCCGGCCGTGCCGTCCACGCTGATCGTCTCGTCGGTCTCGTCCAGCACGTCGTTATCCGGCGTCAGCGTGAAGCTCCCGCTGGCGCTCGCCGCCCCCGCCGCGATGGTCAGCGTCAGGTCCGACACCGTCGCGTAGTCCGTGCCCTCCGCCGCGCTGTCCGAGGTCGCCCCCACCGCCACCGTCACCGTCGTCGCCGACACGTAGCGGGTGCCCCCGTTCACCGCCGCCGTCACCACCACCGTCTTCGCCCCGCCGTTCTCCGTCACCGTGTCCGGGGCCACCGTCAGCGTCACCCCGGTCGGCGCGTCGTCGTCGTCCGTGATCGTCACCGTGGCGTCCGTCACCGACAGCCCCGATGCCGTCGTCATGCCGGCCACCGCCACCGTCTCGTCCGCCTCGTCGATCGCGTCCTGGGTGGGATCGAGGTTGAAGCTCCCCGTGTGCGACGCGCTGTTCGCCGGGATCGTGATCGTGAACGCGGCCACCGCGGCGAAGTCCGTGCCCGAGGTCGCCGTGCCCGAACCCACCGAGACCGCCACCGGCGTCGCCGCCGAACGCGTGCCCCCGTTCAGGGCGGCGGTGACCGTGATCGCGGTCGCGTCCGCCGACTCCGCCACCGTGTCCGGCGACACCGTCAGCACCACCCGGTCCGAGGCCGTCTCGTCGTCATCGACCGTCACGC
>MKWU01000098.1_pt1 | contig 153177 bp, 134 predicted proteins | sample 809101 | NCBI WGS metagenome assembly MKWU01 (sample SAMN05860141, study PRJNA318959) | sponge metagenome | host: Aplysina aerophoba | place: Slovenia: Piran, Adriatic Sea, Gulf of Piran | collected 2013-05-07 | reverse complement strand
CACCCGGTTGACCGTCTCGACCATAAAACGGGTGTTTCCCTTCTGCGAGGAGCCTTTGCGCAGGCGATGATGAACGATCTCCCCGGTGTCCGCCCTCGCGGCCACCAGCGGATGGTATCCCAACACTTGGGTGTGACCATAGGCGGCGCCTTCCTTGCTCTTGCCCGACACCTCACAGATGGTGGAGTCCACATCGATGACCAGCGGCTGGTCGCCGGGACCGGCGCCCGGTAGGGACCACACCCGTTTCAACAAGGCTCCCAGGGCCTTGTTCAACTGGCAGACATGACCCCAGGTAAAGGAACGCAGAAACGTTCCCAACGTGGAAGGGGCCATCACCCGAAACGGCAGCACCCTGCGGGTGGAACCCGACCGCAGCCGATCAGCATGATCGATATGGGTGCCGCCGGTCAGCATCGACGCTACCAAAGACAGGACCTTGCGACCCGGACGGGCACCGCCCTCGCGTTTGCCCAGTCGCACGGTCTTATCCAAAAGCTGTTCCATACCCAGCCGTTTCATCAACGAACCCGCCACCAACAACCCCGCATCCGCCACCAACGACCCCTCATCGAACACCACCCTCAACCGGTCAATATCGCTTGGTATCCTTTTCACAAGAAGTGCCTCCTCTGTCTGGGTCCTAGCGGTCTTTGATAACAGCTATTCTCCCAGGTCAGAGAGGCACTTCACAGCATTTCACCCCCACACACCCCCCAACCACCGGTGGATCTAGGATAAGGGAGGGGGAAGCGATGACTTGAGAGATCGAGTGTTCGAGGTGTGTCTGGAGGTTGAGAAGGTACGCAAGGAGATGGGGGAGATGAAGACGGAACTGTGTGATCGGATCAGCGGGGTGGAGGGAAGTCTGCGGACGGAGATCGCCGAGTTCAAGAAGAGCGCCGGCCGTTGGCTGGCATTCGGGATGTCCTTATAACGGTGCTGATCACCTTGGTGGCTTTGCTGAGCTAGTTGAACCCCCATGTGGGGGCCGCCGGGCCAACCACGGCGCAAGCAATGGCACGATCACCGTCTCAGATGCCTCTGCCAGGGAGTGTTCAGGACCGCCTCAGGTACCTCCCATGCGGCTCATCCGATAGGGTGCCGTCGTCGAGGATGATCCGCCCGGACAGGATGGTGTGGGTCACGGCGCATGTCATCCGGAATCCTTCAAACGGGGTGTACTCCTGGGTGGACTCCGAGTCCTCGGCTCGCACTACCCAATCAGCGTCGGGGTCCACCAAGGCAACGTCAGCGTCCAATCCCGGTGCTATGTCGCCTTTCGTGGAGAGCCCGAAACGCTGTGCGGAGTTGCGGGAGGTGAGTTCTGCCACTCGACCCAGAGGCAACCCGCGCGACTGAGCTTCGCTGACCAGGCCGGGCAACAGGTATTCGGTCCCTCCGAATCCGGCTTTGGCGGCAAACACATCGGAAGGCGGATCTCCGAATTTGGCCTCTGCTCGACAGCAGGCATGGTCGCTCACCACCCAGTCCACCGCACCGCGATGCACGGCGTTCCACAGTGCTTCCACATCGCTTCGAGCACGAATGGGTGGGTTGACCTTGCCGCCGATTCCGTGGGCCCTGTCAATGTCGGTGAGCAGATGACCCACGGTCACTTCCCGGCGGGTGTTCAGTTCGGGATAGGTGACCGAGGCCATTTCAGCCGCCTCCATAGCCCGCGCCGAGGAGAGGTGCAGCAGGTTAAGGTTGGGGAATCCGGTGATATAGCCCAGGTAGGCGGCGGTGGTCACCGCCAATCCCTCCGAATGGGGCGGCCGGGAGGCCGAGTAGGCGGCCAGGCCTCGGGCGGAGGGGTCCTGCTCGACCCGTTCTGTGTAAGCCCTCATGATCTCGGCGGTCTCGCAATGCAGGGAGAGCGACAGGGTATCGGCCAGGTCCGGACGGCGGTTTGCCAAGTCGGCCAATCCTCGCATTATGAACTCGAAGTGGGCCAGGTCGTAACGCTCCCCCGGTGGGGTCATCAGGAACGCTGATTGATCGTCCGATTTGCCATGCAGTCCGTGACCTCCGTAGAACATGAAGATCTTGAAAGAGGCGACCCCGAAAGTATCCACCAGCGCTTCCAACTCGCCGATGTGGGAGTTCTGCATAGGCGCCAGGTGGAATCCGTAGTCAATGTAGGAGCGGCCTTCCGCCCGGGACAGGACTTGCGGCATGAAATCAAGATAGGACCCGCCCCGATTCAGGTAATACTGACCGGTGCGGATATAGGTGATGCCGGTCGTCACTCCTCCTTGAGCCGATGCCCGGCTCTCTGAGTGGGTGTCCTCTTCCAGAGGGTTATAGATGCCCCAGTGCTGGTGGGAGTCCACCACGCCTGGAAAGGCCAGCAGTCCGTCGGCGTCTATCACCCGGGCTGTGCCCGGGACGATCCGCCCCCCGACTTCGACGAACCTTCCGTTCTCAATCCCGATGTCCCCCGGCTCGGGACGTGCTGCGCCTGGGCGGACAATCCGGGCGCCTCGGATTACCAGGTCGTACCGGCTCATCTTTTCGGTTCCGTGCTCTCTTCGCAGGACCTGTATACGGCACTCTTCAACATGAAACTCCCCTTTCTCCCGGCCCCGACAGCTGGGGATCCAGGACTTCCTTCCATAATTGTTGCACCATCCACCGCCCTAGCGAAAGGGCCGGTCCCACACTCATTCCACCGGCGAAGTTGTTACCGCTGAACTGTCCCATGCCCAGCAACTCACCCACGCAATGCACTGCGTCCAGGACCGAACCGTCCGCTAGAACCGGGCGGAGCATCCCGTCGACCCTTGGTCCCCCCCGGCTCAGCAACATCCCACCCACGCTGCGCACTCCCCAGAAGGGAGGTTCCAAGATGGGGAGGGGGCGGTGAGTTCGTCCAAAAGGATCGATGCCGCGGTTCCAATCCTGTAACGTGCGGCCCAAGCCGTCGGGGTCGATCTCCAGTCGTTGAGCTAGTTCCTCCAGGGTGGCGGCCCGGTGAAGCCACCTGCCTTTCTCAGCCTCTGCCAGCATGTCCTCCCTGGTCCAGGCCGGTCCGATGACCGGGGTGGAGGCCTGGAAGATTGCTTCATCCCAAACGGCCGCCATGGCCAGGCCCGGTAGTTTCTTCAGCGCCTTCTCCCGGTGGTACGGACTCTTGGTTCCCTCGTCCACAAACCGGGCGCCTGTCCGGTCCACCCAGATCTCCCACGGTTCTCGGACAGAGGCGTTCACCACCACTCTGGCCTGATGCATGTGGAAACCGAAGCCGGGCCGGTCGGGATCTGGGATCATTCCCATGGTCGGAACGTAGGTGTCGGCGGCTAGCACCTGTGCCCCGTGGTTAAGAAGTATGCGGAGGCCGTCGCCGGTGGCATGGGGGCGGCATCCGGTGAGCGCCTCGCCGAAGGGCGCCTGAAGTGCTGTCACCAACTCCCGGCTAGCGGCGTATCCCCCCGTGGCCAGGATCGTCCGGGTGGCCAAAAGCTCCTCTCCGTCGTCCATCAACACGCCCCTCACCGTCCCGTCTTCGACCAGGAGGTCCGCCATGGCCCGACCGGTGATCAACCTGATCGAGTGGTGGCACTCCAGGGCCTTTTTCAGAGTGTCCAGCAGCGGCAGGCCTCCTCTGAGCAGGTCCTCACCGCCCCAGTAGGTGCGCGCTTTCGAGTACCGCTCGTGACCAGAAACGAATCCGGGGGAATCAGAGGAAAAGGGAAAGCCGAGCGACTCCAGCCAATCAACCGCGGCTGCCGCCTGCTGGGTGGCCATCCTGATCAGGTGGGGCGTGCCCTTTCCCCCCGCCATCCGTTCCACCTCCGCTTGGTGCTCCTCGGGGGTGTCGATGATCCCCCGAGAACGCTGCCGCCGGGCGCCGGCCGCCGAGAAGTGGCCGGAGGACCAGTGGAGTTGGCCCCCCAGGCGATCGGTCTTCTCCAAAACGGTGGTGGGTATGCCCAACTCTCCGGCTGTCACTGCCGCCGCCAGTCCGGCGTTACCCCCGCCAACGATCAGGAGATGGCTGCCGTTACTGGGAGGGGAGTGCGACCTGTTACTCACGCCCACTCCCTGAAAGCGGAGTGCACAACGTCGGCCACCCGGCGCGGATGTTCGACGGAAACCCAGGGTCCTCCCCCTATCCAGATTGGCGTCAGTCCGGTTAGGGCGGTTATTCCCGGCGCCAAGCGGGAGAGAGCGTCTTGGGCGGCGAACACGGTTTTGATGGGCGTTCCCGTATCCAAGGCCTCTCGCAAGGTACCTTCCAGATCGGTGGCTAGCAGGGCCGCATAGGCGGTGAACCACAGGGGACCTGCCGACAGTCGGTCAACCAGAATGGCATGGCGATCCGAAAATGCAGTTTCATCCTCGAGAGAACGGTTCAGTCGCACCCACAGGGCGGCCAGTTCGGATCCATCCGGGGCAAAGCTATCTTGGTGCATCTTCGCTCCCAACCTGTCCTGCTTTTCCTTCCGGGATCCATAAAGCGGATATCCCATCAGCACCAAACCGTCCAAGGTGTGACGAGCCGCACAGGAGGCGGCGAACACTGCTCCGGTGTGGTGACCGACCGCGGTAAGACTTGCGGAACTTAGAGACCGCGCCGCGCCCAGCAGAAGGTCCGCATGGTGGTGGAGATCAAGTAGGTCAGGCTGGCGATCAGACCCACCGTAGTTGAACAGGTCCCCCGCCACCGAAGATAATCCTCGTTCGGCGAGGTCAGCCATCACTTTGGACCACATCCACGACGAAGAGGGAGACTGGTGAAAGAACAGGACCGCCCGGTCGGTGTCCAGGGACCCGGCGCTGAGAAAGTGAAGTTGTCCTTGCGGAGTCTTTACCAGATGACGCTTCATCCGCCCGAGGCGTTGAGTGCGAAGACGTGTCCCAAGCCTGCTCGGCCCAGATGCTCCTCCATCTCCGGCGCCTTGTAGGCGGTGGCGATGTAGCCCATCATGTCACGAAACATTCGCTCGTAAGGCCGGGCGGTTACGAAGCCGTGGGCGCCTGCCAAGCGAAAGGACTCCTTGTTTACCTCTTCGCACATGCGGCGCATGTGGTACATGGCGATCAGCATGCGATCGGCGCGGGCCACCTGACCCATGGACTCCTCGGAGATCTTTTCGATAGTGGCGTACAACACCAGGTCACCACTCTCTACCCAGTGACGGAGACGACCGAAGGTGGATTGTGCCCAGGGAATCTCCGAGCGGGATGACAAACTGGCCCCCTGCACATTCACCCCGGTGGTGCCTTTGCGCTTGCCAAGGAAGTCCTCCATGTAGTTGAGCATGCGGCGGGCATGCCCCAGCCACATACCTCCCTTAGAGATCTGGGAACGCCCCGACCGGACGGTGTAGCCGGCTGAACCTGATTCATCCTGGTCTCGGAGACCCGGCTTGAGCTCGTCAAGATCGATCTCGAATGCGTAGCGCTCATCGACAAAGGCATCCTTGATTTCGATGGTGTTGGTGGCCGTGGCTCGCAGACCCATCGCCGACCAGTCATCTTTCACCACCACCCCCGGGGTGTTCAGAGGGGGTTTGAGAATGAGAATGGTCCGCCCCGCGGGCCGGTTGTCCCCATCCACTATCACGGCCACGGTGCCGGCATAAGTGGCGCCGGTGGAATTGGTGGCAAAACCCACCCGGCCGGACCCTTTCCAGCCACCTTCGACCCGGCGAAATCGGGCGCCTACCTTGGAAGCGTCAACCTCGTCGGCCGGTATCGAAGCACCCCCGGCGAACATCGATTGGTTTTCGGCGCAGTCCCGTAGCAACGCAGCCATGTGCGGGTTCCGGTGGGCGTGCTTGGCGATGATGTCGGCAACCACCCAGTGCATGTTGACGCATGCGGCAGTTGAGGGATCTCCGTAGGCGATCTCCTCCACCGCTTTGGTCTGGGTGGCAACAGTGTGGCCGGGCCCCCCGAACCGGCTCGAGACATGCATGGAGGGAATTCCGATAGCTTTAAGGGCGGCGATGTTTTCGTGCGGATACCGGTTCTGGCGGTCGTATTGGCCGGATCGTCCGAAGAAGTCTTCGGACTTCACAGTCTTCTTCACCAGGTTTATGTAGTTCCAGTCGATGTCGGAGGCCATCTATCTCCTTATTTTGTTTGGTATCCTAACAGTTTTCGGGAAGTTGCCCAGCCTGAAACCGGGTTTGGATTAGGCCGACCATTCTGGTGGTGGCCACCTTCCATAGATCGAAGTCAAGTTCTTGGAGATCAATTACCTCCGAGCCGGAGGGAAGGTGAGGTATTGCTCTGCGGGTCTGGACCGTCAGGTCGTCAGACGGGGCGAACACCACCACCGGCCGATTGAGATCCACTAGTCGCCGCAAGGTGGGATAGGCGAGCACCGCCCGGTAGGCCAGATGGGCGCCAGGGGCGGACAGCATGGACTCAAGGAAGAGTTCCTGCAGGTAACCGGGGTCCACCGAAGGGTCTCGGATGGCAGTCCTTTGTTCCCACATAGCCCGCACATGCGACCCGTCATGCTGGGGGGTCGGGCGGGGAGCAGCCACTCTTCCTGGGTTTCTCCGTTCATCCACCTCTTCGGGGGTGTAGGCGGGAACCGCAACCAGACCGATCCCAGCCACCCTCTCCCCGGCCAGATGAGCAAGGTCAATGGCTTCCACCGCTCCGGTGTGGGTGCCGATCACATCGAACCGGTCCCAACCCAGCGAATTGACCACCTTCAGGGTGGCCGCCGCGTACCTGCCGATGGTGGGGGTTCCCTGCGGAGCATCCGAATAACCAAAACCGGGCCGGTCCGGCGCCGCCACTGGACGATCCAGCAAGGCCATAGCTGGCAGGTACATGCGCCCTGAACGCGGCGACATGTGCAGCAACAACAGCGGTAGTCCGGTGCCTTCCCTGGTCCAGACATGCACCGATCCCTCCTTGGTGTCAACCAGGCGACGACCGGGGTGCGTCATCCGGTCTGCTGTCTTTCGGCAATCATGGTCAGCACCGCCGATCTCAGCGAGTCGTACACCGTTTCCCAGTTGTCGGAGCCGATTGGGGAGAAGAGATGGGACTCCAGTTGTTCGAATGCGTCGTGCACTTTGCTTTCTATCTCCTCTCCTTGGGGGGTGAGGCTCACCAGGAGGCGTCGGGCATCGTGGGGATCAATGGACCGGGTAATGAAGCCGGCCTCTTCCAATTCGCTCAGAACCAGGGAACCCGATGCTCTGCTGAGGACCAGTTGCTCGATCAGATCGGACTGAGGGAGGCTCCCATCGGGAGAACGCCACAAGCGCACCATGGCGATGGCTTCGGCGAAAGTGAGTCCTAGCTTCCCCAGAGGAACCGCCAGCCGTTCTTGTACCAGCCGGGCCAGCAAGGTGACCGCTCCCAGATTGTGCGGACCTTCGGCAAAACCTTGGCGGTTGGGACTGGTTCCGGCGGTATCTGGCGGTTCGTTCGGCATGTCTTATCTTCCGTCCAATACGGGTCCCAGTTCACCAGGGAAGTGGCAGGCCACCGTACGATTCGGCCCGCATGACACCAGGGCGGGAGTCTCGGTTGCGCATACCGGTCGGGCGATCGGGCACCGGGTGTGAAATCGGCAAGCAGATGGCGGACTGATGGGTGAAGGCGGGTCGCCACGTAACACGATCCGCTCCCTGGTGCGCTCCACCTCGGGGTCCGGAACCGGAGAGGCGGAGAGCAACGAAGCCGTGTAGGGGTGGCGGGGGTCGAATACCACGTCCGCGGTGGGGCCCTCCTCGACGATCTGACCCAAGTACATGACCGCGATCCGGTCGGTTACCTGGTACACCAGCGCCAGGTCGTGGGCGATGATCAGGGTAGTCAAGCCGAATCTCTTCTTTACCTGGTCCAGAACCGCGATTACCTGGGCCTGAATGGAGACGTCCAGAGCGGACACCGGCTCGTCGGCCACTAGGAATTCAGGATCGGTAGCCAGTGCCCGCGCTATGGAGATGCGTTGTTTCTGACCTCCAGAGAATTGGGTCGGATATCGCTGGACGGTGTCGGAGGGAAGGCCCACTGCCTCCAGCAGCGAGCTGACCCGAGACGCTATCTCTTGGCGATCGCCAATGCTGTGGATTCTCATCGGCTCGGAGATGATCCTTCCAACTTTCATCTTCGGATCCAGGCTGGCAAACGGGTCCTGAAAGATCATCTGCATGCGACGGCGGAAGGGACGCATCCGGCGCTCGCCGAGGGCCGTGAGGTCTACACCGTCAAATACCACCCGCCCATGGTTGGGATCGATGGCCCGCATCACGGCAAGCCCGAAGGTGGTCTTGCCGGACCCCGATTCACCCACCAATCCCACGGTCTCTCCCTTGGGAACGGAAAGGCTCACCCGGTCAACCGCGGTGAGTGATCGGCGTCCAACTCGAAAGCGGACCACCACATCCTCGGTCCGGAGCAGGGGAGCGGTCATGCCGGCACCGGGTTCCAGCACGCCACCGGGTGGCCTTCCAGATCCTCCAGCGGGGGACGGTCGGTGATGCACCGGTCCTGTACCCGGGTGCAGCGAGGGGCGAACGGGCATCCCTGGCCCACCTCGGAGGGAGAGGGAGGCGAACCAGGAATCGCCACTAGGGGACGGCGTTCCCGTTCGAACCGCGGCACAGCTGACAGAAGGCCCGCCGAGTAGGGATGCCGGGGTCTGCGGAGGACTTCTTCGGTTGGACCGAACTCCACAAAACGACCGGCATACATGACTGCTATCTGGTCACTAATCGAGGTTGCCACCCCCAAGTCGTGGGTAACCAGAAGCAAGGCAGCATCGGTGATCATCTCCGCCAGCAATTCCAGGATCTGGGCCTGGATGGTGGCGTCCAAGGCGGTGGTCGGCTCATCGGCAATCAATACCGCCGGACGGTTGACCAAAGCCAGGGCGATCATCACCCGCTGGCGGAGCCCTCCTGACAACTGGTGGGGATACACGGTTAGCCGAGTCTTGGCATCCGGGATCCCCACCGATTCGAGCATCTCGGTGGCGGCCTGCCGGGCTTGAGCTTTGGAAACGCCCTGGTGGCGGCGGATCACTTCCATCAAGACAGCTCCCACCGATCGTACCGGATTTAACCCCGACAGGGCGTCTTGGAAGACCATAGAGATATTCTTGCCGCGCACCTTCGACCAGCCTTTGTCGTTCAAGGTGGTCACGTCGATACCATCCACCACCACTCGGGACGCTGTCACCCATCCGGGTTTGGGAGTCAGCCCCAGCAGTGCCAGCGACAGCATGGACTTCCCGGCCCCCGATTCCCCCACGATCGCCAGGGTGCGCCCCCGATCCAGCGAAAAGGAGACTTCGTTTACCACCGTTACCTTCCCACGTTCTGGGGAGGGAAAGCTCACGCACAGGTCCTCCACCTCCACGGCCCGCCGGGGGGCTGCTGCTTCGGTCCCTGGGTCGGCCGCGGCAGTATTGCTCAAGGGGATTCGGCCTCTTCCCAATAGGCGCCCAACTGTTCGGTGGTCGGAGTGGGAATCCTTCCGGTCCAGGTCAGCAGGCTGCGCTGGTGGCGTTCTTCACTGATCGATCCCACCGCGTCGGGGACCAGAACCGTGTAGAAATCACGGTCGCGGGCACCTCGGACGGTGTTGTCTACACACCCTTCCGTCACCTGGCCGGTAACCACTACCGTCTCCAGGCCATGGGCGCGCATCAGCCCTTCCAGCTCAGTGTTGTGAAAGACTGTGGACCTGAGTTTGGGAATCACGATGTCTGATGGCTGGACATCACACTCTTCATATATCTCGGCGCCCCAGGTTCCTTCCATGGTGAAGAAGTCGGTCTGGTCCAAGGCCTTGAGCCCGACATTGGCGTGGGTGGCCAGCCAGACCGGAGCATCGGATACGAATCCCTGCTTGATTATGTTCTGAGACCAGTAGACCGGTATTCCGGCGTGCCGTGCTGCTGCCGCCAGCCGGTTGAGATTGGGGGTGATGTCTTGCAGCATGGAGACATCCCATCCTCGCCCCGCGTAATAGCCGTCGGGGTGGGTGAAGTCGTTCTGCTGGTCGATTATCAAAAGGCCCACCCGACCAGGTAGACACATCTCCTCCCAGGAGTCGTAGAAGTAGCGGTTGCCAATCCACTTCATACCAACACCTGCATTTCTGCCAGCACCTGGTCGATCACCATCCGTTCCTCCTCCCGGGCGGCGAACAAGGGAGAACGGATGTTGGGGGTGGGCATCATCCCGGCGGCATGGATGGCGTATTTGAGACGGGCTGACCACCGATAGCTGGGGGGCCGGTATATGGCGTCGGCCAGCGGCAGCAAGGCAGCGGCAGCCGCCCGGGCGGAGTCGAGGTCTCCACTCCAGCAGGCATCCTGCAACCGCTTCACCGGACCCACAAAGTTAGCCAACCCGATGGTGCAGCCGTCCGCACCCAGCAGATAGTTGCCGAACAGGCCCCGTTCGGTGGCGGTGAGGATGGCTAGGTCGGGGTTGGCCTGGCGCAGGGTTATCAGGTCTCGTTCGTACTCGATGGCGTCTTCCACCTCCTGCTTGATGCCGATCACTCCCGGAAGGGAAGCCACTTCGGCCAGCACATGCTGGGGCATCATCAGGTTGGTCTGCGGCCGGTATTGCATGAAGAAGGTCGGCAAGGCCGAGTCGGCCGAGCATCGCCGGTAGAAATCGACCACGGCCTCGGGAGCATAAGCGAAGGCTCCCCGGGCGAAGGAAAAGGGGGAGAAGATCAGGATCGAATCGGCGCCCATTTCGGCGGCGGATTCGGCGCGGGAACCGTACTTCCAGGCAGCTTGGACATGCACCCCGGCCACGATTGGGATGTTGGGTCCCACAGCTTCCCGGACCACCCGGATGGCGGTGCGACGCTCCTCTCCCGACAGCATCATGTGCTCTCCGGTGTGCCCGTTGACCAGGAATCCGGCAGCACCCTCGTCTATCTGACGCCGGGCCAGGTCAGCCATCACGTCCCAAAGGATCCGGTTGTCGTCATCCTGAGGGGTAACGATGGCAGGGAATACTCCGCGGTAATTGGTGGTCATTGTTGTTCCTTTCCGGGATCATTCACCCACATAGATATCAAATTGGCCAAGGTCACCTTGTCTTCGGGCTGGACGGCCGGGCAACACCCAACTCACCTCACGCAGAACGCACCCGGTGACCTCAACCGGGCCCAGGGCCGTCAGTTCCTCATCGGGGGCGCCAAAGAGATCCACCGATGCAGTGCCGTATACGCCCTTTCCAAACCATCCGTCCCGGGTTTCGATCACCAGCACTTCGGCGATGTCGGCGCTCCCTTCGGGACCGGGGATGTGGCGGGCGGTGTAAAAGCCGTGAAAGGGAGGAGTTGGCTGGCTTGGCGCCTCCGAGTCCAGTTCGGCGCGAACGCTCATCACTCGGTATCCCCATCGAGAAAGGTCGGCGTCGAATCGGTTGACGCCTTGGTCCAGGTCGTAAGCGCCTTTTCCCGGGTAGGTGGCGGTGAGGTGGATGTCTGCCAGTTTCTTCGGCCATCCGAACACTTCTCTCGCCTTGTACAGCGCCCAATCGTGATCCACCCACATGAAGATGTTGTACTGTCTGGTCGGCTCCCCGGGCAGGGATGCCATGGCGGTGACGCACACTTCGTTGTATTGACTGAAATTGGGTGGAAGCGGCGCTCCATGCTCGGGACGACGTTTCAGAGAGTACACCTTGATGAACCCTTGGTGAGGGTCAACCGGTTGCAAGGGTGGCGGCATCCACTGGGACAGGTCGGCCTCGGTACGGAAAGTTACGTACAGCACCCTTCCCGTGTACCTGTCGGGGGTCATGGTGTAGGACAACCGCCGGGTGATACCGAAGGGCTGGGAGGCTCCGATCAAATCCACCGTCTGGGTCTCCGTCAGTCCTTTTCGGCTTCCATCATGGCCAGGGTAGAACCGGCCATCGTGCGGGTGGCGGCCACCGCCGCCGCCAACTCCAAGGCCTGAAGGACTTCCTGGCGGTCCGCCCCAGCCGCCATCGCCTTGCGGGCATGGGCTGCCACCACCGGAAGGGGTGACCCGGCGCCCAGGCAAGCCACAGCCAGCACCATCTCCTTGGTCTTGGCGTCCAAGGCATCCTTTTCGTAGATGGTCTTGCGGAGGAATGCGTCGTAAGCCTCCAGCACTTCTAAATCGTGCTCCGCCAAATACTGGTGCATGGGCAGTACCTTGCGGCCTGCGGAGCGCATGCGGTCAAAGAGTTGCTCGGCTGTCTGGCTCATTGGTTCTCCTTCTTAGCGTGTCATTGTTGGTGGGTGCCCCGGCCCCAATACTGCAGTAGACCGTCGCCGATCATGTTGGCGGTCAGAACGGTGAGAATCACCGCCGAGGCAGGGCCGTACATCATCCAGGGGGCTTCGAACAGGTTGATTCGGGAATCGGACAGCATGTTTCCCCAGGTCGGGTCGCGAAGGGAGGCGCCCAAGCCCAGGAAGGAAAGGCCTGCCTCCGCCACCAGCAGATCGGCGAAGATAAAGGCGCACATGACCACCAGGGTGGGGCGAATCCCCCGCCCGATGTAGGTGAGGATGATCCGGAGGGCGCCCATTCCCATCAGGCGGGCGGCCATCACATATTCGCGCTCTTTTACTCGGCGGGTCTCGGCATAGATCACCCTGGCGAACGACACCCATGCCACCAACCCCAGTGACAGCGACAGGGCAAAGAATCCTCGTCCCACCACCCCGATGATGGCCACCGCCAGCACCAGGTAGGGAAAAGAGATGGCTACCTCCATGAAACGGGACAATGAAGACCGGATCCATCCCTCATTCCATCCGGCGATTACGCCGATGGTGGTTCCGATACTGGCTGAGATAGCGGTGGCCAGCAAGGCCACTGGGATCGACCATCGAAAACCGGCCGCCACTCTGGCGAAGATGTCCTTCCCGAGCTTGTCGGTGCCCAGCAGGTGTCCATCCGCTCCGGGCGGAAGGAGACGGTCAGTAAGGTTTTGCTTGCCCGGATCGAATCCGGCGATCGATTGCCCCCAGACCGTTAACACGATCACCACCGCCAGACCCAGGAAGCCGGCTATCAGCAAGGCAGGGGCGCCGAGCCTGGAGTGGGGAAGAAAGCGTCGCGTGATGCCTCCAGGCTGGCTGGAACTCATACCCGCCTACTCCTCAGCCGAGGGTCGACCAGGGGAATCAGTGCGTCTACCACGGCCTGCACCACAAATACCAGTACTGCCACCACCGCCACCGTGGCTTGAACCACCGGGAAGTCAAGGGCGCGCACCGCTTCAATCAGTTGCAAACCAACTCCGGGCCAGGCGAACAGGGTTTCGGTGATCAGGGATCCTGACAGGAGGAATCCGAACTGCACTCCGATCAAAGCCAGGGTCCCTACCAGGGTATTGGGTAACACATGCCGAAATAGAACGATGCGACTGGTGGCGCCGGAGGCGCGGGCCGTGCGGACATAGTCCTCCCTCATGGCTTCGTCCACATTTGCCGCGGTGAGGCGAATCACTCGCGGCAGCATAAAACTGGCCAGGGTGATGGAGGGCAGGATCAGGCTGTGAAGACCCTGGTTCCCAATGGAGGGCAGCACCTTGAGGTGGACGGCGAACACTTGGATCAGAATCAACCCGATCACAAACCCGGGAATACCTTGGCTCACCAGCACTCCGAACAATCCGATCCGACGGTCGATTCTCTGGGGGCGGTAACCGAGCCATGCTCCAACCAGCAAGGCCACCACCAGGTTTAGCAAGATGGCCGCCAAAGCCAACTCGACGGTGGCAGGCATTTTTTCCAGGACCAAGCCCATGGCGTCCTCAAAGCTCACCAGGGACTTGCCGAAATTGAGTCGCAACGCCTGCCAGATGAACAGGATGTACTGAATGATCAGAGGCTTGTCCAGACCGTAGAACGAACGAATCCGTGCCAAGTCCTCATCTGTTGAGAGGTCTCCAGCCAAGACCAAGGCGGGATCGCCGGTGACCCTCAACATGAAAAAAAGCAAGGTGGAGATGGACACCACCAAGATCACAAGATGCTCCAGGCGACGGAGGAGCCGGCGGGCCAGTTGAAACCCTGACCCCCCTCCGCGTGGTGACGCTATCCCGGACTCAGAAGAATCCGGGATAGCGTCGGTTGCATCTAGTTGGTTTCTCACCGACCGCGGTTAGCCGCCGTAGCTGACTCCGTCGAACGGCGCGTTGAAAGCGAACACTCCGAAGCCAACCAATCCATCATGGGCCCAGAGTTCGAAGTTCTCGGTGAGCATCAATGACGGGGGATTGGCCGCCGTGTGGTCGAGCAACTGGTGGAGGACCTTGTTGCGTTCTTCCTGGTCGAAGGTGGTGTTAACAGCTTCGATCAAAGGCACTGCCTCTTCGTCGCAGTACCAGGCGTTTCTCCATCCGCACTGGTAGAAGTTGAAGGGCCTTATCGCGTCGAACAATGGAGCCGTGCCCCACGAGTAGTTGAAGGCCTGACCGTTCCAGTCGGCGCCGTCGGTGCCGAGGAAGTAGGGTAGCCATGCGCCCCGGAAGTCGATCGGGGTGATGGTGACGTTGACGCCGATTTCGGACAGGTATCCAGCCATGGCGTCGTAAATCTCGGCGTCGGCCGGGAAGGAACCGAGGGTCATCTCGGCCTCCATGTCAAAACCATCCGCGTACCCGGCTTCGGCCAGGAGTTGCAGGGCCTTGTCGGGATCGTATGGATAGACCATCCGGTTGGGGTCATGGCCGTTCACGCCCACCGGTGGGTAGAGGCCACCGGAAGGAGAGAGTCCACCGGTTAGGGCGACCCGGATTGCTTCCTTGTCAACCGCATAGTTGAGGGCTTGACGTACCCGGACATCGGCCAGGGGACCACCGTGCTTGGTGATGAAAGCCACTGCCAATACCTGGCCACGAGTGGCCGAATAGACCGTGAATCCATCGTCGGTGAGCGACTGGGCCACGTCGGGACTGGGGGACTGGGCAACGTTGATCTGTCCTGATTGCAAGGCCTGCACCCGAGCAGCCGGATCTGGGAGATTGACATATTCGACGGTGTCCACACCAGGCTTGCCGCGCCACGAACCTTCCCAGGCTTGGAGGACGATCTTGTCGTCGCCCCACTCCGACACTACGTAAGGCCCGGTGCCAACTGGTTGCCGAGCAAAGCCTTCCGGTCCCACTTCGGCGAAGTACGCCGGGGGAAGGATGTAGGCAATGGAGATTGCGGAGGGCAACAGGGCGTTGGCGGCAGAGGTCACGATCTGAACCGTGGTGTCATCCACCGCGGTGACCGAGTCCACATAGCTGTAGTTGTTGGCGTTGGCCGAGTAGGTGGCCCGACCCTCTTCGGAGAGAATCACTGCGAAGTTGGCTTCCACGGCAGCTGCATTCAGGGGCTCGCCGTTGGAGAATGTGATCCCCGGCCGGAGATTGAACGTCCAGGTCATGTTGTCAGCTGCCACCGACCACGACTCTGCCAGCCAAGGCGCCGGCGCTCCGTCAGGACCGATCCGGGTGAGCCCGTCGAAGATGTTGCTCCACACATACTGGCCGGGTGACCCCGCTCCCAGATAGGGCATGCCGGAAGGAGGCATGTTCCCCAATCCCACCGAAACGGTGATCGGCTCAGCCGGGGCCTCGGTGGTGGTAGTGGTTTCCTCTTCCATGGCCTCGGTAGTGGCTGTGGTTTCCTCTTCCATGGCCTCGGTAGTGGCTGTGGTTTCCTCTTCCATGGCCTCGGTAGTGGCTGTGGTTTCCTCGGCCGGGGCCTCAGTGGTGGCAGGGGCGGCCGTTGTGGCCGGAGCGGCTGTAGTGGCAGGTGCCTCAGCCTCGTCTCCTCCACAAGCCGCCGCCAGCAATGCCATCACCGCTACCAGTGCGATGAGTGCTTTAGAGCCTTTCATTGGCATTCTCCTCCTTTTTGCTAGTTTGCCTAACTAATCGTCTAAGGACAGACTACCTTTGGTCAAGCCATTTCCGCAACGAAAGGCAGGTACAAAATGAGCGGCGCCTCCGCCCTGTTGATACTCCACCTCCTTCTGCTGGTGGCTTGGCTGGGGATTGATGTGGGAGTTTTCACTTCCAGTTTCGTTATGCGACGTCCCGGAATGTCCACGGAGACCCGGGTGGTAGTGCGCCGTCTGATGCTTTCTTTGGATATTGCCCCCCGGGTGTCGCTGATCTTGATGATCCCGGTGGCTCTGGGGCTGAGCCGTTCTACCGGATGGGGGTTGACCAGCACCCCTGACTGGTTGTTCTGGACCCTGGGGGTCCTTGGCGCGGTGTGGGCCTGGGCCTCGGTGGTGTCAGTCCGGAGGGGAGTGGCGGGTGCGACGGACGGTTGGGTCGCAGCGTTCTCCCAACTCGACCAGGCCTTACGGGCTCTAGCTTCTTTGTTCTTTCTGGCCAGTGGTGTCTGGTCTCTGGTTGGATCAGGACCCTGGCTCGGTGGCTGGCTGGCGTGGAAGGCCACGTTGTTCGGTGTGATCATTGCCGCAGGTCTTTGGATTCGCAGGGCCGCCGCTCGATATCGGCCGGCGCTGTCGGAACTGCTGGAGAAAGGGGAGAGTCCCCGCCGTTTGATGGAGGTCAACCGCCGTATCCGCGGTGTGTACCCACCGGTGTTGCTGGTGTGGTGTCTGCTGATTGTCATGGTGGTTCTGGCGGTTGCCAAACCGTGAGTTCTATCTCGCTCGATCTGGTCCTCAATGGTGGGACGGTGGTGACCATGGATGGTCGCCGGCAGGTCCTGTCACCGGGGTGGGTTTCGGTAGCTGAGGGGAAGATTGTGCAAGTGGGGGAAGGCGAACCACCCTTGGCCGCTCGCACAGTGGATCACAGTGGGGACCTAATACTGCCCGGTTTCGTCAACACCCATGCCCACACCCTGGGATGCTTCACCCGGGGCATGGGGGGAGACCGCTTCTCCGCTCTCAGTCCTTCCGCTCTGCCTCCTACTTCGGCGATCCGGCTGGAAATGGGAGAGGAGGAAGCCTACGCCGCCGCACGTCTGGCTCTGTTGGAAATGCAACTCTCCGGAGTGACCACCACCACCGATTCTCTCACCTCGCTGCGAGGCCGAGAGCACCAGATCGATGGTGTTCTCCGCGCATTTGCAGAATCAGGGATGAATGCCGTCTTCTATAGGGCATCGGTGGACCGCACCGACATCTTTCCCGCCCAGACCCATGATTCGGTTGACCTGGCCGCCACTGAGTTGGATCGCCTCCGCACCGTTTGGGAGGGACCTCGCCTGGGTATCGGCCTGGAACCGCTTGCCATGCATCGGGTGACCACCAACTTGCTGCAGGGACTCATCGAGTTGGCGGCTGACCGGCAGGTCCCACTGGCTCTGCACGGACCCTACTCAAAGACTGCGGCTCAGCACTCCTTTGGCCGGTGGGGTCGATCAGTGGTAAAGGTCATGGCCGACTTGGGTGGCTTGAGCCCTTCACTGCTCATGCACCATCCGGTGGTTGTCGACGCCGAGGACATCGCTTTGCTGGCAGAGCATGGGGTGGCGGTTTCCGTCTGTGCGGTGGGGAACATGCTGATTGGGGTGGGGCCCGCCCCTCTTCCAACTCTGCTCTCGGCGGGAGTCCGGACCAGCCTTGGTCTTGACCAACCCAACGATGGCCATGACATGTTCCAACTGATGAAGATGACCATCCTGGCTCAAAGAGGTTCCAAGGGAGACATCTGGGGGTCGCCTGGGGAGATGATCGAACTTGCCACTCAGGGTGGAGCGGAGGCGCTGGGAACCCAGGCTGGTTCTCTCGCGCCCGGAAAATGGGCCGATGTAGTGGTGATGGACGGCTCTCATCCCACCTTGCATCCCCGGCCGGCCGCCCTTTCCAACCTGGTACTTGCCTCAGGTCCCCAGGCCATTCGCTCCGTGTACGTCCAGGGAAAGCAGGCCGTGGAGGCGGGCCGCCACTTGATCTGGGACACTGACGAGGTAACCGAAGCTGTGGATGCATCCTTCAATCGCTGCCTTCGCCGTTCGGGACTGGCCAGCGGGAGACCAGACACCCACGGCTAGAGTTCTTTCGTCCGGCTTACCCGCCACTCCAGGTGCTATGCCGGCTGGGTCTGGGTGACGTGGAGAGGTGGACCGTCTGGAGAGATGAACTTTCCACCCGAGGTTCCAATGACCTTGCCGTTGTCGAACACGATCCGGCCTCCACAGATAGTGGTGAGCACTCGGCCAGCCAGTTCCATTCCGTCATAGGCCTTGCCGCTGCCGCCCGACCTGCTCAGGAATCGGGCCGAGTCCACAGTCAACCCGCCCTGGGGATTGATCAGTACCAGGTCGGCGTCCGATCCGGGGGAGACCGTGCCCTTGCGGGGATAGATACCGAACAGCTTGGCCGGGTTGGCAGTCATCACTTCCACGGCTCGTTCCAAGGGGAACCGCTCGGTCAAACCGGCATCCAACATAGTCGGGACCAGCATCTCCAAGGATGGAATCCCCTGCCCGGAGGAAGCGAAGTCGGCGGCCGCCTTCTCTTCGGGTGTGAAAGGGGCGTGATCGGAGGCCACCACCGACAGTGACCCGTCGGACAGGGCGTCCCACAGATAGGCGACGTCCTCGGCGGGACGTATTGGCGGCCCCACCTTTACGAAGTTGCCGAATCGGGGAATGTAGGAATCATCAAGAAGCAGGTAGTGAGGACATGACTCGCCAGACAGGTCGACACCCACGCTCTGAGCGGCCTTAACCTCTTCGGTGGCCAGCCGGGAGGTGATATGGACGATATGAGCAGGTATGCGTAGTTCTCGGGCAATGGTGGCGACCAGGCCCACCGCTGCAGCTTCCACCATGGGAGGCCGGGACGGGTTACCGAAGCGATCCGTGTCGTTCCGGAAACGATCCATCATCTGCTGGCTCTCGGAGTGCACCGCGCACCGCAGGCCGGTGGCGCTCACCGTGCGCAGGCAGTCATAGATGTGCCCCGGTTCCGACGCAACCAGGCCCTCGAACTCGTTGACCCGTTCGGGCGGAGGATTGTGGGTGAACAGCTTGAATCCGATCGCCCCTGATTCAGCCATGGCCTCCGCCCGGGCGGGATCGGTGATCCCTGCACCAGAGTAGAGGGCAAAGTCCACCAGGCTCTCTGCTTCTCCCAACTCCCGCCGGGCCGCAAATGCCTCAGGCGTGCTGCAAGGCGGGTTGGAGATCGGCATCTCGAACAGGGTGGTCACCCCGGAGGAGGCCGCGGCTCGCGACTCGGAGGCAAATGTGGCGCGCTCGGGATGGCTGGGTGCCCGGCAGTGGAAATGGGCGTCCACCGCTCCGGGGATCACCAGCAACCCCGAAGCATCAATCTCCCGGCGGGCCGGACCCAGACTTCCGGGCACGGAGACTTCGGTGATGAGCGCGCCTTCCACCCCGACATCAGCGGGATAGGAGCGGCCGTCGCTCACCACCGTTGCTCCGACGATTTTCAAATCAAGCATGGATTGCTTCTAGACCGTCTTGTCTATCCGAACAGTTTCCTAGGCCCGCCGATAGCCGATGTCGGGACCGGGACCCCAGCGGGTACCGATGCCTTCCAGGTCGCGACCGGTTTGGGTATAGCCGCCTTCGGAGGAGAAGGCCAGATGGCCTCTCACAAACACCCGCTTGACGTCCTTCATGTGGTCAAGAGAGGCTAAAGGGTCTCCGCCGACAGCTACCACATCGGCAGTCTTTCCGACTTCCAGGCTCCCCAGTTGGTCCTCCAGGCCGAGGAGTTTGATACCCCGGCGGCAGATGGAGTTGAGAGCGTCAAGGTTGTCGGGGCACACTCCGATTTTCACCATGAACTTGAGTTCCTCGGCGATGGCGTAGTGGGGGACCACCGGACTGCCGGCATCGGTGCCGAACACGATCGGGATACCCGCCCGGGCGGCGGCCACATTGCCTTCGAACCGGGAGGTTTCGGCCATCTGGTCCTTGCGGCGTTCCACGTCCGAAACGGTCATCCCGAAGTCCAATCCGAATTTGACCTGCTGTACCAGCGGAGAGAAGGTGGTGACGATCGGAATGCCCTTCTCCACCATCTTTTCGATGGTGGCGGGAGTCATCGACCCCCCGTGCTCCACGCAATCCACGCCGGCGTCGACCACCCGTGAAATGGCTTCGTCAAAGGTGGCGTGGGCAGTGACCTTCATCCCGTTCTGGTGGGCTTCTTCGCACATGGCCCGCAGTTCGTCCATGGTGAACTGCACTTCCTCGTGCGATCCCATGATCTTGATCCACTCGGCGCCGGCTTTGAACTGCTCCCGGATGGCCTTGCGCACTCCGTAGATCCCGTCGGCTTCACGACAGCACCACCAGGTGTGCCCACCGGTCGTGCAGATGGCTCGCCCGTTGGGGAACAGGCGAATCCAGGGCGCCCAGCCGTTGTCGATGGCGAACTTGGCGTCGATGTTGGCGTTGTTCATGCCCAAGTCACGGATGGTGGTGACCCCGGCCGACAGGGTCCGGTGGATGTTCATCACCGCCTTCATGGCGTTGACGGCCGGCGATTCGTTGGCCTGGTCCTCCAGGTCGTGGGTGCCGTCCCACCCCAGGTGGACGTGACAGTTCGACAGACCTGGCAACAGGTGCATGCCGGAGACATCTACGACGTTGTCCCCTGGTTGGGCTTCGGCGGCGCCCACCGAGGAGATCTGCTCGCCTTCGATAGTCAGGTCTTGTTGCTCCGAGGGTCCGCCGTCCAGGTTTACGACGACTCCGCCTTTGAGAATTGTGCGCACAGTTGGGTTCCTTTCTTAGTTGCGGATCAGATTTTGCCGAGGCGGCGCAGGGCAGTGCCCACCGCGGCCAGGTTGGGGAGGGTCAACTCCGAGTAGTTGCGGGAGATCATCACGCCCTCGGCGCCGCCTTCGAAGGAGGCTTCAACCATCGCCTCGCAGTCGGCGGGGCTGATGTCGCGGGCCACCGTTTCAACTCCCAGCCCGATTCCGGGATAGACAGCCACCTGCGGACCGCACGCCTCCACATAACGACGCGTGAAGTCCGCCACGTACTGCGGGCTGAATCCGGCGGGTGGCAGGTCTTCGAACGGCGCTTCGTCCAGGCCGAGAATCTTGTAGAGGATCGGAGTCCACTCGGCAGGACTGGCGTCTCCCAGGATGGTCTGGCACAGGTTGGTCACGAACTTGGCGAACCGCGCTCCGCCCGGGGCGTTGTAGAACACCGGCTTCAGCCAGTCGGCGTACAGCTTGTACTCGGCTGGGTCATGGGCCGCCCGCAACAGCGGGTTGAAGGTGTTGATCATCTGCCAGATGCCGAAGCCCACCTGGTAATCGTCGCCGAAATAGCGGACCAGCCCGGAGATCTCCCGGTAGAGATCCTTGTGACCGTCCCACCACAACTTCTGCCACTGGGAGACTTCGGGATATTCGAACAGATGCCGCAGGAAGGTGATCAACTTCCCGTCGCGAGGCTGGTAGCCGGCCCGTACCGACTTGAGATAGTCGCTGATCTTGCGATACCCCTCGGCGGCGCGCCCGGCGTCGATGTTGCGGCGGTGAGCCTCCGAGCGGCAGTGGACGCAGAAACAGGTGGGGACCTCGTCGCTGACGATCATCGACGACAGAGGGTCTTCCCGTTCGATTCCCCAAAGCATCCCGTTCAGGTCGTACTCGTTGAGCCAGTTGTCGATCACCCCGAACCACCAGTTCCGGTAGTCGGGGTTGTAAAGACAGGGCCGGCTGGCCTTGCGTCCCCACGGGTCGATCTCCAGCACCTGGGCGAATCCGGGCTGCCACAGCGGCTTGGGATTGATGTGGGCCGTCTCGCAGTAGTAGGGGAAGACTTCCATGCCCCGTGCCCGGGCGGCAGGTATCACGTCTCCCAGGATGTCCCAGCCCTCGTAGAGAGGATCAGGAGCGGTGAAGTCCTTTATGGAGGTGCCGTGGTAGTACTGGGGGTTGGGGGGGAAGAAGGCGCCGCCCTGCAGGTTGTCGGGCTCCTGCCCGCCGTGGTCGGGGTAGTCGCCGCTGCCCGACCGTCCGGCGTTGCCCCGCGCCCAGGAGAGGGCGGAGATGAAGATGGCGTTAACCCCGGCCAGTTCAACGAAGATGTCGAGGGTTTCCTCGATGCCCTCGTCGATGAAGCTGATCCCTCCCACCTGCATGCCGACAAAGGTGCTCTCGCTCATCTCACCACTCCGTGCCGTCGGCGGATCACCCGCCCGGCGGAGCCCAGTTCCAGGGCCACGTTGTCGCCCGCCGGAGTCCCGGCGGTGTGGGGCGTCATCAGCAGGTTGGGGGCGCTCCGCAAGGGGCTGTCCGGAAGGATCGGCTCCCACCAGAAGACATCCAGGGCGGCCCCGGCCAGATGCCCGCTGTGCAGGGCGGCCATGAGGGCGTCCTCGTCCACCAAGCGCCCGCGGGCGGTGTTGACGAAGAACGAACCTTGGGGCATCAGGGCGAACTCGCGGGCGCCCATCATCTTTTCGGTCTCCGGGGTGAACTTGTTGTGGAGAGAGACGCAGTGGGACTCTGCCAGCAGTTCGTCGAAGGGAAGGTAGCGGATGCCCAACTCCTGCTCCTCTTCAGGAGAGAAACGGTTGCGCTTGTAGTAGACCACGTCACAGCCGAACGCCACCAGGAGTTTGGCAGCCACCAGTCCGATCTGGCCGACCCCGACCAACCCGACCGTCTTGCCCAACACAGCTTCGAATAGATCCAGCCCCACCCAGTTGTAGGAGTAATTCAACTGGTCGGTGACGAACGGCGCCATGCCTTCCACTATCACCCCGTCCATCAGGCGTTGGTTGGCAGTCGGCAAGCGCTTGAAGAGCGCCAGGATCATCATCACCGTGTGTTCGGCCACACTGGTCGGCCCGGGGGACACGACACCTTCGGTCCACACTCCCAGGGAGTCGCAGATCTCCGATGAGACGGTGGCGCCTCCCGAGTCGATGGTGACCACCCCCTGTAGCGAGGAGAGGGCGCCGAGTTGGTCGTCGTCGAGGCTCTCTTGCATGAGCACCAGGTAGTCGGCCTGCCCGATGGTCCCCGAGCCGAGGGCGTCTTGCAGGACGGTGGCGCCGGTGGGGAGAGCGCGCTGGAGGGCCGCCACCTGGGCGGACGTGAACTCTTCCACCAGGGCTACCGTGGGGCCGCTCACTTGCCGCTCCGGCAGTCGTTCCATAGCCGAGTGAAGCGATCCATGGCTTCGTGCAGTTGATCCCGGGGCGCCAGGTAGGAGATGCGGATGTACTTGACGGCGCCTTCGGCGAAGATGTTGCCGGGCGAGAAGAGGATTCCGTAGTCAACCGCCTTGTCGGCAAAGGAGACGGCATCCATCCCCGAGGCGGAGACGTTGGCGAAGAAGTAGAACCCGCCCTTGGGCTCGCCGTAGGTAACGCCCAGCTTGTCGAAGGTTTCCCGCATGACCTGCCGGCGTTGGTGATACTCCTCCATCATCTCGTCCAGGAACTCCTGCGGTCCTTCCAGGGCGGCCAGTGCGCCGTGCTGGGATGGGAGCGACGTGGAGATGCTGAGCGAGTGACGTGGCTCGGTGGCCGCCAGGATGTAGTCGGCAGGCCCGGCCATGTATCCCACGCGAAACCCGGTCATGCTGTAAGCCTTGGAGAACCCGTTGATGGTGATCGTGCGGTCCCACATATCCGGCAGGGTGGCGAAGCTGATGTGCTGGAAACCGTCGTACACCACCTTCTCGTACAACTCATCGGAGATCACCACCAGGCCCGGATGGGCCCGCACCACGTCGGCGATGGCATTGAGGGTCTCTTCGGTGATCACCCCGGCGGTGGGATTGTTGGGCGTGACCAGCACCAAGAGCTTGGTCTTGTCGGTGATCGCCGCTTCGATTGCCTCGGGCTTCAACTCGAAGTCCTCTTCCTCCACGGTGGGCACGTACACGATGTGCCCGCCCGCCATGGTGATGTTGGCGGGATAAGCCATGTAGTGGGGAGTGGCCAGCAGGACCTCGTCGCCGGGATCCAGCAGAGTCTGCAGGCTGACCGCCATCGACTCCTGAGCCCCGGCGGTTACCAGAATCTCGGACTCGGCGTCGTATTCGAGGTTGTTGTCCTTCTTGAACTTGCGGGCGATGGCTTCCCGCAACTCGATCATCCCTCCCGGAGGGGTGTAGCCGATGTGACCGGTGTCCAGACAGCGCTTGGCGGCTTCGACGATGTGGGAGGGCGTCGGTATGTCCGGCTCGCCTCTCACCAGGCGGATTATGTCGTCACGGTCTTGGACCTTCCGCATTATCTGGAAGTAAGGGGACTCGTGACCGCCGCGAATACGCAGGGTACGCTCGGCCAGCGCGGATCTCAGTGTGCTTTGGCTCATTGGGACTCCATATCTGAGGCTTGGGGGTTGGTTTTGTCTGGATTGGGTTGCAAGTCGGTTGTTGAAACTCAGCCGCCCAGATCGGCGTAGCGCTGCATTCCTTCGGCTATGCCAACCGGGTCCCAGCCAAGTTCGGCTCGCGCCTTGTCACAGGAGATAGTGGTGGCCCGGTCGGGGGTGGCGTCTATGAGCATTTCGGCGTCGGGATCCACCATCAGGCCGAACGACGCCACTGCCGCGTCCAGTACATCCTGGAACGGGATCGGGTCACCCGAGGAGAAGGCGAAGGAACGACTTGCCATCTCGCCGGAGAAGAATCGATGGGCGCCTTCGGCGACATCGTCCACGAAAACCCAGTCGCAGCGGTCCTCAAGACCGATCACCCGTACCGGTACCCCGTCCATAGCGGCATCGGCGAGTTGCTTGGCCTGGGTGACGAACGGGCGGGTGTTACGGAACTCCTCGGCCGGACCGTACATGGAGGTGGGGCGAATGGCGCCGGCGTCGAATCCGAACATGTCGGCGTAGCGATACAGCATGATCTCGGCTGCCAGTTTGGCGGATCCGTACAGAGAGAAACCACCATCGGCGTCTTCTTCGGTGAGCACTTCTTCTTCGAATTGGTTATAGACACCGGCGGAGGAGATGAACAGGAACTTGCTTACCTCTTCTTTCCTGGCGAACTCCAGGGCGTTGAGGGTTCCGATCAGGTTGACGTTTACCAGGTTTGACGGATCCTCCCGAGCCTCCTGGATGCTGGGTGTCAACGCCGCGGCGTGAACGATGCCATCCACGGCTCCCGTGATATCGGTCGACCAGGCGTCGGAGTCAGCCACATCCAGCACCACGTATTCGACGCTGCCGCCGGGGGCGCCTGAACGGGGAGCGAAGTCATCGGGCGGAAGAATGTCGGCCGCCACCACCTGCTCTCCTCCCCGGGCGAAGGCCCGGACCAGCGCTCTTCCGAAAAATCCCCCCGCTCCTGTCACCAGTACTCTCATATCGCCTTCTCGTTCCCTTCTCCTGCGCGGTTGCCCAGGTTCGTCAAGTTCTCATCGAAATCGGCGGCTCCGTGAGGCCACGGTTGGCCAAATCCCTGCTAAATATACTTAGTACGAACCAGAGGTGGTTCTGTGGTGCAGGCCACCTCCTTTGTACGTACCGCCTGAATCCCAGGAAAGGCTTGAAGACATTGAACTTGCACGACCCCTTTTACGACCTGTTTCCCCGCCGGTCCTTCCCTGCTGTCGAGCCGGGGAAAACCGCCCTCTTGACCATTGACCTGCAATACCTGGACGCTCACGTCGACGGGTGGATAGGAAGAATCGCCGCGGATGCCGGTCGGCCCGAACTCATGCAGGAACGCTGGGACAACATCAACGGCATCCTGCCCAACGTGAGAAGGTGCCAGGACGCCTTCCGGGCGGCGGGAGAAGAAGTTATCCATGTGCGGGTGGGCTATCGCACTTCCGACGGGCGGGACGCTGGGAAAGCTTTCATGCCGACCGCCGATCTGGAGCCGGTGGCCCGGGAACCCTTCGACGACGACCTTCTGCCCGAAGTTGCGGCCCAGGACGACGAGATGATCTTCACCAAGTCCTCCGCCAGCGTCTTCAGCACGACCGCCATTGACAACGTGCTCAGGCGAATGGGCATCACCAACCTGGTCCTGACCGGCATTGTCACCGAGGGTTGCGTGGAACTCTCCGCCCGCGACGCCGCCGACCAGGGGTACACGGTGACCCTGGTGAATGACGCCTGCACCTCTTCGACCAAGGACCTTCACGAGAACGCTCTGGTCAGGATGACCGACGGCGGGTTTATAGGCTCCAGGACCACTGACGAGATTTGCGAAGAACTCCAAAACCCCCAACCATCCGCACCCTACCGGCCGGCCTCGGTGCCGACGCCGAACAGCTAAAGGAGTCGAGAAACTATGGCTGAAGGCAAACTGACCCACATTTCCTCCCCCGCCGAGCGGGCAAGACGTCATCGCGTGCTGCGCGAGGCCATGGCCGAATCGGGTATCGACGCCCTGATCATCTGCAGCCGCGGCGACGAGTTCGTGCGGGGTCGCGTGCAGTACGTGAGCGACATCTTCCAATGGGCCGGATGGGGGATGGTGGTGCTTCCCCGCAACGGCGAACCGACTTTCATCGGCGACCCGCTTTGGGGCCTCTCCCGGGTGGCGCTGGTCAACTGGATTCAGGACTTCCGGGCTACGCAGACTCCAGCGACCGAAATCGCCGGGATCCTCTCGGACCACGGCATCTCGAAGGGGACCATCGGAATTGTGGGACTGGCCGACATAACCTCTGCTGCTCACTACATGCAGTTCCAAGACGCTTTCGGGAAGACCGCCACCCTCATCGACGCCACCGACTTCTTCGATGACATCCGTTCGATCAAAAGCGCCGAGGAGATGGAGAATCTGCGGGAAACCTCTCGGATCATCGCCCAGGTGTTCACGAGCCTCGAGGGTCACATCAGGCCCGGAGCCATCGAGAGGGACGTGCTGGCCGAAGCTCATCGCCTCTGCCGCCAGTACGGTTGCCTTGACGGGATTGCCCAGATGAGCCGTCCGCCCTACCGCGCATACACCTTCGGGATGGATGCCGAGATCGACAAGGACGACGTCCTGTGCATAGACCTGGAGTGGGGAGGCCCCTCCGGTTACTGGGTGGAGGTCCGCAGGACCTACAGCTTCGGGCGTCCCTCAGATCAGATCCTGCGGTACTGGGACACCCGGATCGAGACCCTGGACGCCTGCGTCGATGCCATGAAGACCGGCGCCTCCTCCGACGAGGTGCTGGCCGCACGCGACCGGGTGCACCGCAAGTACGGTCAGGGTGGGTTCGATTCGGTGGCCTACACCGCCCACGGCATCGGGCTCGACTCCCATGAGCCACCCTGGGTACCGGGCAAGGAGCGGATCATGCAGACCGACATGGTGATCAACCTTCATCCCCAGATCACCTTCGATGACCCGGCCGAAGCCCTAGCCGTGGGCGGCATCTGCGTCTCCGACAACGTGCGGGTCACCCCCGACGGCGGAGAGAGGCTCACTTACGAAAGAGACATCCTGGTGGACCTGGATGCATAGCAGAGCAGCCCTGGTGGTTGAGCCGGGGCGGGTCGAGATCGCCGAGATCGAAGTCGGCCCTCCCCGGGAGAGGGAAGTGATCCTGCGGATGGAAGCAGCCGGAGTCTGCCGCACCGACTACAAAGTCTCCAAAGGTATGCAATCGGGCCGGGCGCCCCGTTACCCGATGCTCCTGGGCCATGAAGGCGCAGGGGTGGTGGAGAAGGTGGGACCGGGCGTGAGCCGGTTGAAGGAAGGCGACCGGGTGGCAGTGGGCTGCAGGGTTCCGTGCGGATCATGCCCGATGTGTCGGCGCAACGATCCCCGGCGGTGCAACAATTCCTCGCCCCGCGCTCCGATGGTCTCGCGGGCGTCCGACGGCTCCAAGGTGGAGGTACCCATGGGCCTGGGGATGTACTCCGAGCGGATCGCGGTGGACGAAGGCGCCACCTTCACGGTCAGCGACGGCATGCCGTTGACTTCGGCCTCGTTGCTCGGATGCGCGGTGATGACCGGAACCGGCGCTGTCTTCCACACCGCCAAGGTGTGGCCGGGCGCCACCACGGCGGTGATCGGCTGCGGCGGTATCGGCCTTGCCACGGTGCAGGGCGCCAAGATGGCTAACGCCTCCAAGGTGATCGCGGTGGACATCTCCGACCTCAAGCTCGATTGGGCGTTGTCGATGGGCGCAACCCATGCGGTCAACTCGTCCAAAGAAGACGCGGTGGAGGCTGTGCGGGCTCTCACAGGCGGTGGGGGAGTGAATTTCTCCTTCGAGGCGGTGGGGATGGCCGCCACCCTGGAGCAGGCTTTGGGGATGCTGTCTTACGGAGGAGTCGCCACAATGATCGGTGTTCCCCCGGTGGGTTCGGAGGCCGATCTCAATCCGTCGGCATTCTTCCGCAATACGTCCACACTGATGACCACTCACGGTGGGGAAGGGATACCGGCCCAGGACTTCCCGGTGCTGGACTCCCTCTACCAACTTGGCAGCCTCGACCTCGACGCCATGGTTACTCACACCATCCCGCTCGCCGACATGGAGAAGGGCTTTGAGAACCTGGAGTCAAACTCGGCGATTCGCACCGTGGTGGTCCCCGGCTGACCTGGGGGGATGGCTGATCTGCCCTTACAACCCAACAACCTAAAAGAGAATGACAGTGGTGTAGTTATGACTCAAACCACGGTGCATGCATTGGAATCGGCGCATTGTGAGCAACACTTGACAGCTCGCCAGAAACTCTTGGAGATTCTGCGTGATAAGGCTCTTCGGGAACTTCCCGAGCCGATACAGCTTGCGTCAGGCGCTTTCTCATCCCACTTCATTGATTGCAAAGAAGCACTCGCCGCTTGGAGAGATCTACGAGTGGCATGCGAAGCCTTTGTTGAAACCGTCACAGCTGAGGGCCATTGGTTTAACGCAGTGGGTGGTCTGACCATGGGTGCTGACGCCTTGGCGGTCGGAGTCGCTGCTGTCTGTGACAGGTCATGGTTCTCTGTGCGTAAGGAACCAAAGAATCGGGGCACAAGACGCCTGATCGAAGGAGCACAGATCGGCCCGGGAGACCGGGTGCTTCTGGTCGATGATGTGGTGACAACAGGCGGGTCGATATTTCAGGCTTTCGATGTCATTGAGAAAGAAGGCGCCGAGATCGTGGCGGTGGTGACCCTTGTTGACAGAGGAGACTCAGTTAAGTTGCAGTTTGAGGAGATGGATGTCGATTACTTTCCGATGGCGACCTACAAGGATCTAAAGATCCCGCCAGTTTGTCTTGGGTAGGTCGTCGTTGCGACGCCGTGCCGAGGGAGGACTCCGGGACTTTCCTCCCGCCAAGGACGAAACGGCTCGTGTTCTAGCGTTGACACTGCGAGAAGAAATCTTGCTTATCCTTTCCTCTTAGGATTCGACGACACCACAAAGCCGTTTTGGTAATGAAGGGGGATCCGCAATGAGCATCGAGACGATCAATCCTGAAGGAATGTCCGAACCGCCCGAGCCGTATTCCCACGCGGTTCGGGCGGGGGACACTGTCTATCTGGCCGGGCAGGTGGCGTTCGACGCGGCAGGTGAGGTCGTGGGTGAGACCACCGGTGAGCAGGCCGAACAGATCTGGAAGAACATCGCCGAGATTTTGGAGGCCTGCGGAGGATCTGTGGCCAATGTGGTGAAGATCACCTACTTCTGCCAGGACATCCGTGAACTCCCCGAGGAGATGGTGGTGCGCCGGAGGGTGTTCGGCGGCGGCCCCTACCCGGCGGTAACCGCCTGCCAGGCGGCGGCTCTGGGTCTGCCGGGACTCAAATTGGAGGTGGATGTGATAGCGGTGATTCCGCAATGACCGGCTTCCATTCCGAGCAGGTTGCCGCCATGCTCTCCGCAGCCGATTTGAATCCTGAAGATTGGGACCTCGCAGAGTTAGCCGAGTTCCTGGCGGGACAGCGGGCCGGGAAGGATTTCTTAAGGGAGCATTTGGTCCAGACCGACGAGCCCGCATTGCGGTTCGACCCCCGATGGGCTTGAATGCTTCCGGAGTCATCGCCGACCTTGGGCGGCGACTTCGCTCTGGCGAGACCTCTGCCAGGGAACTGGCCGACCGGTCTCTGGCGGCTGCCGAAACTCTCAATCCACAGTTGCAAGCCTTTGTGATCATCGATCACCAGGGCGCCCGGGAAGCAGCCGACCGGGTTGACCGCCAACTGTCCCAAGGCATAGACCCGGGTCCCCTGGCAGGAATCCCGGTGGGCGTGAAGGACATCATTGACATGGCCGGTCATCCCACCCGGTGCGGTTCCCCCGCCTATGCCGAGGCGCCTGCATCCGAACATGACGCGGCGGTGGTGGAACGCCTGAAAGCGGCGGGAGCGGTGATCGTGGGGAAGACCGTCACCCACGAACTGGCCTGCGGAGTCATGTCGCCACCGGCTTCCAACCCCTGGGACACCGACCGCGTTCCCGGCGGTTCCAGCGGAGGGTCGGGAGCGGCCGTTGCGGCCGGCATTGTTGCCGCTGCCTTGGGAAGCGACACCGGCGGCTCGATCCGTATCCCGGCCTCTCTGTGCGGCACGGCCGGGCTGAAGGGGACCTACGGACGGGTTCCCAAGAGTGGGGTGGCGGCGCTCAGTTGGTCGCTTGACCACATCGGACCTCTGGCGCCGACTCCCGCCGATTGCATGCTGGTGCAATCGGTGATCTCCGGTTTCCACCCCTCAGATCCCACCACTTTGAGGGAATATCCGCCCGACGGGTATCCCGCTGCCGATGGGGACCTGGAAGGGGTGAGGCTAGGAGTGATCGATCGCTTCCGAGGTCCCTTGATCCAAAAGTCGGTGGCCGAAGCCTTCGAAGCTGCAGTGAAGGCATTGGCTGACTTGGGCGCCGAGGTGATGCCGGTGGAGATAGAAGAACTCGACATGGTGATGGAAATAGAGTTTTCCCTGGTCAGTGCAGAGGGTGCCGCCTATCACAAACAGTTGATGGTGGAAGCGCCCCACCTGATCGACCCCTCCATCCGAACGCTCTTCGCCGCCGGGCTGATGATGCCCACCGAGTATTACCTCACAGCAATCCGAGGTAGAGAACGCATCCGCAGCGCCGTGCGGGAATGCTTCAACACCAACCGCCTCACCGCCATGCTCACGCCGACCCTGGCTGCCACCGCGGCCCTCAAGGACCAGGAGTCCTTCGACTACGGAGGGCCCAGCGAGGATGTGATCTCGGCCTATGTGAGGACGACTGCACCGGCCGACCTCACCGGCCAGCCCGCTCTATCCGTTCCGTGCGGTTTCGATTCCTCGGGACTTCCGATCGGACTGCAGATCATGGGCCGACCTCTGGAAGAGACCGAGATCGCCCGGATCGGCCAGATTTACCACGATGCAACCGCATGGGATCTGATCCCACCCATCTCCGCCTAGGACGGGCCTGCACGCTTTCCCGGCGGTCTGGGATCTGAACATAAACCCTGGAATTGCCTTACCAGAGAGAGGAGGGATGCGCCTACGGACGCGGACTGGCGACCTGTGGTTGAGCTGGTTGGTTCGGTGACCCTTGCCCGAGGATTCTTTCAGCACGTCCTCGGTCGGGGTGTGGCGCCGACCATGCTGAAGAAGCTAGCCTTCAAACCCGGGAGCTACTTTCACTAGCCCTTCGTTTCCGACCAAGAGAAAGGTGTCAGGTTTGCGCCCTTTGGAAGTTGGAGAGGTCGTCCGGTTCTCTTGGGTGGTTTACAAAGACCGTTTCGGGACGCTGCTAGCCATCAGCCTGGCCTTGGTTGGCGTCCCCTCCCTCATGCAGTGGCTTCCCGGCCAGTGGCTTCCCGGCGTTGGTTTGTTGATGAGCATTGTGCTGCTATTCGCGGAATTGCTGGCGACTGGGGCTTTCATCCGAGTGGCCGCCTCTCATTGCGTTGATCTTCATCCCTCGTCTGGCGATGCCATTAAAGAGGCAGGGGCACGGTATCGAAAGATGCTGGGTATGGGGGTGTGTTACAGCCTGGGAGTGGCAGCGGTGGCGATAGTGATGATCATGATCGGCACCATCATTCTGGCGTTTTTGGCCTTTGGAATGCTCGAGGAGGTCAGTTCCTATGCGGAAGACCCCTTCTCCATGCCCTCGGGAACCCTGTTTCGTTTCCTGGCGTGGACCTTCGTGATGGTCCTCCCCGCCATCGGACTGGCGATAATGTGGTGGGTGGCCCCCATGGCCGTCATGGTGGAAGGAACGGGAGGCATCGCCAGCCTGATCCGGTCATGGCGACTGGTAATGCCCCATCTGTGGAGAACCACCAAGGTCCTCCTGCTGTCCTTGGCTGTTGTGGTGCTCCCCTTTGTGGTTCTCTACTGGCTGTTCCCCTACTACCTGGCGGCTTCGATCATCAGTGTGTTGGTTCTGCCCTTCACTTCTGTTATCGGGACGGTGCTATACCTGGATCTTCGGTCGAGATCAGAGAATCTTGACCCCGAGACATTGGCCTATGAACTCACGTAGCCTGGCAGTACGGGGCCTGACCGACAAGATCTACCCAGTCAGTAACGCTCGACCCGACGCATCTCCTCCAGTTCTGCGCTGCTGCCAGGCGAATCGCACGGAGTGCAGGTAAGCCCACTCAGGCCACGCCGGGACTGCTCGAATTGATCAGCGGGAGTCCAAGAACTCCAGAAGACTTGTGGCGGCTTCTTCCACTTGTGATTCGGTGATCTGGGGGAAGCATGGCAGGCCGATCATGCGCGACGCGGTCTTCTCCGCAGCCGGCAGGGATCCCGGCCCAAGACCCATCCACCGGTAGGCGGGATGCAGATGCAAGGGCGGGTTGTAGTACAGCCGGCTGGCGACTCCTCGGTCTGCCAGGTACTCCCGCGCCTGGTCCCGGACATCTTCAGCGATCATCGCGTTGTAGGCGAAATAGACGTGCCGCGCCCAGGGCGCCTCGAAGACCGGGGTCACCGCAGTTCCCGCAAAGATCTCCCGGTACAAGCCGGCAGCCTTCCGGCGGCCTGCTATGCGGTTTTCCAGGGTTGGCAGCTTCGCATTGAGGATCGCCGCCTGGATAGTATCCAGCCGCTGGTTGAACCCCTCTTCCAATACTTTCCAACCGCTTCCGCCGGTGAGGTCCTTCCCGGACAGCCTCATGCCGGGGGCATGGCCGTAGTTGCGGAGCACCCGGATCCGGTGGGCCAGGTCCGGGTCGTTGGTGACCACCATTCCGCCGTCGCCATACCCCCCAAGGATCTTCCCCGGCGCCACGCTGAAGCAACCCAGGGGGCCGAAGGTCCCGGTGCGCCGTCCCTTGTATTCGCCGCCGACTGCCAAAGCCGAGTCTTCCAGAACTGTTATCCCGTGCCGGTCGGCAATCTCACAGATCGGGTCCATGTCGGCGGGATGTCCGAACAGATGCACCGGGATGATCACCTTGGTGCGGGGAGTTATTTGCTCTTCGAGCCTCTCCGGATCCATGGTGAAGGTGTCTTCGGTGGTGTCTGACAGGAAGACCTTGGCGCCGGCGTGAGTAACCGCCGACGCGGTGGGATTGTCGGTGTTGGGGACCGTGATCACCTCGTCGTCGGGTCCCAGGTTCAAGGCAGCCAAGGCCAGATGAAGGGAGGCGGTTCCCGAACCTACGCCCACTGCGTAGCGGGCGCCCACATAGTCGGCGAAGGCCTCTTCGAAGGCTTCGAGTTCGTCGCCGAGGACGTAGTGGCCACTGGCCAGCACCCGTCCAACAGCCTCGTCGATTTCGGTTTTCAGTGACCGGTACTCCGCAGCCAGGTCGCTCATCGGCACTACCAAGGCAGACTCCTCCGTTGGGTTGCTACGAAGGAGAATGGTAACCCTGCCCGTGTCGACCGCGAGAGTCCTCCGAACTATGGATTGTCAGCGCGATGCTCGCGGCCGGTCGCCGAGGCGTTTCACTGGTGGATTTGGATTCCGTTATAACTGATGCGAAGACGTTCCTTGGGACTGGCTCTGGAGTTTGACGGGCCCCGTCGTTGACAATCGCTCCCAATCCGGTGCCGCGGGGACGAGTTCACGAGGGGGACCAAGGAGGTTCTGCGGCCCGACCGGACTAGGGATGACATGCGGCGCTGCCGGGGGTGGGATCCAAATACCGCCGTCGCAGCCTTCCGAGGGGTTGTCCCGGCCACCGGCCGAGTCAACAGTGCTCGGCACGAGGCGTCGTGACGCAGCCAACGCTGGCAGAATAGAGTAGGAGCACACATGGGAACCGGCCTTCATCCATCGGACTTCGTTTCATTGACGGAGGAGAAGTTGCGCAGAGCTCAGTCAGACCGGCTGGTGACGCTCGTCGACCGTCTCCGGGTAGTGGGCAATCCCTACTGGCGCGGCAAACTCGGAGATGCCGGCGCGGTGGGTTCTCTTGATGACCTGGACCAATTGCCCATGACCACCAAGGCGGAGTTCCGGGAGTCCTATCCCTTCGGGATGCTCGCCGTGCCGTTGGAGGATGTGGTGCGGGTGCACGCTTCTTCGGGGACCTCGGGTAAGCCCACCATCGGCGCCTATACCGCGTCCGATGTGGGCATGTTCGCGGAGGTCAACGCCCGGTCGCTGGCCCTGGCGGGCGCTGATTCGAGTTCGGTGGTCCACGTGGCTTACGGGTATGGACTCTTCACCGGGGGACTCGGTCTCCATTTCGGAGTCGAGGCCTTGGGGGCCACAGCCATTCCTGCATCGGGAGGAAACTCGGGGTTTCAGGTTCGGATGCTGGGCGACCTCGGCGCCACCGGACTGGCATGCACGCCCTCCTATTCACTCCTGCTTGCCGAGCGGGCCGCCGAGGAGGGATTGCTCGACGCAATCTCGTTGCGCTGGGGTATCCACGGGGCGGAACCATGGTCGGAAGGGATGCGGCACAAGATCGAGGAGGCGTGGGGTGGGGGATTCGACGCATGCGACATTTACGGATTGTCGGAGATCATCGGTCCCGGAGTGGCGTCGGAATGGGTTGCACACAGGGGGCGGTTGGTCATTGCTGAAGATCACTTCTATCCAGAGATCATCGATCCTGCTACCGGTAAAGGGCTTGCTGACGGTGAAGTCGGGGAGTTGGTGCTCACCACCCTCACCAAGGAGGCGCAACCGGTGATCCGATACCGGACCGGCGACATAACCCGGCTCCTGCCTCCGGTAGGGGGACTTCCGTTCCGGTGCATGGACCGGTTGTGGGGACGGGTCGATGACATGCTGATCGTCCGCGGAATCAATGTGTATCCCCGTGAAATTGAGACCGTGCTGCTGTCGGATCCCGACCTGGGAGGCCAGTTTCTCATCTATGTGGACAAGCGCGGCGTGCTCACCGAGATTGAGGCCAAAGTGGAGTTGAGAAGTCCCGACCTGCTGTCCAGGCGGGATGTCGTCGCTGAAAGGTTGCAGAGGCGACTGCTCGAAACCCTGAGACTGCGGGTGAAGGTAGCGGTGGCTGATCCGGGAGAGCTTCCCCGCCAGGAAATAGGCAAGGCGAAAAGGGTGCACATCCTGGAGTAGTTGCACAACAGTTGCGCGGGGATGGTCAATCCTGGGCGCGCTCGAGTAATCTGATCACTTCGTGGTCCTCGGTGGGTTGGAAGTCGGCGTAGAACAGGCCGATGGCGCGGAGCCGTCGGGGGGTGGCCACCGCTACGAACTCGTCCACCGTGCTCTCAAACATGGCCGGGGCCTGGCGTGGGGCTACGGGCGTGGCGACCACTATCCGACCGGCTCCCAGTTGGCGGGTGATAGAGCAGGCGGCCAAGGCGGTGAACCCGGTGGCTATGCCGTCGTCGACGATTACGGCTGTCTTTCCCTGGAGATCGGCCGCGGGGCGGCCGTGTCGGAACAACTCGGCCTGCCGGGCCAGCTCCCGTCTCTCGCGGCGTTCAACGTGGGCAATTTGCTGTGCTGTTATGCCCAGTCGCATGACTCGGTTCTCATCAACGATCCGTATCCCTTCCTCACCCAACGCCCCTATGGCGAGTTCGGGGTACAAGGGTGCTCCGAGTTTGCGCACCAGCAACGCTTCGAGCGGCGCCGACAGTCGCCGTGCCACCTCGAAACCCACCGGTATTCCGCCTCGTGGCAGGCCGAGCACCACGGTGGGTTGGTAGCGCAGGTGGTCGAGGCGGCGCGCCAGCCGGCGGCCGGCATGGGATCGGTTTTTGAACCTCAAGGCGCCTTTCTGTGGCAACTCCACCACTTCTGCCATTTGAACGCTACAAGGCGCTCGAAAATGCGCCAATCCAATTTGGCAGATTAAACTGTCGTCAGGACCCATTTAGGAGACGGGGATGCCTTTCTTAGTGCTAGCACAGACTGTTAATGACGCTTGTGGGGTCAACCCTGGTGTGATCTGCAACCTGGTTTTCGACCTTAGCGGCAGCACGGATGCAGCTCGCATCGCTGATTTTGCAGCGCGTCCGGTCAAGGCTGTGCTGATTCTCCTGGTGGCCTGGCTGGGTAACCGGATGGTGCGGCGGTGGTTGGACGGGGCGGTGGAGGGTTGGCTGGACCGGAGTGCGGCGGCGGCCGCCAAAGCCCGTGAGGAGTCGGCCGAGGACTCCGGCCCGGTGGACGGGTTGCGTGAGGCAGCGATTCGCCGGGCCCGAAAGGTGGTCGAGCAGAGTGAACGAAGCAGCCAGCGGACCAGAACGCTGGGCGCCGTGCTGCGATCCTTATCTTCCATCGTCATCTACGGCTTGGCCGTGATGATGTCGCTGGGTGAGTTCGATGTGAACCTGGGCCCTCTGATTGCGGGCGCCGGCATCGTGGGTGTGGCGGTTGGGTTCGGTGCTCAGAGTCTTGTCAAGGACTTTTTGTCGGGGGTGTTCATGCTGCTGGAGGACCAGTATGGGGTAGGCGATGTCATTGATGCCGGAGACACGATCGGCGTGGTGGAGGAAGTGAAGCTTCGTACCACCCAGGTCCGGGACATCAACGGGACGCTGTGGCACATACCCAACGGTGAGATTCGGCGGGTGGCCAACATGTCGCAGGACTGGGGACAGGCCGTCTTGGATATCGAGGTCGCATATGACACCGACATCGGCCAGGCGATGGGGGTTATCAAGGAGGTGGCTGACGGGATGTGGCGGGAGCAACTACCGAACGCCACCATCATCGCCGAGCCCACCATCGCCGGCGTCCAGAGCTTCGGAGAAAGCTCTATGGCGATCAGAATGATGGCCAAGACCGAGCCGGGAGAGCACTTCGCCGCTGCCCGGGAGTTGCGCGGTCGCCTCAAAGAAGCCCTCGACCAGGCCGGAATAGAGATACCCTTCCCTCAACGAACCGTGTGGATGAAGTCGGATCAGCCCCCCGGCGAGTAAGGGAAGCCGGGCCTAGACGGCCGCTACCTCGTTGTAGACCTCGGGTCGGCGATCGCGGTAGAAAGCCCAGTAGCGCCGTACCTCCTCCACCAGGCCCAGATCGAGCTGGCGGACCACCACTTCATCATCGGTGTCCGATCCTGTCTCGCCCACTATCTCTCCCCGGGGGTTGGCGAAGTAGGAGGACCCGTAGTAGTCGGTGTCGGTCAGCCCTTCGGCGCCCACCCGGTTGATGGCGCCTACGAAATACTCATTGGCAACTGCCGCGGCCGTCTGCTCCAGTTTCCACAAGTGCATGGAGTGCCCTCGGGTCGTCGCGGACGGATTGAACACGATCCGGGCGCCCTTGAGGCCCAGCACCCTCCACCCTTCGGGAAAGTGCCGGTCGTAGCAGATGTACACCCCGATCCTCCCGACCGCGGTGTCGAACACCGGATACCCCAGGTTGCCCGGACGGAAGTAGAACTTTTCCCAAAACCCCTTCACCTGCGGGATGTGGGTCTTGCGGTATCTGCCCAAGAAGGTTCCGTCGGAGTCGATCACCGCCGCGGTGTTGAAGAAGGTCCCTTCGTCCACCACCTCGTAGATGGGAACCACCAGCACCATCCCGGTCTCCTTGGCCAGGTCGATCATGCGTTGAATGGTCGGCCCGTCGGGAACAGGTTCTGCGTAGGAGTAGTTGTCGCTGTCCTGAACATTGCAGAAGTAGGGGCTGTTGAAGATCTCCTGGAAGCAGAGCACCTGTGCTCCCTGTTCGGCCGCCTCTTTGGCGTAGCCGACGTTCTTGTCGACCATCGACTCCTTGTCGCCGGTCCACTCCGACTGGACCAGGGCAGCGGTTACTAGCTTGGACATTGAATTCCTCCTGTGGTGCTGGTAGTCATGCTCTGACCGTGGGCGTCAGTCGCCCGTGTCGGAGACTCCGGCCATCATCAAACCGATCTTCTGGCGGTCGGCGTGCTCGGCGTCCACCTCGCCGACGATGCGACCCTCGTAGATAACTGCGATCCGGTCGGCCAAACCCAGGACCTCGTCCAAGTCTTCGGAGATGAGCAGGATGGCGACCGACTTGGAACCCCGCTGTTCGATCAGTCGATCATGAATGTACTCGGCCGCCCCGATGTCCACTCCCCGGGTGGGCTGGGAGGCCACCAGCACGGATGGCGATCCGGACAGTTCGCGAGCCAGGATCAGCTTCTGAAGGTTGCCTCCCGACAGGTTGGACGCCGGAACGTCGAGTCCTGGGGTGACCACCGAGAATTCATCTACCAATTGCCGACTTCTCTGACGGATTTCGCCGTTACGCAGAAAGCCTTTGCGACTCATGGGGGCTTGGTTGTGATTCACCAGGATGAGGTTCTCCGAGACGGAGAAGGCACCTATGGCGCCATCCCGCTGGCGTTCCTCGGGGACATATGCCAGTCCCGCGTCCCTGACCACCGAGGGTTTGCTGCCGGTGATGTCGGTGCCGTCCACCTCGACTTCCCCGGAAGTGGGCTTCCGCAATCCAGCGATGCTCTCGGCCAGTTCCCGCTGGCCGTTGCCGGACACCCCGGCGATCCCCAGGATCTCCCCTTCCCGTACCGAGAGGTTCAGGTCCTCCAAGGCGGGAAGACCACGGTCACCCATGACATTGAGATTGCGAATGGTCAGCCGGGCGCGTCCCGGCTCCAATGGCGGTTTGTCCGGAGCCAGGCGCACCGGGCGCCCGACCATCATCGAGGCCAGTGTCTCCCGGGTGGCCTCCTGTGCGGTCACCTCGCCCATGACCCGCCCATGCCGAAGCACCGTGATCCGGTCGCTGAGGGCCAGGACCTCGTGGAGTTTGTGGGAAATGAACACCAGGCCTCGTCCTGCTTCGGCCATCTGTCGGAGGATCTTGAACAGGTGGTCCACCTCGCCGGGGGTGAGCACCGCGGTGGGTTCGTCGAGCACCAGGAGTTTGACGTCCCGGTACAGGGCCCTGATGATTTCCACTCTCTGACGTTCCCCCACCGACAATTGCCAGATGTAGGCGTCGGGATCGACGGCCAGCCCGTGAGATTCCGACAACTCTCGAATGCGGTCGGCAACCACCCGAAGGTTCATCCGTCCTCTCTTCGAGGTGACGGCGCCCATGGCCACATTCTCTGTCACGGTCAGGGTGGGCACCAGCATGAAGTGTTGGTGGACCATCCCTATACCGTGGTTGATGGCCTCGATCGGGCTGGTGATCGGAGTGGGGGATCCCTCGATCAGAACGTCGCCCTCGTCGGGCTGGTAGAGCCCGTAAAGGATGTTCATGAGGGTGCTCTTTCCGGCCCCGTTTTCTCCCAACAGGGTGTGCACCTCCCCGGCGCGCAGATCGAAGTCGACTCGATCATTGGCGACCACGCCGGGGAAGCGCTTGACGATTCCTCGCATCTCCAAGAGTTGCGTCATCGTTCTATCACCCTGTTGGTTCCTTTCTTATCGGGCTAGTTGGCGCCGGTGTCGATAGTGCCTTCGACGATTCCCTGAATCACGGTGCCCATCTGCTCCATCATCGCTGCGGGTATGTCGAATGCCGGGTTGGGCTCCAAGACCAGTCCGCCGTTGCCGAGGTTGATCTCATACGCGTTGCCGCCCAGTGAACCGGCGGAAATGTCGGCGATGATCTGTCGCAGCACGACTTCCCACTTGTACACCTGAGAGGCAACCACCAGGTCGGGCGCCAAGGCGGTCTGGTTGGCCTGGGTGCCGAACCAGAAGACGCCGTTTGCCTGGGCGACTCCCACCGCGCCGACCACCATCTGGGCCGATCCGGTCAAGACGTCGGCGCCGGAGGCGACGTGCGCCTGGGCTGCTTCAGAAGCCAGAGCCACGTCGCTGAAAGAGCCGATGTAGTTGATGTTCACGGTCACGTCGCCACGGGTGGCAACGGCTCCGTTGTGGAATCCGTCCACGTACAGCTTGGCGTCGCCCACCTCGATGGGACCGACCACGCCGATCACTCCCGACTGGGACATCAACGCGGCGGCCACGCCCATCACGTAACCACCCTCATCGGAGGCGGCGGTGTAGGCGGAGACATTGGGCAGGCCGAAGGTATCGGCAGCGGTCCCCCAGGCGAAGGCGATGTCGGGGTAGTCCGCGGCGATCTCCTGCAGGGATCCACCGTACTGGGAGCCGTGGGCGATGACCAGGTCATAGCCTTCCTCGGCGTAGCCGCGGATCGCCGCGGCGGCGTCCTCGACTATGAAGGTGCCGTCGGTGATGGCCACCTCGGTGCCCGGATGCTCGGCGACGATCACGTTCACCGCGTCCACGATGCTCTGCGTGAAGGCCAGGTCATTGGAGGCGCTCGGGGCGACCACCGCAATGCGCAGCGGCTCCATCGGCGTCATCATGGCTTCCATGGTGTTGATGCTGCCGGCGATGATTCCGGCGACGGTGTTGTCGGCGGCGGCACGTACGTCGGCAGGCAGGTCGAAGCCGTCGTTGTACTCGATCACCAGTCCCCCGTTGGCCAGGTCGATCTCGTAGGCCTCTCCGCCCATCTGGCCGGACGCCAGGTCGGAGATGATCTCCCGCAGGACGACTTCCCACTTGTACACCTGTGACGCCACCACCAGGTCGGGCGCCAGGGCGGTCTGGTTGGCCTGGGTGCCGAACCACAGAGCGCCGGCGCCCTGGGCGACTCCCACCGCGCCGACCACCATCTGGGCCGATCCGGTCAGGACATCGGCGCCGGAGGCGATATGAGCCTGGGCTGCTTCAGAGGCCAGGGCAACGTCACTGAACGACCCGATGTAGTTGATGTTGACGGTGCCGGCGCCGTTGGCGATGGCCCCGTTGTGGAATCCGTCCACGTACAGCTTGGCGTCGCCCACCTCGATGGGACCGACCACGCCGATCACACTGGAGTCGGTCAGAGCGGCAGCCATAACGCCCATCACGTAACCGCCCTCATCGGAGGCGGCGGTGTAGGCGGAGACATTGGGCAGGCCGAAGGTATCGGCAGCGGTCCCCCAGGCAAAGGCGATGTCGGGGTAGTCCGCGGCGATCTCCTGCAGGGATCCACCGTACTGGGAGCCGTGGGCGATGACTAGGTCATAGCCTTCCTCGGCGTAGCCGCGGATCGCCGCGGCGGCGTCCTCGACTATGAAGGTGCCGTCGGTGATGGCCACGTCGGTGCCCGGATGCTCGGCGGCGATCACGTTCACCGCGTCCACGATGCTCTGCGTGAAGGCCAGGTCATTGGAGGCGCTCGGGGCGACCACCGCAATCCGCAGCGGCTCCATCGGCATCTCTTCTTCCATCTCCTCTTCCGGCATCTCCTCATCGGTGGTGGCCTCTGGGGCAGCGGTGGTTTCGGGAGCGGGCGCGGCGGTGGTCGGCGTCTCCTCAGCGTCTTCTCCGCATGCGGTGGCTACCAGAGCCAGGACCGCCAAGACAGCCAAAAGCCGGGCAAAGCCCGGTTTCCTGTAAATATGCATTGGTGTTGCTCCTTGATTTGATTGGGTTCGTACGTTGTCTCGGTTGTGAAAGTCCATCTATCCCCCCCGGATGAAAGGCTTGGTGAGGGCGGTGGGGGCTCGGAACCGGCGGGCAGCTACCACCAAGGCCAGAACCGTGATCACCGCTGGAATCATGGCGGCCAGATCGGAGGCGCCGAGCGGGATTATCCCCCGGGTCTTGAGCAGCAGCACCACTGCCGAGACCATTCCATAGACCAACGACCCGGCCATCACTCCGATCGGTCTCCATGCCCCGAAGTAGACCAGGGCGATGGCGATGAAGCCTTGCGCATTGGTGAGGTTTTGCTGGAAGATGCCCAGCCCGATGGCCAGCACCGCTCCCGCCGCTCCGGCGAGAACCCCGCCAATGGTCACCGCCGCGTAGCGGACCCTGGTGACGCTGATGCCCTGGGAATCGGCGGCTTCGGGGTTCTCTCCCACTGCCCGGATGTTCATCCCGAAGCGGGTGCGGTTGATGATGTAGGTGCATACCGGAATGGCCAGGAAAGCCAGGTAGATAGGGATGCTGTGATTGAAGATCAGGTCCCCCACCACCGGGATGTCCGAAAGCAGGGGAATCGGGGCCTTCTGGAAGGACGGAACCGGCAGGGGAGTCCCCACCAGTCTTTGGAACAGCAGGTCACTCATGCCCAGCCCGAACAGGTAGACGCCGATGCCGCTGATGCCCTGCTCGGCCAGCAGCGAGACGCTGACCACCGAGGAGAGGAGTCCCAGGAACAGCCCGATCGCCAACCCCACCGCCAACCCCACCCAGGGACTCTGAGTCTTCAGGGTGGTGTAGTAGCCGCCGAACGCTCCCAACAGCATGATGCCGTCCACTCCCAGGTTGAGCACTCCGCTGCGCTGTCCGAACGCCTCTCCCAGGGATGCCAGCAAGAGTGGGACCGCCAAACGGATACCCGAAGACAGGGTGGCGACGATCACCACGCCGGAAAATATGTCAGCCATCGTCGTCATCCTCCCGGGAAAGGGGCTTTGGGGATTCGTCATCTTCGGTCGAGGAGGTGGCTATCGCCGAGATACGCCGGTCCTCACGCTCTCTCACCTGGCGGCGGTATCGATCAAGGCTGACCACGAACAGCACCACCAGTCCGTTGAGCGCCAGTACCAGTGCAGTCGGGACCTGGGCAGCCCGCTGCAGCGCGATGGCGCCCACCAGCAAGCCTCCGAACAGGAAGGAGGAGGGAATCGTCCACAGTGGATGGAGTCCTCCGAACAGGGCAGTCACTATTCCATTGAAACCGGCGCTGCCGGTGAATCCGATGGTGCTGCCGTCCGTCACCATCCGGTGTCCTTCGGAACCCAACACCAGGATCGAACCCGCCAGTCCGGACATGGCGCCACTCAGGGTCAGGGCCCAGACCACGTTCCGCTCCACCGACATCCCCGCATACCGGGCGGCGTCGCCGGACAGGCCGACGGCTCGCAGGCGATATCCGGAAGTGGTTCGCCACAACAGCACATACACCAGCACCGCCACCAAAACCGCGATGACCGGTCCTATGTGGAGACGCCCGCCTTCCACAAAGAGCGGCAGATCGGTGCTTTCGGGCAATCTGGCGGTTTGAGGAATCCGGGTACCGCGTTCGATTTCCATGGGATCGATGAGCGGAGCCCTCAGCAGCCAGTTCATCGCTTGAACAGCCACCACATTGAGCATGATGGTGCTGAGGATCTCGTTCACTCCGAAGTACGCCTTCAGGGCTCCGGGGATGGCGCCCCAGATCGCTCCTCCCACCACTCCTGCTCCGAGCGCCAGGGGTAGCGCAATCGCGGCGGGGACATCGGTCATCCCCAGTGCGACGATGGTGGAGGCCAAAGCACCGGACACCATCTGGCCCTCCCCCCCGATGTTGATCACACTGGCGCGGAACGCGATGGTGATGCCCACACCCACCAGCAGGAGGGGAGTGGACTTGAGAGCGGTCTCCACCAGGGCGCCTCCACTTCCGAAAGCACCCTTGGCCATCGCCCAGAACCCGGTGAACGGGTTGGCCCCCAGCATTGCCAGCATCACCGCACCGATTGCGAAAGCGCCCAGCACCGCCAGGGCCGGCACGCTGTAGGAGAGCAGTTGGGTGCGGAGTCGGGGACCTGCTTCCGAAGGACCTCTGGAGGTCATGCCGGGTCACTCTCCGACATCAGAGATTCGCCTTCTGGGAACACCGGCAACAAAGCAATTGTCTCCATATCAGACCTAGTCGCCGCGGATTGCATTGAGATAGTTGTAGATGGTAATTCTGCTCACTCCCATTGCCTCGGCAACCGTTTCAACCGACTTCCTGATCAGGAAAACACCCTGCTCGTCCAGGATTCTCACTGCTGCCTGTTTCTTCTCTCTGGGCAACTCCCCCAGGGCTCCACCCATCTGGCTTTCCACCGCGTTGATAATCCTGTCCACGGCGCCGTGTAGGTCCTCCCGACGGGTCGGATCGATGAACGCATCCGTCCAAGTCATCGGGTGGTCCACCCCCGAGACCAGACCCGGGGCCTCGTCATGGTCTGCGGGTGCTGTCTCCTGCCGACGGCCGGGGGCAACCGATTGGTCGGCGCCCGTCAGCGTGAGGTTGAGCAGGATGCGGGTGGCGCCGTTCTCGAAAGCGGACTGCATGATCTTGGGCAGCACCGACCTGAGAGTCTCCGGACTGCCTTCCACTATGTTTCCGAAGGGTCCCAACACAAATTCCAGCCCGGCGCGGCGCAGCACATCCAGGGAACTGAGTACATGCGGTCCGGGACTTCCCTCAGTGAACGGTTCAATCAAGAATTCCAGCCGGCAAGTTTCTTCCGAAAGCGGGCTACCAATAGTCATAAGAGGTGCTGTTGTTTTTCCCTTTTGGCCATTTGACAAATTGTAAAAAGCAATGGTACATTAACTATTCATGAGTCGCAACTTAGACGTGGGTATGGCCCAGATGGGTCCGACGGCGCGCCATGCCACCCGGGGAGAGGTTGTGAAGCGGATGATGGAACTCCTCCACGAGGCCGCTGAACGGAAAGTGGAGTTGCTGGTCTATCCGGAGTTGGCGCTCACCACCTTCTTCCCTCGCTGGCACATCGAAGACGAAGAGGAAATGCTCTCCTTCTTCGAAGAGGAGATGCCATCGGAGGCCACTCAGCCCCTGTTTGACGAGGCGGCCCGTTTGGGAATCGGATTCTGCTTGGGCTATGCGGAGGTGCTGACCGACGACGAGGGTGTGACTCACCGGTACAACACCCAGATTCTGGTGGAGAGGGACGGTTCGCAGGTTGCCAGATTCCGCAAGATCCACATCCCCGGGCATGCAGACAACCAGGAGTGGCGACCCTTCCAGCATCTTGAGAGGTATTACTTCGAGTCTGGTCCTGGCGGGTTCGGGGTGTGGAGGGCGTTCGGGGGCATCGTGGGCATGGCTATCTGCAATGATCGCCGGTGGTCGGAGACCTACCGGGTGATGGGGTTGCAGGGCGCCGAATTGATCCTCATCGGATACAACACCCCCTATTTCTACGCTGCCGATCCCCAGCAGAACGCGCTGCAGAACTTCCACAATCATGTGGTCATGCAGGCCGGGGCCTACCAGAACGGATGCTGGGTGGTGGGCGTCGCCAAGGCCGGGACAGAGGAAGGGGTGGAGAACATAGCCCAAAGCGTCATAGTCGCCCCCTCCGGTCAGATCGTTTGCCAAACCATCACCGACGGCGACGAATTGGCGGTAGCCCGGATCGACTTGGACTTCTGCCGCTTCTACAAAGAAAACGTCTTCAATTTCGACCTGTACCGAGTGCCGGAGCATTACCGGATTATCAGCGAGACCAGGGGCGCTATCCTCCCGCCCGAACCAGAGTAGACCATGACCTTGATGGAAACCCGCCCCACCGTTTCTTTCCGTGTGAACGGAGAGGAGGTGTCGGTGAGGGCCGACCACCCCCATCTGCTGGCTGCGCTGCGAGAGGAGTTGGGGATCATCTCACCCAAGGATGGGTGCGCTCCCTCCGGGCAATGCGGATGTTGCACGGTGCTGATCAACGGAAAAGCGGTGGTCAGTTGCCAGGTGCCCCTGGCGCGGGCGAAAAGTAGTGAAGTTGTCACAGTGGAGGGACTGGACCCTGTGGAAAGGGACCGTATGGCCCGGGGGTTCGCGGCCACCGGCGCCCTGCAGTGCGGTTTCTGCACTCCCGGGATCGTGATCCGCGCCAAGGCGCTCATCGATCAGAAGGGCCCGGCTTTGAACCGGAAGACCATCAACGGTCGGCTGGGCGCTCATCTTTGCCGGTGCACCGGTTACACCAAGATCGTGGAGGCCATCGAGTTGTTGGCGTCGGGAGAGCCGATTCCCACGGTGGCCCGCCCGGGCGGGGTGGGCAAGAACGGCGCCAAGTACGAGGCGCAGGAGTTGGCGCTGGGCGACCGTCCCTACATCGACGATCTGGTTTCGCCCATGATGCTGCATGCCGCGCTGCGGCTCACCGATCACTCCCGAGCCGATGTGTTGGCCATCAACACCGATGCCGCTGCAGCCTATCCGGGAGTGGTGAAGGTGATCACCGCCGCCGATGTCCCCGGGGAGCTTCGGGTGGGTCTGATCCACAAGGATTGGCCGGTTTTCATCCCGGTGGGCGGCCGTACTTCGTATTCGGGAGATGTCCTGGCGATGGTGGTGGCGTCCGATGTCCAGACCGCCCGCGAGGCGGCCGATCTCATCCACGTTGAGTACCGGGTCCTCACTCCGATCAGCGATCCCGAGCAGGCCTTGGCCTCCGAGGACGCGGTTTGGGGGCTTGACGGGAACTTGCTGTCTGTCTCGACCTACCAACGTGGAGATGTGGAGAAGTCCCTGGCCGAATCGGCCTACACCGTTCACCAGGTTTTCCACACCCAGCGGGTGGAGCACGCATTCTTGGAGCCGGAGTCGACCGTGGCGGTTCCCTTCCCCAACGGTGACCTCCATGTCTATTCGGGTGGCCAGGGAGTGTGGGACGATCGCAACCAGATCGCCTCGGTTCTGGGGATGGATCCGTCCCGCGTCACGGTGGAGTTGGTGTCCAACGGCGGCGCCTTCGGGGGCAAGGAGGATATGGCCAACCAGGCTCAGACCGCTTTGGCCGCTCATCTGCTGGGAAGGTCTGTGAAGTGCACGCTCACCCGGGAGCAGTCTTTGCACATCCATCCCAAACGGCATCCCATTCGCATCGAGTTGTGGGCAGGCTGCGACGCCGAGGGCAGGCTCACCGCTTTGAAGGCGCGGATGCTGGGAGACTCTGGGCCGTACGCCTCGGTGGGGATGAAGGTCTTGGAACGGGCGGCCGGCCATGCCAGCGGTCCGTACGTTATGGGCGCCATCGACGTGCAGGCCGCCGCGGTGCGCACCAACAACTCGGTGTGTGGCGCCTTCCGGGGGTTCGGGGCCAACCAGGCCCAGTTTGCCATGGAGGGGATCATGGACCGCTTGGCAGAGAAGGTGGGGATCAGCGGTTGGGAGGTGCGGGCTCGCAATGTGGTGGAGCCCGGTTCGGTGTGGGGCCCGGGACAGATTATGGACGAGGGATCGCGAGGAGCCCGTCGGTGCCTGGAGGCGGTAAAGCCTCATTACGAACGCGCCATCGAGGAAGGAAAGGCCGTTGGGGTGGGGCTGGGGTTGAAGAACTCCGGTTTGGGCAACGGTTTCCGGGAGGTTTCCCGGTCGGTGGTGCGTTTCCGGCACGACGGGACGGTGGAGGTACGGCACTGCTGGACGGAGATGGGCCAGGGTGTGCACACCGTGGCCCTGCAGGTGGCGGTGGAGGAACTGGGTATCGACCCGGACCGGATAGAGGTGATAGTGGACACATCCCGCGAACTGGGGGCGGGTCAAACCACCGGATCAAGAGGCACCCTGATGGTGGCGGGTTCTGTCGCCGACGCCTGCCGGAAGGCGCTGGAGGGTGGCTGTGAGCCGGGGGTGGACTATCACGGCGTGTGGCTGGTGGACTGGACCAACAGCCTGAAGGAGGGATTGGAGAATCCGGTCATCCACTCTGCTTTCGGCTACGCCAGCCAGTTGGTGATCGCCGATCCGAAGACCGGGAGAGTGGAGAGAGTGGTGGCCGCTCACGACGTGGGCAAGGCCGTCAATCCGGTGCTGTGCGAGGGGCAGATCGAGGGTTCGGTTCACATGGGATTGGGATATGCCCTGACCGAGGACTTCCCTTGTGACTCCGAGAGCAGGCCCACCAACATGACGCTGCGAAGCCTGGGGATCATCCGCCCCAAGGACATGCCGGAAGTGGAGGTCATCCTGGTGGAGGTCCCCCAGCCCGACTCGCCGTACGGGATCAAAGGGGTGGGGGAGATCGGTTTGGTGCCGACCGCCGGAGCAGTTGCGGCGGCTCTCCACCAAGTCGATGGGGTCTGGCGTACCCGGTTGCCTTTCAACAAACACCACCCTCTGGGACGAAGGCGCTGACATGGGCCGGGAAACTCCCGGGCTGGTGTGCGCTCATCATCACCTTTACTCGGCTCTGGCGCGGGGTATGCCCGCTCCTCCCCGCGTTGCACACAGCTTCGGGGAGATTCTGGAGCAGGTGTGGTGGCGGTTGGATGTCGCCCTCGACGACGACATGGTCTATTGGTCGGCCAAGTTGGGCGCCCTGGAGGCCCTGGAGCGGGGAACCACTGCCATTGTGGACCATCATGCCTCCCCTTCGGCGATAGAGGGGTCTCTCAGCCTGATTGCCGATGCCTGTGCCGAGGTGGGGGTTAGGGTGGCCTGTGCCTATGAGGTCACCGACAGACACGGACCCGATGGCGCCCGCCGGGGCTTGGAGGAGAACCGTCGGTTTCTATCGGAGGGCGGCAGAGGATGGGTGGGCGCTCACGCCTGCTTCACCCTGTCCGATGACACCCTGGAGGCGGTGTGTGGCCTCGCCGAGGACTTGGGAGTGGGGGTGCACATCCATGTGGCGGAGGGAGTCGAGGATCTCGACGCGGGGCGACGTCTGGAGGCAAGGTCACGGGATGACTGGCTGCTGGCCCACTGTGTCCACCTCGACCGGGAGTTGGCAGGGACCATTCTGCACAATCCTGAGTCCAATCTGAACAACGGGGTGGGGTATGCGCGGCCGGTCAGGTTCCCCAACCGGGTGGCCCTTGGGACCGACGGGATCGGAGGCGACATGCTGGGGGCGTTCCGAGCCGCCTACCTGCGGATGCGAGAAGATGATGTGACGGCCTCTCCCGAGACAGCTTGGTCCTGGCTGGAGACAGGGTGGGAGTTGTTCCCCGAAGCCAGGGAGGACCGAGTGATCTGGTCGTACGCCCCCATGGGTCCCTGGCATCTGGCGTTCACTCCGGGGGTCCGGCCCCTTCGCGTGGAGGTCGGGGGTGAGGTGGTCTTGGAGGAGGGTCGGGCCACCCGGGTCGATCCCGATGAGGTGCGGGCCAAGGCCGCCGAGCAGGCCGCCCGTCTTCATGCCCGTCTGTAAGACATAAAAGGAAGGAAGTTGTAAACATGTCCGGCGCCGATCCATTAACTCCATATCCATTGGATCTGCTGTTGGGGAGGGTGGCTTCCGAGTGGCAGTCCCGGCAGCGGATCTTTGATCTTCTCAAGGCCAGGATCTGGAAGAGGCCACCCGATCTTGACTTGAGCTTTTCATTTCTGGGACGTCCCTGCGCCTCTCCGATCGGCCCTGCGGCGGGGCCGCACAGCCAGATGGCCCAGAACATTGTGCTGTCGTGGCTGGGCGGTTCGCGGCTGTTCGAATTGAAGACGGTCCAGGTGCTCGACCGGTTGGAGATCGGCCGGCCCTGCATCGATATGCAGACTATCGGCTACAACATCGAGTGGAGCCAGGAACTGCGGGTGGAGGAGTCCTTGATCGAGTACGTGAAGGCCTGGATGATGATCCAGATTCTCGCCAACTGGGAACCGGTGGCCGAGATTGTGGGTCCCGACCCGGGGTCTTACGTCTTCGACATGTCCGTGGGGTATGACCTTGAAGGGATCTCCACCAAGAAGGTGTCTGACTTCATCGTGGAGATGAAGAACGCCAAGGCCCGGATCGACTCCTTCCGACCCCAGATACCCGAGCCGTTTGCCCATCTTCGAGATCTTGACTTCCCTTCCCGGATTGCTGACACGGTTACGCTCTCGACATTCCATGGGTGCCCTCCCCATGAGATCGACGCCATCACCAAACACCTGATGACCCGGCACGAGTGCGATGTGATCGTGAAACTCAATCCGACCCTGCTGGGCATCGCCCGGGTGCAGGAGATCCTCCACGAAAGGCTCGGGTACGACCATATCCCGCTGCTGCCGCAGGCCTTCGTTGACGACCTGCAGTTCGACCAGGGCCTGGAGTTGATCGGGGGCCTGCGGGAGTTCGCCCGTCGGCACGGCAGGAAGTTCGGGATCAAGCTGAGCAACACCCTGGTGGTGGGCAACGACAAGGGCTGGATGCCCGACGATCCCATGTATCTGTCCGGACCGCCGCTGCATGTGATCACCTCGACCTTGCTGGACGAGTTGATCTGTGCCCTACCGGGGGTCTTCAATCTTGCAGGCCATGGCGGCGATGTTCAAGTGAGCTTCTCGGCCGGGGTCAGCAAGGACAACCTCACTGACACCCTGGGGATGGGAGTGGCGCCGGTCACCGTCTGTTCGGACCTGCTCAAACCGGGCGGCTACGGTCGCCTGGCGCCGATGCTCAACCGCCTGGCGATAGATATGCGAAGAGTCGGGGCAACCGACCTGGGGTCCTGGCACCGTCACAAGTGGCAGGAGGCACAGGCTGCCGGGTACCGAGGTCCGGTGGAGGCGCACGTCATGGCTATGACCGAGGGCAGTGACACCGGCAACTACCACCTGTCGGGCAATGAGAAGCTACCTCGAGCCTTGGACAAGGAGTTGCAGATGTGGGGGTGCGTGGCCTGCAATTTCTGTGTCACCGTCTGTCCCAACGATGCGGTGATCCGGTTGGCGACCGTGCCGGAACTCAAGGACGAGATGACCGACCGGTGGCAATACTTCATACTGGCCGAGTTGTGCAACGAGTGTGGGAACTGCCTGACCTTCTGCCCGGAGGTAGGCGATCCTGCGGTGATCAAACCGAGGCTGTTCGTGGATCGAGACCGATTCGAAGCCGACCAGGAGCAGGGCTTCTTCCTCACTCCGACCGCCGACCGTTTGGGAATCCTGGCCAGTCCCGGCTGGGAGACGGAGGTGGCCCCGCTCACCGCCATGCTCAACGGCGCGGAGGGCCTACCGCTTCGCCCCGAGGAACTGTCGACCTAGCCGATAGGGTTCTTAACCAGCCGAGTCCGCAACGGGCCGACAGGCGTCGTCCCCGGTGTGGGCCAAGGAGCCCTACCCATAAAAAAGACCAGCCACGTGGCAGCCCAGGCCGCAGGGTCCATCCGACCCACCGAGTCTTATGTCCGTCCCCACGCGGGGAAGGGGATGGCCATGGCGGCCCTCTCCACGGTCCTGTTCGCTGTGGTCTCGGTGGCCGTGTTCGACCTCTTCTCGCACCACACCACTTTGGAGTTGACCTTCCGGATGAACCTGGCGGGATTTGTGATCTTCATGGTCATCGGGTGGTGGAGGAAGGCTCTGCACCCGCGTGGTCGCCTGGGAACACTGCTGCTTCTGGGGTCGTGCGTCGTAGCGGCGACGGTGCTGTATTACGTGAGCCTCGCCCGTCTCGGTCCGGGTCCTTCGGCCACGTTCGCGTTCATCATGGTTCCTACTGTGCTCATCTGGACGCGGGTGAAACAGAGCGTTCCCGTGCCGTTGCGGGCGTGGGCCGCGGCGGCCATCGTCTGCCTGGGCGTTTCCCTGGCGACCGAGACCTGGACTTGGGAACGGGCCGACCCGATCGGCATCGTCGCCGGTGTCGGCTCGGCAGTGTTCATGGGGGGCTATCTGCTCTTGGTGGATCGCCTGGGTGGCCTCCCGCCGGTGACCATCGGGGTGTGGATGAGGGTCTCCGCCGCGATGCTGATACTGCCGATCTCCGGGATAGGGCCCATCGACCTGCCGATTTCGAAGTGGTTGGTGCTGGGCTTGGCCGCGGCGGCCAGCGCTGCCGGCATTCTGCTGGAAATCGCCGCGGTGGCCCGCGCCGGTCCGGGCACGGTGGGGACAGTCCTCACCGCTCAACCGGTCGTATCCTCCGGAGTGGCGTGGCTGGTGCTGGGAGAGAGTCTGACTTGGATGCAAACCGCTGGCATCGCGGTGGTGGTCTTAGGAGGCTTGACGCTCCACGGCCGCCCGAAGCTGAGATCGCGGTCGCAAAGCAACTCCAGACGTCCCTCTTCTGAGGGCCGGGGATCCGGCAATAAAATGCGGGTTGGGAAGGAGGCGGTTGACGACCTCCACCGGGGGTCTTCCCAAAAAGGAGTGGTTTGAAGGAGTGGTTTGATGGACGGAACGGTTTCTTTCACCAAGATGTCGGACGGTACGGCCGAGGATTATGCGCTCCTGTCCGAGTATGAGCAGGAGGAGTTGGACGAATTCCCCGATCGGGTACTGCAGTGGCTCCGCTCGATGGATGAGCACACCGGTTACCAGATCACCCGTCTGGGTCACTCGTTGCAGGCGGCCACCCGCGCCTATCGGGCCGGAGAGGATGAGGAGATGGTAGTGGTGACGCTGTTGCATGACATCGGCGATGTGCTGAGTCCCGCCAATCACTCCGAGGTTGCGGCTGCTCTGTTGCGTCCCTACGTCTCGGAGGAGAACTACTGGATCGTCAAGTACCACGGGATCTTTCAGGAGAAGTACTACGCCCATCACTACGACCGTGATCCCGACGCCCGGGACCGGTACCGCGACCACCCTCTTTACGAACGGACCGTGCAGTTCTGCGCCGATTACGACCAGGTCTCATTCGACCCCGACTATCCCACCGAGCCACTGGAGTTCTTCGAGCCGATGGTCCGCAGGGTCCTGTCCAAACCCCGCCATCCCTCCACCTGACCCGACAGTCCCCGATGCTGCCACGAATCTATCCTTTGGATACCTGCCGGGTGGCCGAGCATAGGGACGTCGAATGCTGCGGATGAAGATCAAAGGACACCGTGAACGTCACGCCGCGGTGTGCAGGAAGACCAGGAGGTAATCAACCCGAGTGTTCCCCGCCCAATCCCAGACTCTCGGGCTCGATGACGGCGCCGGTCTGCGGGTGGTGCGAGCGCGGTTCGTGGACGAGGAGAAGTTCGACTGGTCGCTGTTCGAAGGATACGAGAGTCTTCGGGTCCTTACCTACTCGGCCAGCAGTTCGGCCGTGGTCAGGATGCTCGACGACTTTACTTTCGAGAGCTTCGAGTGCGTGTTCGGAAGCGAGGGGGTGCTCGGGAACTTCCTGGATGTGCTCGCCTTCCAAAAGGTGGTGACCGGACAGACCCGGGCGGCCATCATGGGCCTACGGGATGAACGACACCGGCGCATCCTGGAGAAAGTCGCCGAGGGACAGGCCAGGTTCTGGGTGCTGCGCCAGTACGTGGCCCACGCCAAGCTGTATCTGTTGTCGGGCGGGCGCGGCACACGGGTCATAGTGGGCTCGGCCAACCTGTCGGAGCGAGCCTTCTCCGGTATCCAGCCCGAGACCCTGGTGGTGTTCGACAACGACGACGCGGCGTGGAGTCATTACAGCCGCATGTTCGACGCCATCCGTGATACAGGCGCCGATGAGATTCCGCTTCCGAAGGAGCGAATAGTCCAAGCCGAGATCGAGGTGACGGATGCCCCGGTGCTGTCGGACGACCAAGCCACCGTGATCATCGAGGCGCCCGATCCGGCCGACGTCGAGGTGTCGGCGCCGGTGCAGATGGAGCGGATCGAAAAGGTGGCTGCGGTGTTGAAGCCGCGCCTGGCTGCGGCCATCCCGACCTTCCGGGCCGGAAAGCAGAGGGTCACCCCGATCGTCAAAAGGGAGTTGAGCCGCATTCGGCTGGTCAAATCGAGCGACGAGGCGGACAGTCGCCATTTCTCCCTGGACAGAGCCGGCAGTAGGGCGGTGCTGTCGGGAGAGGACTTCCCCCTGAGTTGGGACGACGCCTCGGTCCGCGCCGACGCCCGGCTCATCCTTGACTTCTTCGGCAACTACGAGGGGGCGTTCGAGGGTGACGTGCCCACTCTCCAGCGTGACTATTTCACTCTGATGGCCTGGCTGTACTTCTCGCCCTTCATCTGTGATCTACGTTCGCTGGCGCATCTGCGGGACAGTGACGTGGTTCGCTATCCCAGCTTCGCCATCATCTTCGGCAAGTCCAATTGCGGCAAGACCAGCCTGGTGGACACCTTGACGACCTCCATGTTCGGTCGCCCCCACACGGTCGACAAGAGGGGATTCACGACCGCTCAGTTGCGCGGCCTGCAGCACGCCTACCGGCGTCACCCGGTGGTCTTCGACGATGTGGGCCGGAGAGCCTTCAACCAGCACGGCAAGGACATGATCAAAGACGAGTTGCCGCCCTCGGTGGCCGAGTATCCGGGGTTCGTCCTGTCGATGAACGCCGAGCCGCACTCCTTTCCGGATGAGATCGCAAAACGCAGCATGATGATCTACACCACCACCGCCCTCCCCGCTCACAAGGAGGGTCTCCGGCAAACCCTCCAAGGTGATGTCCAGCAAATCCGAAGAGGGCTGACCGGGCATCTGTACAGGCGCTATCTGACCGATGTCATGGCCCGCCTGGAAGAGGACCGTCTTCCCGAGGACTGGTTGTCGGTATCGTCGTCAGTGCTCGGGACCATCCTGGCAGAGGCGGCCGAGGGTTCCCTGCCGCACTGGTGCCGGGAAGCCACCTGGCTTGATTACGCCGACCAGCGCTACGACCGGGTGAGAGACCGGGTCCTCGCCCTGCTGAGGACATCGGCCTACGCCAAGAGGGAGGGCGACAATCCGACCGGTTGGACCATCGACGGGAACAACGTGATCGTCTGGGAACAGAGGGATGCCTTCGGCAGGCGCGCCTTCGCCTGGGACGACCTGCCATCCACCCTCATCGACGAAGCCGCCAGCGGCGGCGACCGAACGGTTCTGCACAGAAAGAGCCTGGAGAGTTTCCTCGGCCGATCCCTGCGGTCGAAGCAACGCTGGTGGAGGCGCGGAAAGTAGGCGCAGGACCCAAGGGATATCTGCAGAATTCCCCCGTGGTCCTGCGGACTGTTTGTTGGTGGTTGTGAACGCCGATTCCAACGGGTCTCGCTTATCCTCGCAGAGGGGAATCGCCTCGTTTGTGGGATTCGAATCGCGGGTCGCGTACCGGCTGGCACATGGGCCGGATAGGGAGGCGTTTTGTTATTGCCCCCAGTTGCCGGTGCGGGGTATGGTGGCAGACATGGACGCTAAGGATGTGCCTGCATTGACTGCTGATGCGCTCAACAGCTTGGAGAGACGCGTCGGGGACGATATAGCCGAGTTGAAGCACGACGTGGCCGGGTTGAAGCACGATGTTCACCTGCTCAACGTTAAAGTGGAGGTGAACCAGCAGACGACGGAGGAGAAGCTTGATCGGGGCTTCCGACAGGTGTTGGAGCATCTCGAGAAGAGATAGCGGCAAAGCGAACCCGCCGGGCGGCTGGTCGACACCTCTCGGTCCGTTTCATATATCAGACCTTCCCCACTTTCCAGCTGCGTTCGGTTGGGGAACCAGACGAGTTCTGCCCAGTTTTTCAGGCCCGCGTTGTGAATCCGAGCGGGTCTTCCGGGTGATTGGCGGACAGTTGCCGCTGAAACCTGCAGGACGAGTTTAGGTTTCTTCTCACTCTCCTGACCCGAGTTTGGCGGGTCAGGGGGTTTGGTGGGAGGCGATTGGTGTGTTGACCTGGGGTTTTGTGTTGTGAGGTGCTGTTCCGGTACGATTTTGTAGGGGCGACAGATTGTTGGTGGTTTGGGGAGCGGGGTGCTATTATTGTGGGGCATGTTCGTTAAGACGACCCGCCGCAGGAGGGGCGACAAGGTTTACGAGTATTTGTCGTTGGTGGAAACGGTTCGCAAGGGGTCGAAGATCGGCCATCGGACCCTGCTGCGCTTGGGAGAAGTCACTGCTCTGCGCGAGACCGGGCAGTTGGGACGGATCATTTCGGCGTTGGAACGGCACCTGCACAAACAACGCGTCGACGTTGACGGGATAGTCGCCGAGGGAGCACCCGCGGTGGGAGCGGTAGCAGCCGCAGCCGCGGTGTGGAAGCAACTGGGTCTTGGGGGGTTCTTCGCCGATGTGGGCAAGAGGCGCGGCGCCGACGTTTTGGAACATGCGGTGTTCGCGATGGTGGCCAACCGGCTGGTAGCGCCCTGTTCGAAACGTCGGTTGCCCGAATGGACAGAATATGACGTGGTCATGCCCCAAGGGTGGTCAGCGCCGTCGTTGGACCAGTACTACCGGGCCCTGGACGCCGTGGCCGACGTCAAAGAAGAGACCGAGGAGCACCTGTACAGGCAGTTATGCAACCTGACCAACCTAAACCTGCGGCTGGTGTGCTACGACCTGACATCCACCTATTTCGAAGGTTCCACCCAAAAGTCCGAAGCGTTCCCCTCCAGGGTGTTCGGGTACTCGCGGGATCATCGCTCGGACAGGCCCCAGATCGTGATCGGTCTGTTGTGCACCACAGACGGGATCCCCATAGCCCATCACATGTTCGCGGGGAACACCAACGACGCCTCCACCCTACCGGGTGTGTTGGACGACCTGGCCAAGCGGTTCGCGGTGGGCAGGATCTGTGTGGTTTCCGACCGGGGTCTCATATCAGCATCCAACCTGGAAACGGTCACCCAAGCAGGGTTTGATCACCTGATGGCAACCAGACTCCACCGCGATCGGATCACCGCCCAAACCCTTTCGGCTATCGACCAAAACACCGTATGGGTTGAAATCCCCGAACACGGTTGCAGAGCCGCGGATGTCACCCTCTCCGACGGGACCCGCACGGTGGTGGTCGAGTCCGACGCTCGTGCCCGTCGGGACACCCAACGCACCACCGAGCTAATCGCCGCTGCCGAAACCAAGCTGTTGGCGTTGGAACATCGCGTCCGTTCGGGGAGGTTGAAAGACCCGGCCAAGATCGGGAGAGCCGCGCAACGCATCCTCGGTGTCGGGCGGGTGGGGCGATTGTTCGACCTCGAGATCGGACCAGGCCGTTTTCTCTATCACTACAACGAAGAAGCCCAGGAATATGAGAAGGTGTTGGCGGGTCGTTATGTGCTGACCACCAGCCTCACCCCCGCACAAGCCGACACCGCCGAAGTCGTGGCCTGCTATCGGCAGTTGCAAACCGTCGAAAACAAGTTCCGGGTGCTCAAAGACTTCCTACGACTACGGCCGGTGAGACACTGGACCGAGAAACGAGTCCGCGGTCACGTAGCAGTCTGTGTGTACGCCGCTTTGATGGAGACGCTCATCACCCAGGCTCTCACCGCAGCAGACATTCGAGATCCCGACCTCGAACACCAACACCTCACCGCCGCCCGGGCCCTCCAACAACTCCACCGTGTCCGCCGTGTGGAGTTGACCACCAACAACCACCAGATAACGCTCACCACCCGACGCACCCCCCTACAAACCCGGATACTCGCCGCTGTCGGAGTCGACACCCGCACCTGGGACAAAGCCACCATCACCTAACCCCACCATCGGCCTCAAACACCGAATGTAGTGGAAACACCTTCTTCGCGTATGCCCCCTGACCAGGTAAAACACCAAACCACCCGCCAAACTCGGGCCTGAGAGCGGCCACCAGACTCCGCCGAGACTCTGTCACTGCCCAAGCCCTGGCGGCTATTGACCAAGACACTGTGTGGGTTGAAATACCCGAACACGGCTGCAGAGCCGCTGATATCACCCTCGAAGACGGGACCCGCACAGTGGTGGTCGAGTCCGACGCTCGTGTCCGTCGGGACACACAACGCACTACCGAGATGATCGCCGCTGCCGAAACGCAGTTGTTGGCGTTGGAACACCGCGTCCGCTCGGGAAGGCTCAAAGACCCGGCCAAGATCGGGATAGCCTCCCAACGAATCCTCGGCACCGGGCGGGTCGGGCGACTGTTCGACCTCGAGATCGGACCAGGTCGTTTTCTCTACCACTACAACGAAGAAGCCCAGGCCTATGAGAAGCTTTTGGCGGGTCGTTATGTGCTGACCACCAGCCTCACACCAGCACAAGCCGACACCGCCGAAATCGTGGGCGCCTATCGGCAGTTGCAAACTGTCGAAAACACTAAAGTCGTCGAGCATCCTGACCACGGCCGAACTGCTGGCCGAGTAGGTAAGTTCCGGGTGCTCAAAGACTTCCTACGACTACGACCGTTGAGACACTGGACCGAGAAACGAGTCCGCGGTCACGTCGCGGTCTGTGTGTACGCCGCTTTGATGGAGACGCTCATCACCCAGGCTTTCACCGCAGCAGACATTCGCGATCCCGACCTCGAACACCAACACCTCACCGCCGCAGGGGCCCTCCAACAACTTAACCGCGTCCGCCGCGTGGAACTGACCACCAACAACCACCAGATCACGCTCACCACCCGACGCACCCCCCCTACAAACACGGGCACTTGCCGCTATCGGAGTCGACACCCGCACCTGGGACAAAGCCACCATCACCCAACCCTGAAGGGGTTCAAACACCGGAATGTAGTGGAAACACCTTCCTCGCGTATGCCCCTGACCAGGTAAAACACCAAACCACCCGCCAAACTCGGGTCTGGGAACAGCGGGATGCCTTCGGCAGGCGCGCCTTCGCCTGGGACGACCTCCCCTCCACCCTCATAGACGAAGCCGCCAGCAGCGGCGACTGAACCGTCCTGCACCGAAAAAGTCTGGAGAGTTTCCTCAACCAGCCCCTGCGACCGGAGGGTCCGTGGTGGAGGCGCAGACGTTAGAGACGGGGAATACTCTCAGATCACAAATAGCGGGCATGGAACACTATGCACCGCTCGCCCTCGGACCGGCCATCCGGGCGCAGGACGACTTCCAGCAGGTGATTACCTGTCGTCAGTCCTACGACTCTGGTGCTTCTGCTCCGATAGAAGCGGTCCCACCCCAGATGAGTCTTGGCGAACTCCAAGACATCAAGTTGTAGAGGATGGAGAGACAGCAGATACTGGATGTCCTCCAATGAGGCACGTTTCAACGCCGAGTCATAGATGACAATCTGGGCGTGATGAGGTGGCCAGTAGGGCACAGATGGTGATCAACCCACTGTAGAGGGCTCGGTTTCCTCCAGTAGGGGAACAGACCCACCGCGAGGGCCCTGATACTCTGCCAAGAACTCCTCCGCCAAGCGACGATGCAGCACGGCCAGCCGTTCCCGTTCGCTCTCCGGGTAACCGCACCGGTTGATGATGTCGTCGATGGTCACCGTGAGCCTGTTGAACTGCACCATCCTTGCCTCGTGCTGATGAGGGATCCAGAAGATGGCGTCCTTCGGGTCTTTGTAGTCGTCGTAATGCTCGTAGTCGTAATCGCCTGTCCGGCTCATTAGCTCGCATTCCTGCTCATCAAGCACAAACGGAGGACACCGATGACCGCCGACAAGGTGTTCGCCACTTCCCACGGGCAGAATTCTAATCTACTCCCGGGGTTTGCGCCATGGTGACTCCTTCTTGCACGCTGATCTTCCTGTCTGCGACCGACCTTGTGATTTCCGGCCAATAGCCCCTTTGTCCGGTCATTCGCATCGTTTTGAGGTTAGGGCTCCTCTTTCAATATGCTCTGGTTGAACGTGCACGGTTGATGGATTATTGATAGTGGAGTTACATTGAGAATGGCCTTACCTGGAGAGATCCCACTCTGTGATGGGAGTACTTGCCGCGACAGAGGAGCCCTGTAGCGAGTAATGGATGTCTTTGCTAGGATGGTTTCGGGATTCTCTCCCGGCACCAACTCGTGGAAGGGAACATGATAAACACCGAGATCCCGTCGCAGGGGAGCATGATCAAATGCGTGGGCCTCCTAAAGCTCGAGAAGCAGTTCGATGCTCACTCGAGTTCTCCGGTGTTGAGACTGGTGGCATAGAGCTTCCGCGGGCGACCCACACCTGCCTTTTCAGGGAAAGCGTGAACAAGTCCGGCCTCCTCCAGGCGGCGAAAAACCTGGGTGGCTCGTGCCCTTGTAAGTAACCACTCCTTGAGCAGTTGAGAGTCTGAGGCACTCGTCGGCCCGTTTGCCAAGAGATACTCAATGGCCAGCTTCTCCGTCGCTCCGAGTTTGGCTGCGGAGGCCACGAGCTTGTTAGCGGCAGCGAACTCCTCAGAGGTTCGCAGGACAGTGCGCCTGGCTCCCTCGAGAAGCCGGCGAGGGTTACCTTGGCATTGGTCGATAATGCTCTCGCGTTCAAGAGTGATTCGCATTGCAGCTTCCCTGTCATTCTGGCTTGCTTGGTCGAGTCGGGTTTTCAGAAGCTCGGCGCAGGCTGAGGTGTCCAGAGGCCCCAGACGAAGCACGGAATCAAAAAAGGCGTCGGCCGGAGCTTCCAGATAATTAGATGATCTCGTTGCCAGCCCGCAGACCAGCCACCTGAAAGGCAATTCCCAAACCTCGTCGCGATAGCGTCCGAACAGTTCATGGGCCAACTCGGGCTTGTGCATCTCGTCGAGAATGATGGTTGACGGCGGACCGTTGGACTCGTTAGCTGCCGTGGCTAGGCGCCGGAGGCCTCGGAGAGGGTCAGAGTCGCCACCGGACCAGAGAACATGGAATGAGTTCTCTGGTCCCAGAAAGGATGGTCCGCGTCCCTCCACCGACATCCGTATCAAGTTAGCAAGGTCAACGAACTTCTCCGACTTCGAAGCTCTTGCATAGTGGCATGCTCGGCCCCTGTCCTGCAGGCGTCGCTGGTGTTGGAACATGAGAGAGGTCATCCCGATGCCCCGTTCTCCCAGTATGAGAACATTGAACCCAAGCTCTGCAGCACGCTCCAAGCGAGTGAGTTCAGCCGAACGGTCTACAAAGAGGTGGCGATCGGCATCTGAGCCGGTGAGGGGCCGCTGACTGATCTGAAGCATGGTTTATATATATTACTGTAACTTTCGTTAGCCTCCAAACCTCTTTTTCTCCTATTCATATACATTCTTCTCAAAGCAAAAGAAGCCGGATCAGGGAAGTTACTGGCAATTGCCTACTCTCCCTGCAGTAGTTGGTGTAGAAGTAGTGTCCCCACAGGCCGGGCATTTGCTTGGCCCCCGTAGACGCTGCTGCCGGTTATCGAGCAGGTTCCGCCGTCATTTGTGGGCGATTTCCAGCACCGACAGGGTCAGGCCATTTGTGGCGCAACTTGGGCAGGGCTCGTAGCAGTGAAACAGGTTTGAACCTCGGATGCCATCACCGAAGGCCGTCAAGTCCGCCTCACCTTGTTCGCCGTACTCGACCCAAAACCGAGAATCCCTCCAGCGGTTTGCCTTGATGATTGTTGGTATGTCCCTGAGTTCCTCTCGGCGAGTGGAGTCGTACACGTAACGCCGACCGTTCCACTCGTAGACGGGCTGTCCAGAATCCTCGTACATCCCCGACCCTCGACTAAATCGGGTGGGGAGATCGGGGTGAGGGTTTTGCTGGCGCGGCTGTCTCCCCAGGCTTTCTCCAACTCAGCCAGATCCTCCTCCACCCACATGTCTCGTCCGTACCCAACTCGGGCAGCCAGCCATCAATGACGCGGCGGCTCTCCAATCCGTACTTGGCTGACAGTTCCGGTCCACTCCAGTCCCAGTAGAGCACCGACATGTGCGGCTCCACATTTCTCGTAAGTGACTCGGAAGGTCGTGCCAAGGAACTCCGACACAACACTCATCTTCTGGCATGGTAACCGGTGGCACGGGGCTGTGATAATGAAAACGAGCGGCTCAGGAGCCAGGCTCGATGCGGTAAACAGCATCGGTGGTCAGGACGTACAACTCTCCCGATCCGTCGGTGCCGAAGGAGACTACGTTGCCCAGGTCGGGCGTCCATTCTCGCAAGTCGGTTGCCAGGGCGCCGTTCCATTGGAAGCTGCGGAGGTATCCGCCGCAGTAGTCGGAGTAGAAGTAGTGGCCCCACAGGCCGGGCATGCTTGGGCCTCGATAGACCATGCCGCCGGTTATCGAACAGGTTCCGCCGTCGTCGTGGGAGATCTCCAGCGCCGGGAGGGTTAGACCCGCCGGATCGCAGCCTTGGCGGGGTTCGTAGCAGTGCAAACCCTCGGTGATGGGCCATCCGAAGTTCAGATCGGGCTCGGACAGGGGGGCGATGCTGACCTCCTCATAGGCGTCCTGGCCGACGTCGGCGATGTAGACCAGACCGGTGGGATCGTCAATCCAGAACCGCCAGGGGTTGCGGAGGCCGTACCACCACACCTGCGAGGTGACCTGATCGGGGTGAATGCGCACCAGGGCCGCCAGCGGAGTGTCGGGGCGTTGGCCGTGGCCGTAGTAGTCACCCGACCGGCCGCCGTCCCCGAGTCCCAGGTACAGAAAGCCGTCGGGCCCGAACTGGATCATGCCGCCGTTGTGGTTGGTGGCCGGCTGTTGAGCAAAGAAGATGAGCCTCTCCGAGTCCGGGTCGGCGGTTCGGCCGTCATCGGAGAGTGAGTATTCGGAGAGCGCGGTGTGCCCGCTTCGGTTGCTGTAGTGCACGAACAGACGGTCTGGCTGGGTCGGGTGGAGTGCTATTCCCAGCAGTCCCTGCTCGCCGCGGAACGTGACCTGGTCGGTTATGTCCAGCACCGGCTGATCGGCGATCTCATCATTGGCTATATACAGGATCCGACCTCCCTGTTCGGCCAGGTAGGAGTGTTCTGCGCCCGGAGAGGCGGTGAGGAAGATCGGGTTCCGTGCTCCCCTGGCCACCTCCACGAACCGAAGACTGTCAGGAGGCCCGGGCGGAGGGAGAGTCGTGGACGAAGACGATTCCCGGTCATCGGTAAGGGTGGTGGAGGAAGTCGTAGAGGGTGCTGTAGCCGCGGTGTCGGGTGCTGTGGTGGGCGAGGATTCCTCGGGCTGTTGGGAAGGCGCTTGTTGGGTGGTGGCAGAGGTGGTCGAGGCGGAGGAGACGGTCGGCGACGTTGTCGCCTGAGTGTCTGCGGCTACGGTGGTCTGGGAGACCGGGACAGGGTCGGCCTCAGCAGCGCAGGCCGCCAATAGCAGCGCAGGAACCAACCACATTGCTGTCCTCCTGATCGAACCCGAAGTGTTCAAGCGCGCTCCTTTATTCGAGACTCTTTCGAAACCTAGTGATCCACGGGTGCTTTGCAAGATAGTTGACGGCGAGATGTGCCGTGGGCGAGGTTCCCTCAACTGGGGAGGGTGCGCTCTTATGCTTCACGCGATGGTTGAACGCGCGTCCCGGCCTCCACGCCGCCCTACCAGTACCTCCGTTTTCGGGTCGGGTCGCAGAGAGAGTCACGACTCTTCGTCCTTCTATGCGCGTTTCCAGCCACCGATCATCAACGACGACGACCGGATCGGACCCCGACCTCAAACTGAGGGTCCGATCCTGGGAGATGCCAGGAGAATGCATCAGATTCCCGACCGGTCCGTTGCGCTGGTGGTGACCTCGCCTCCCTACTTCGTGGGCAAGGCTTATGAGAACGAGGTGATCCACAGCGTTCATCCCGATGCTCATGGGGTGGTAATTCCGAGGACCTATCGGGAATACCTCCAGTTGCTGTATGACGCTTTCTACGAGTGCATCCGGGTGCTGGAACCGGGAGGTCGGATCGCCGTCAATGTGGCGAATCTGGGTCGCAAGCCTTATCGCAGCCTCTCGGCGGATGTCATCAAGATATTCGAGAATCTTGGTCTGTTGATGCGGGGGGAGATCATCTGGAGAAAGTCCAAGGCCATGGGAGGGGCGGTGGCCTGGGGGTCTTTCCGGCAACCGTCCAATCCGGTGCTTCGGGACACCACCGAGAGGATCATCGTGGCGAGCAAGGGCCGGTTCGATCGGGCCAAGAAACGGGCGGTCCGCAAGAAGGCGGGGCTCCCCAATATCGCCACCCTCCCCAATGACGAGTTCGTGGAAGCCACGCTTGACGTCTGGGAGATCCCTGCTGAGAGCGCTCGCCGGGTCTCCCATCCCGCTCCTTTCCCGGTGGAACTGCCACTGAGACTCATTGACCTCTATACATACCAGGATGATCTGGTGCTGGATCCCTTCATGGGGTCGGGGACCACACTGGTGGCTGCCTACAAGGCATGGCGGAGGGCAGTTGGATACGACATCAATTCCGACTACGTGGACATAGCTCACAGCAGGCTGGAACGGGCAAGGCGGCGGCCGTCGCTGTTGGACCAGGATCCCGAACCGGAGCCTGCCGTCAACGGAACCCGGCAACTTGCCGGCATTTCAGGGGCCCGTCCGTCCATCGAGCACTTTCAGGCTCGGGCGGTCAGAGAAGGTAAGAAGGTGCAGGATCTGGCTCGGATTGCTCTTGAAGAAGCCGGGTTTACGATCGTCAAGACCAAACCCAAGATTCCGGCGGTTGGCATCCAGTACAACTTCCTGGTTGAGAATCAGCAAGGAAGAAGGTGGTATGTGGATGTCTCAGGGGCGTTCACCACCGTCAGGCCGGGCCTGCAGCGAACCGACACCCTGTGGAAGGCCCTGGGCAGGGCTCATGTCCTTCGGATGGCCCGGTTGGATACTCCGCTGCTGATCTTGACCTCCAACCTCCCCAAGCCGAGAAGTGAAGGATGGAAGGCTTTGAAGGCGGTCAGCCCTGAGAGCGTGTTCGACGCCATCGAGATCTTCAATGAATGGGACAATGTGCGGCTCGCGCACTACGGGAGACAAGAGGGGATGCGTCCCGTAGAGGGATACTGGACCCAGGAAGAGATAGACCTGGCTTTCCCCCGGTAGGTTGCCGGGCTCTGGGTATCCAAACGAACCTGGATGACCTGTTCTGCTGTTCTGTTAGATATTTATAGCAGATAATGCGAGATATGACACTAGTTGTTGTCACACCCCTGGGGTATAGTGGAGAGTATGAATGAGGGAGGATCTCAAGGGGGATCGGTTCATCGGGTGCGGGTGGTGTTGCCGCCTGCTCCGGTGAAGGGTGCTTCCGTGGAGGACTTGAAGGAGCGGATCCGTACGGCCAGTGAAGCGAAGGCCAAGGTCGAGGCATTCCGGGCAGAGGCGGCGGCCGAACTTGCCCGCCGGGCAGGGAATGGTTTTGCGGAGAAGACCCTGCGGGACAAGTCCGGTCAATCCACCCGGGGCACCCGGCAAGAGTTGGAGACCGGCAAGGGGCTGAACGAGTTGCCGGTCACCTCTGATGCCTTTGGCAGGGGGAAGATCTCGTACGGTCACGCCAAGATCATTGTCAAGACCGCCCAAGACGGCGACATTGATGAGCAAGAGTTGGTGGACAAGGCCCAGAAACAACCCGTGGATGTGTTTGCTCACACCGCCCGCCGGCACGTCCAGCAGCGTAACGAGGACGACGGAATGTCGATCCTGCGGCGGCAGCGCTCTAATCGCAAGGCGTGGATTCGAGTGGACCGGGGCAGCGGGATGACGGTCTTGCATGCCCTGTTGGATCCGATCAACGGCGCCAAGACCAAAGGCGCCCTGTCGAGGATGACCAACCAGATGTGGCGGGAGGAAGACTCGCGGCATCGCCCGACCACCGGGCAGCGCATGGCGGACGCGTTGGTGGAGTTGTTGTGCGGGGACCGCCAGGAAGAGGACGGCAAGAAGAAAAAGAAGAAGCAGGGTGGTCAGGGTCCGGTGCTGGTGTTAGTCGCCCAATACGACCCGATCACCCAAATGATTCGTGATGCCCGGCTGGGTGACGGTACCCCGTTGCCGGTGGAAGTAGTCAAGGACCTGGCCTGCCAGGGCCGGATTCTTCCTGCCATATTCGACAGTAGAGGCCAAGTGTTATGGGCGGGGACGTCCAGACGGGTTGCTTCTCCCACCCAAAAGATGCTGTTGATCGCCCGCGACCACAACTGTGTGGGATGCGGCGCCGATCCCGCCTGGTGTCAGGCGCATCACCTTGTCTACTGGCAGGACGGAGGCCCCACCGACATCGACAACATGGCCCTGTTGTGCAGTCGGTGCCACCACCGAGTCCACGACCAAGACTGGGAGGTTGTTCAAACCCCCAGCGGCAAGTATGTGCTGCGACCACCGTCTTCCGGTGGCCGAAGATCACGGCCGGTCAAGACATCAACCGCACGACGCGGTCGAAGCAGACCCCCACCGGGTTGAGGACTGGTGAGTACCGGGGTGAGATTGGGAAACAAACCCCCGCCCGGGTGTTGACTTTTCCCTGGACATTGGTTCATATTGACTATCAGCTACCAGTAGACCCAACCGGCCGGAAACTCAAGAGCTCACCCCGGCCGGAACAATCCAAGAGGCGAAACCTCCAACCGCTTCCCAGCGTGGAGATCTCGCGAATAACCACGGAATGGAGGTGGCGGGGGAGGGACCCAACAGGGAACCAGTCCCACCCGCATTTCGCGAGGTACTGATTGTTTTCGCGATAAACGGCTTGGACCGGTTGTGAGGAGATCGGAGGGTTCCTTGGCTTGCGACAACTGTCACACCCCCCTGCTTTGAATAGGAGTCAAAAGGTTGTTTGGCCAGGAAGGATTGGAATGATGAACCAGCTGAGAGAACACCACCGGAACGAGGAGACCAAGGAAGGATCAGCGGTGGTGACACTCGAAGATGACCGTCTGGTGTTTCGGATGCCTCAAGTGCATGAGCAGGCAGAGTTCACTCTTGAGTTCCAGCGCACTCTGCGAATTCCCGACGACGGTCGAAGACACTTTCTTCCGCCGGGGCTCGGGAGGTTCCCCTTGGAACTGGTGGACGATTTCTCGGACAAGACTCCCCAGGCTTGGAGCCAACACGGCGGCGTCTTCTTCCCGATGTATCAAGCAGAGGCGATGTGGATCAACTTCAGCGGCGACTATCCCATGGCCGTGAAGGTGACCGCCGGCAAGATCAACGCGCTCACCGGCGAGGAGTGGACCGACGGCCTCATTGAGGAACCGCAGGACTACCTCGTAGTTCCGGACCAGCCCTGGCTGGACGGGTTCTGTGTCAAGAGGGGCCTGATTCGCCAGTTCGTGGCCATGCCCCTGGGAGCGGGCTACACGGCCGAGGAGCAGTTGACCGAAGAAGCCCGGCATGGTGGCGTCCAGATCACCGTATACCCGATGAAGGCCTCGGAGTATGAGGCGCGACAGGGGCGCGTAGGTTCACATGCGTTTGAAGATGTCATGTATTGCATGGCGCCGGCTTCCATGGACATGGGGTTGGCGCCCGGCGGCCTCATGACACAGGAGATCTACGAGGACGACTACGGGATTGAAGTCTGGGACACCGAGGCGAGTGCCCGTTGCTTCGTGCACATCGTCAACAGCGTTCAGTATTTCACGGTCTGCGGCGTCTCCCCCCCGGACAAGCCGCCCACTGCTCGCCAATACACCGACGCCGGATTACCGTGGTTTGACTACTACGGCGGCGACCTGACGGCCCTGGAAGGCGCCAAGAAACTGGCGAACCTGGACAGTGTTACCGCCCGGCGGATCAGGGAAGGGCGGGTGGTCCGCCAGGAAGGACCCCTGGGGCCGGTTCTCGTCAATCCGCTCTCCTTAGGGGACCGCTAGGTTGTCTTGTGCCATAAAGGGGTAGCTGCTTCAGCCACCCGCGGGTGGAGTGATGAGCGAAGGCAATCCATCCGTGGCGGACCGGTACGATCATACCCTTTTGGATAAGGCGACGCCGGTACACCCCTGCGTATCCAACATTTCTCTCTATTCGGCTAGCGATTTCAGCCAATTGGGACTCTTCGCTGTCTTGGGTCATCGCGAGTAGGAATCGGCGGTCCATGTCCGACAGGGTCTTCCAGATGGGTTCCAGCACCAGTCTTGCCATTTGCATCTTCGCCTCCGCGATACCGGCGGCGGCTTCTCGGGAAGTGATCCCGGCAAACGGGTCGGCGGCCGCCTTCCACATGTGAAAACCCACCAGTTGTGTCATGAAGGCATAGCCTGAGACAGCCCGGACCGCAGCGTCAAGGGCATCGGAAGTGATGGAGGCGTTGAGGTCCCGGATCGGAAGCGCCAGGGCGGTAGCGGTGGCTTGATCATCAAGTGGTCCGATGTCCCGGCGGGCGCAACGTTGCAGGAAGGTGACCGCATCACCTGACAGGAATCTGTCTTCGATCTCGGGGAGTCCGGCGCCCACGAAAGCGACAGGTCTTTCTTCTCTGCGGGTCACATGTTGGATGATGCTTGCGAACCGGCGAATCTCGTCGACGTCGGCCCCCTGCATCTCATCAATGGTGATTAGCAATCCGGCGCCGGTTGGTTGCAAGAGATCGGCCAACTGGGTGAGCACGGCTCGGAGGTCCTGGGAAGGTTCCGGTATGGGTCGGCGCTCGAAGTCGATTCCCAAGCTGGCCACTCTCATGCCGGTGACCTGGCCGCGGATCCTGGCAGGATCGAAATCGGTCAGAAGAGAGATCGCTGCTTTGGTGACCCGAGACAGGAATCCGGGGTGGGTGGAGTCTTCGGAGATGGTCACCCATCCGCGTAATCTGGCACGGTCTTCCACCGCGTTGAGCATGGCGGTCTTTCCGGCGCCTCGCATTCCCAGGAAGAGGAGGGTGTAGTCGGGGTGTCGTGGTCCTGCTTCGAGGGCGCTGTCCCAGTCGGCCAGAATGCTGTCGCGACCCGCCAACACGGGCGGTGAGGTGCCGAACGCAGGGGTAAAGGGGTTGCCGTTGTTTGCCATATCCGAGACAGGTTTAGCCTTTTGTGACTTTTATTGTTTGCCTGACTCTAGAGGCGAATAGCCTTTTGTAGCTTTTATTGTTTTTGTGGCTTTTATTGTTGGAACCAGGGCTACGTCACGTTGCGCCTCGGTGACCATGCTGGCGCCAGGCTTCATATACCGCGACGGAGACCGAGTTGGCGAGATTGAGGCTTCGGACGTCGGGGAGCATGGGGATCCGGACCGTGTCGTCTACCCAGGGTGCTGACAGCACTGCAGCGGGCAACCCCACCGACTCGGGGCCGAACAGCAAAGCGTCGCCAGGCAGGTATTCGAGTTCGGAGTGCCACAGTTGGGAGTGGGGTGAGAAGGCGATGACCCGGCGAGGACGGCATTCCTCCTGCCACGCTCGCAGACTCGCATGTACCTCGGTCACCGCCTTGTCGCGGTAGTCCATTCCCGCCCGGCGCAGTCGGGTATGGGACATCTGGAAGCCCAGCGGTTCGATCAGGTGCAATCTGCACCCGGTGTTGGCAGCCAGTCGCATCACTGCGCCGGTGTTGGGAGGAATCTCCGGTTGGTAGAGAACTATGGAGAACACAGGCCGTCTCTTCGGCCGGGATTCAATCTGCGGGGCCGAACACCAGCACCGTATTGTGGCCGCCGAACCCGAAGGAGTTGGAGACCGCCAGCCCGGGATCCCAATCCTCTCGCTCCACTGCTATCCGGTGCAGGGGAATCTGGGGATCCTGTTCCCGCAGGCCGACGTTGGGGGGAACCTGTCCACGGCTGATGGCCAGAACCGACGCCACCGCTTCGATCCCGCCGCTGGCGCCCAACGCATGGCCGGTGGTTCCTTTGATAGAGGACACCAGCGGTTGATTGTCGCCCCATATTGAGGCGATCACCTGTCCCTCTCCGGCGTCGTTGAGCGGAGTGGCGGTTCCGTGGGCGTTGATGTAGCCCACCTGTTCGGGGGTGGCGCCTGCGTCTTCCAGCGCCCATTCCAAGGCGCGGCGGGCGCCATCGCCGTCGGGGTGTGGAGCGGTGATGTGATGGGCGTCGGAACTGGTGCCGGCTCCCAGCACTTCCGCCAGGATGTCTGCACCGCGGCTGTGGGCCTGATCCCACTCTTCCAAGACCATCATGGCGGCGCCCTCGCCCACCACAAACCCGTTGCGGTCCACGTCGAAGGGCCGCGACTCGTCGGTGGGAGACAACGCCCGGGCGACCCGGAACCCGGCGATGGAGGCCGGTCTTACCGCTGCTTCGGATCCGCCCGCCACCATCAGGTCGGCGTATCCCCACTGAATCTGGCGAAGCGCGTCGCAGATCGCCTGGGCGCCGGCCGCACAGGCCAAGGTCTGGGTGGTCGCCGGCCCCAGGAATCCAAAGGTGATGGAGATGTCCGCTGCCGCGGCGTTTCCCATCATCATGGGGATGGCCAGCGGGGAGGGACGAGGCCTGGGACTGTGGTACACGGCGTTCACCAGGTTCTCAAATGACTGCATCCCACCGATTCCGGTTCCCACACAGGCTCCCGAGCGGTCGGCGGCCGTGCCGTGATCTCCGGCCATTTCCAGCGCTTCGTGAGCGGCTACCCGGGCGTATTGGGAAAACACGTCCAGACGGCGGGCCTCCCTGCGGGGGATCAATGCCGAGGGATCCCAGTCGTCGATCGTGAAAGGCCCCTTGCCGGGATCCTTGGTCAGCCCCTCCCAGAAGTCTTCAATGCCTTGGCCGGGTCCGGTGACCACGCCCATCCCTGTTACAGCCACGCGTCGCCTCTTCATGAAAGTCTCCTTGTTCCCGAACGCACCATGGGGTCCCTCAGGAGCCCTCGGACGGGTCGGCCGGCAGTCCTTGGAAAAGGCCGAACAGAAGACCTTGGGGATCACGGCAGTAGGCCGACTGCCCCACCCCGGGAATGTCTTGGACGGGCATCACCATCTCCCCGCCCGCGGAGGTGACCCCCTCCAGTGCCTGAACGATGTCCGGCACTTCCATGACCATCACCGTGCGAGGCTGACTGTCGGGAGCAGGCATCACCGCCCCGTTGATGCCTGGCTGTTCCTCGGGACCGGTGGTGGCCAGCCAGTACGGGAAGTCATGCCAGCCCTCGAATTCCCATCCCAGGGCTTTCGAGAAGAACTCCATGGTGGAGGCCGGATCGGGACTCTGGCATTCAAAGTGAATGGGTCTCATAGTTTGTCCTTTTGGTAAGCCGCTTAGTTAGCCGCCATCTCCGGTGTCAGATCCAACTCGTAGAGTAGATCGGCGCCGCCCGATGCCGGGCCTTCCAAAGAGTTGGCCTGGGGGAGGAGATGCTCGCAGTAGAAACGGGCGGTGGTGACCTTTTGTCGAAGCCAGTCGTCATCGGCGGAGTTGGCGCCGATGCGACTCAGGGCAGCCTGTGCCGATCGGACCATCAACCATCCTCCTACGACCGTTCCGAACATCGTCATGTACGGGTAGGCACCGGCCAGCGCATCCTTGTAGGCGCCTTTGGCCAGGCTGGCGCTCAGCGCCATGCTGGCCCGACCCAGACTCTGAACGGATTGCTGCAACTGCTCGCCGGCCGTTCGCAACTGGTCGACCGAGGAGGCCTCCGTGGCTGTGGCCAACACCTCTGCCAGGAAATCCTTGACCACCCCACCCGACCGCATGGGGAGCTTTCTGATCACCAGGTCGATGGCCTGGATGCCGTTGGTGCCCTCGTAGATGGGACTGATACGTGAGTCACGGAAGAACTGCGCGGCGCCGGTCTCCTCAACGAACCCCATTCCACCATGGACCTGGATCCCCTGCGAGGCGATCTCCACTCCCAGGTCGCTGCACCAAGCCTTGGCGACGGGGGTGAGGAGCGCCACCAGTTCCTGTTTGGCGGTCCGCTCCTCTTCGCTCTCGGCGTAATAGGCGCGGTCGACCGAGGCCACGCAATAGAACAGCAAGGCTCTCATCGCCTCGACCTGGGCCTTCATGGTCGCCAGCATCCGGCGGATGTCGGGGTGCTCGACGATGAGCGACTGCTCACCCGCAGGGGCTCCCACAGCCCTTCCCTGGCGCCGCTGCCAGGAGAATTCCAGCGCCTTCTGGTAGGCGCGTTCCGCCACCGCCAGCCCACCCTGTCCCACCGCGATGCGAGCGGTGTTCATCATGGTGAACATGCGCGCCATGCCCCCGTGTTCGGGACCCACCAGGTATCCCACCGCCCCGTCGTTCTCGCCGTAGGAGAGCATGCAGGTGGGGCTTCCGTGGATGCCCAGTTTGTGCTCCAGCGACACGGTGCGGATGTCGTTCAATTCTCCGGGCTTGCCATCGGGGCCCACCAGCCGTTTGGGCACTATGAAAAGGGAAATGCCCTTGGTCCCCGGTGGCCCCCCGGGGATCCGCGCCAAGACGGTGTGAATGATGTTGTCCGCCATGTCGTGGTCGCCCCAGGTGATGAAGATCTTGGTGCCTGTTATCAGATAGGACCCGTCCGGCTGGGGGACCGCCTTGGTGTTGAGGGCGCCGACGTCGGAACCCGCATGGGGCTCGGTCAGGTTCATGGTGCCCGACCACTCGCCAGAGATCAGCTTCTCCAAAAAGATGTGCTTCTGTTCGGGTGATCCGTGCATGCTGAGCATGTGGACGCTCCCGGCGGTGAGCGTGGCGCAAAGCGAGAACGCCAGGCTCGAGGAGATCATCATCTCGTCTACGGCAAAACCCACCACCTGCGGCATGCCCCCTCCTCCCCATTCGCCGGGGAGGGATATCCCCTGCCATCCCGCCTCCACCAAACGCTGGTAGGCCGCCTTGAATCCGGTGGGCGTCCTCACCGTTCCCTCCGAGGTGAGCACCGATCCCTCGGCATCCCCCACCGGGTTCAGGGGTGCTACCACCTCGGCGAAGAACCGCCCAGCCTCCTCCAAGAGGTAATTGACCGTGGCAGGATCTGCCTGTTGGTATCCATTGAGCTTGGACAGAGACTCCAAATCCACGATGTGCTCCAAGACGAAATCAATGTCACGAAGCGGTGGTTGATAAACACTCATGGCCATACAAAGAATATCAAGAACATGTCATTAGGGGGAAAAGCTTCCGGGCGGCGGACAAAACCCGATGATGACCGGGGGGCAGGCCGGGTAACCTCTGTTGCCCTAAAATTAAAGTGACGTGCTGATGCCCCCGCTAGAGACCTCGCCCCGGGTTCTGAACCGGGAACTGTCATGGCTGGACTTCAACAGCAGGGTCCTCGCCCTATCCGAACAGGAAGAAGTTCCCCTGCTGGAGAAGGTTCGGTTTCTCTCCATCTGGGCGTCCAACCTGGATGAATTCTTCCAGGTGAGGGTGGCAGGACTCAAGGAGCAGGTTGCCCACGGTGTGGTGGGAACCACCCCCGATGGTCGCACCGCCAGGCAGACCCTGGCGGCTATCAGCGCCGAGACCACTGAACAGTATCTGCGCGCCTCCAAGACCTATCGGGATCTCTTGCAACCGGCCCTGGCCGAGGCCGGGATTGGGCTGAAGACCTATGCGGACCTCGACGATGAAGAGGTCTCCCGTCTCCAGGAATACTTCCACGACACTGTCTTTCCGGTCTTGACGCCTTTGGCGGTGGATCCCGCCCATCCCTTTCCCCACATCTCCAGTCTCTCGCTGAACCTGGCGATACAGGTGCAGGAGAAGAGGAGCAAGGTACTGCGATTTGCCCGCGTCAAGATTCCGCCGATCCTCCCTGCTTTCGCTCCCCTGTCCCAGCCTGGATGGTTCGTTCCCCTGGATGAGGTGATCGCAACCCACCTCGACCAGTTGTTCCCGGGAATGCGCATCCTGGACTATTACCCGTTCCGCGTCACCCGCAACGCCGACTTCGAGTTGGAGGAGGACGAGGGCGGGGACCTTCTGGCCGCCGTTGAGTCGGAGTTGACGCGGAGGCGGTTCGGCCGGGCCGTCCGCCTGGAGGTGACCGGATCCATGACCGCCGAGGTATTGGACCTGCTCACCCGGGAATTGCAGATCACCGAGTCTGATGTGTTTGTGATGGACGGGGTGTTGAACCTGGCCGACCTGGGCTTTTTGGCCACCCTTCCCCGCCCGGAGTTGCTGTATCCCCCCTGGACATGGGTGACCCATCCCCGCCTGGCCGGAAGGATCAGCGAGCAGTTGGACTTCTTCGAGGCGATCCGGGAGGGTGACATCCTGGTGCATCACCCCTACGAGTCCTTCGCCACCTCCGTGGAGGAGTTCATTGCCCAGGCCGCTGCCGACCCTGATGTTCTGGCCATCAAGCAGACCCTGTATCGGACTTCTTCCGACTCGGTGATCATGAATGCCCTGATGGAGGCAGCAGAGCGCGGTAAGCAGGTGGTGGCGCTGGTGGAGTTGAAGGCCCGCTTCGACGAGGACCGCAACATCACTTGGGCTCAGCGGTTGGAGGAAACCGGCGTGCACGTGGTCTACGGGGTGGTCGGCCTGAAGACCCACACCAAGATCACTCTGGTGGTGAGGCAGGAGGAGGGGATGATTCGCCGCTATTCCCACGTCGGCACCGGCAATTACAACGAGCAGACCGCCCGCATCTACGAGGATCTGGGGCTGTTCACCTGTGACCAGGAAGTCGGCGCCGATTTGAGCTTCCTCTTCAACTTTCTCACCGGGTACAGTCGCCACCCCAACTACCGGAAGTTGCTGGTCTCGCCCGTGTTCACCCGGCCGCGGTTTCTCCAACTCATCGCCTCTCAGGCCCGTCCGGGGGGCCAGATCACCATGAAGATGAATTCACTGTTGGACAAGGCGATGATCGAGGCGCTGTATGAGGCCTCGAACGCGGGAGCGAGGATCGACTTGGTGGTGCGCGGCATCTGTTGCCTGGTGCCGGGCGTGCCCGGAATGTCGGAGAACATCCGGGTGCGGTCCCTGGTGGGGCGATACCTGGAGCACTCGCGGGTCTACCGGTTCGGAAACCGGGAGGACCGTGTCGTCTATTACATGGGTTCGGCTGACATGATGCCCCGAAACCTCGACTCGAGGGTGGAGGTGATGGTGCCCGTCGAGGACCCCGACCTGCGGTTCCGCATCGACGAGATGTTCGAGGTGTTGCTGGCTGACGACACCCTCGCCTGGATTTTGGGACCGGATGCCAAGTGGACCAAGGTGGAGGGGTCCCGCGGCCGCGTCGCCCACCTGGAATTGCAGACCCTGGCGGAGGCCAGAGCCTACGCTCGCCTCTGACTTTTGTGAAGTAACCCCAAGAATTCACATTCCGTTCACATAGCGCAGGGATGGGTGTTCACTTTCCTCCCGTAGCTTGGAAGTTGTGGGCTTGACCCGCACCCACCACCAAAGATGGTCCAGTGGGTCGTGAACATGTACTCGAGTAAGGAGTCGGAAGTCCGATGAAGTTAGCCAAAAGTTCCCTGCGTCCGGGAGCTGTTCTTGCCGCCCTGCTACTGGTTGCGGCAGCCTGTGGAGGGGACGCCGAAGAATCCTCCGCCACTACCGCTGCAACTGTCGAGCCCGCCGAAGAATCCTCCGCCACTGCCGAGCCCGCCGAAGAAGCGACGGATGGACTTTCGGGTTCGATTGAGGTGTCGGGCTCTTCGACGGTGGAGCCGATCACGGCTTTGGTGGCGGAGCGGTTCAATGCCGCTAATCCTGGTGTGGGTATCTCGGTTGAGGGTCCTGGCACGGGTGATGGTTTCCAGCGTTTCTGTGCTGGTGAGACCGACATCTCGGATGCTTCCCGGGCTATCAAGGATTCTGAGGCGCAGGCTTGCGCTGAGGCTGGTGTCGAGTGGGTGGAGTTGAAGGTCGCCTTTGACGGTATCAGCGTTTTGACGTCGCCGGAGAATGATGCTGTTAGTTGTTTGGACCTTGGTGACTTGTATGCGTTGGTTGGCGCGGAGTCCGAGGGTTTCCAGTCGTGGTCGGATGCCAACGGGTTGGCTTCGGAGTTGGCTGCGGCCGGTTTGGGCGGTTCGCATGCTCCGTATCCGGATGCTCCGTTGGTGATTACCGCTCCTGGTGAGGAGTCGGGAACGTTCGATGCTTTCGTTGAGTTGGCGTTGGAGGACATCACCGAGGAGCGTGGTCACGATGAGCCGACTCGTGTCGATTATCAGGCTTCGGCGAATGACAATGTGATCGTGGACAACATCAGTTCCAATCCGACTTCGTTCGGTTGGGTCGGTTTTGCTTTCTTTGTTGAGAACAGTTCGGTGGTGAAGGCGATCGAGGTTGATGGTGGTGACGGTTGTGTGGCGCCTTCGATCGGGTCGATCGCTGATGGTTCGTATCCGTTGTCGCGTCCGCTGTTCATCTATGTTTCGTTGAGCCGTATGGCTGATAACCCGGCGTTGGGTCCGTTCGTGGACTTCTACCTGGGTGACGGGTTCTCCTCGGTCGCCGAAGCAGGCTATGTAACCCTGCCCGACGACGAAATAGCCGCAACAATGTCCGCCTGGGCCTCTGGTGGGTAGGATGTATCAATCGGAATAGACAGGTAGGGAATAAACGTGCTGGAAACCCAGGGTTCACTGGACCTGTCCGGTGATCCTCGGCGCCTGCGCCATGAGCGCACCGTGCGCAGGGTGTTCCTGTCGGCCGCCGTCTTCACAATCCTGGTCAGCGTCGCAATCGTGCTGAGCCTGGTTGGGGAGGCGGTGGCCTTCCTGCAGAGCATCGCCTCCGAGGTGGAGGAGGGACTGGGGTCGCTGTTCGCCGACGGGTGGTTCCCCCGCCGGGATCGCTTCGACCTGCGCACCATTGTGTGGCACACCCTGGCGGTGTCCGGCATCGCTATGACGGTCGCCACCCCCCTGGGTCTGGGCGCCGCCATATATCTGAGCGAATACGCCAAACCGGGGGTAAGACGGGTGCTGAAACCGGTGTTGGAGATCCTGGCCGGGATACCGAGCGTGGTGCTCGGCTACTTCGCCCTCCGGTTCATCACACCCGACATCCTCCGCAACATCTGGGACACGACCCAACAGTCCAACCTGATGGCGGCGGGAATCGGGGTGGGGATCCTGATCATTCCCCTGGTTTCGTCGGTTTCCGAGGATGCCATGCAGGCCGTGCCCCGGTCCCTTCGGGAAGCCTCGTACGGACTGGGCGCCAAGAAATGGCACACATCCTTGCGGGTGGTGTTCCCCGCTGCTCTGTCGGGGATCGTCGCCGCGCTCATTCTCGGTCTGTCCCGCTCGATCGGCGAGACCATGGTGGTGGCTATTGCAGCCGGGGCGACCGGCGGGTCGCTTCTCCAGTTGAGTCCCCTGAACGGCGGTCAGACCATGACCGGCGCCATGGCTTCGCTGGCCATCGGTTCCGATCAGGTTGCCGGCGGCGTGGCGGCTTTCCAGAGCCTCTTCTTTGTGGGGCTCTTGTTGTTTTTGATGACCTTGGTCCTGAACATCGGAAGCGAGCGTCTGGTGCGGCGTTTCCGGCAGAAGTATTAGAAGTGGGGGAGGAATAACAGTGGCTACCCGCACCATAGGATCCGGTTCCACCGCCGTGACCCAGGACATGCTGCGAAGGGCGCTGGAAGGCCGAAAGGTCAATGTCATCAATCCCCTGGTGGCGCTGACGCTGTTGATTTCCCTGCTGGCTTCCCTGGCGATCCTGGTTGTGTTGCTCTGGGATGTCGTGGCCAAGTCGATGCCGGTCTGGCAGGAGCGCGGTTGGTCGGTGATCACCAACGACCTCTCCCCCCGCCCCGAGGAAACCGGCATGGTCCAAGGCATATTCGGATCGGTGATGCTCACCGTGGTGGTGGTGATACTCTCCTTCCCGCTGGGAGTAGCCGCCGCCATATACCTGGAGGAATATGCCCGAGACACCCGGCTCACCAGGATTCTGGTGGCCAACATCCGCAACCTGGCGGGTGTGCCCTCCATCGTCTACGGATTGCTGGGTTTGACCGTGTTCGTGAAATTGATTCTGGAAGGGATGGTGGGACAGCTCAGCGGCCGCACCCTGATTGCAGGAGGGATGACCCTTTCGATGCTGGTGCTGGCGATCATGGTGATCACCACCCAGGAGGCGTTACGAGCCGTGCCCATGGCGCTTCGCGAGGCGTCCTACGGAGTGGGCGCCACGCCGTGGCAAACCATCCGCCATCATGTTCTCCCGGTGGCCAGCCCCGCCATTTTCACCGGATCTGTGCTAACCCTGGCCCGGGCTTTCGGAGAGTCCGCGCCATTGCTGCTCGCAGGTGCGGTCCTCTCCACCTTCTTCGCCGCACCGGAGGGGACTCCGATCACCTCACTGGTGATGTCGGAGAAGTACACCGCCCTGCCGATCATCATCTACAACTGGTCACGCCAGCCGCAAACGGAGTACATCGCCCTGACGGCGGCTGCCATCGTGGCGCTGCTGGTAATTTTGTTGGTGGTCAACGCAGGTACGATCTTGGCCCGCGATGCATTGGAACGGCGCAGGATTAGGTGAAAAGCAAACAAGCTCAACAAACTACGAGACAAGCATTGATCAAGGAGAACAAATGTCAACCCGCATGGAATTGGCTTCCACCGTGGTAGAGGACGCGGTCTCGCCCGGCCCTTCCGCTGGCCTTGCCGGCTCGGCCGGTTCATCAGCGATCTTCGAGATCCAGGATCTGAACGTCTACTACCGGGATTTTCATGCAGTTACCGACACTTCTCTGAACATCTATCAGAATGAGATAACCGCCCTAATCGGTCCGTCCGGGTGCGGCAAGTCCACAGTGCTGCGGTGTCTGAATCGCATGAACGACCTGATTGACGGCGCCCGGGTGGAAGGCAGAGTCACCTATCACGGGATCGATCTGTACGGATCATCGGTTGACCCGGTGGAAGTCAGGCGCCGCGTCGGAATGGTGTTTCAAAAGCCCAACCCGTTCCCGAAGTCGATATATGAGAACATCGTGTTCGGCCCCAGGGTGGCTGGCTGGAAGGGGAACTTCGATGACCTGGTGGAGGAGACACTGGTCAGGGCGGCTCTCTGGGACGAGGTCAAGGACAAGTTGGAGAACTCGGCCTTCGATCTCAGTGGGGGCCAGCAGCAGAGGCTGTGCATCGCCCGCGCCATTGCCACCAGCCCCGATGTGGTGCTCATGGACGAGCCCTGCTCGGCGCTCGACCCGATCGCCACCTACCGGATCGAGACGCTGATGCGGGAGTTGAAGAAGCAGTACACCATTGTGGTGGTCACCCACAACATGCAGCAGGCTGCCCGGGTTAGCGACCGCACCGCCTTCTTCTCGGTGGACGTGGGAGAAGAAGGCCAGCGAACCGGGCGACTGGTGGAATACGATATGACCGATCGGGTCTTCACCGCTCCCTCCATGAAGGAAACCGAGGACTACATCACCGGACGGTTCGGCTGATGAGTGATCAGCGCCCCGACTTCCACGCTGCGCTGAAAAGCCTCGAAGAGACCACCTTGAGCATGGCTGACAAGGTGGAAGGCATGGTCGCGATGGCAATCAGGTCGCTGGTCAACTCTGATAAGACACTGGTCTCCCAGGTCATCGCCGACGACGACGTCGTGGACGAGATATACATGGAGATCCGATCCAGATGGATGAACATCATGGCTCGCCAACAGCCCATGGGAAGAGATCTGAGGATGATGGCGGCCATCTTGGAGATGAACAACACTTTGGAGCGCATGGGTGACCAATCGGTGAACATCGCTCGCATTGCCGGTCTCACCGCCGGTTTGCCCCGCGAGGAGACCATTCTGGCAAAGCTGCAGGAGATGGGGGATTTGCTGAAACCGATGATCCGCACCGCCATCGACGCCTTCGGGCGCCGGGATGCTGACGAGTGTCTCCTGCTGCCCGCCATGGATGTGCCGGTGGACGTTCTGAACCGCAGCATGTGGAAACATGTGGTGGCATGCGGGAACGACCCTCAGTTGCTGGAGTGGGCCACCCGTATGATTCTGGTCTCCCGGGCGTTGGAGAGAGTGGGTGACCAAGCGGTGGACATCGGTGAACAGGTGGCTTTCCTACTGACGGGGGACCATCAGGAGTTCCTCCGATTCCACGACTATGACGCAGATTGATCCGCTCCACCGCGTTTTGGTGGTGGAGGACGAGCCCGCCATCTCCGAGTCGGTTTCCTATGCCCTGGAGACCGAAGGCATGTCGGTGGAGGTGGCCTACAACGCACCCGAGGCGTTGTCCAGGGTTCGCAGGCGACCGCCGTCGCTGGTGCTGTTGGACGTGATGCTCCCGGGGGGATCGGGCTTGGATGTCTGCCGTGAGATCCGGGCCTTTTCCGATGTGCCGATCATCGTGCTCAGCGCCCGGGATGCGGAGGCGGACAAGGTCGCCGGTTTGGAACTGGGCGCCGACGACTACGTGACCAAGCCTTTCTCAATGAGGGAGTTGATCGCCAGGGTTCGTTCGCACATCCGGCGGGCGGCCCGGTCGGGTTTGATGTCCGAGACCAACGAGGTGCTGCGAGGCGGGCCGGTGGAGATGGACGTGGACGCCCACGAGGTAAGGGTCAAGGGCGGGGTGGTTCCGATGCGACCCAAGGAATTTGATCTCTTGGAGACCTTGATGCGCCGCAAGGACCGTCTGGTCACCCGGGAGACGCTTCTCAGCGAGGTTTGGGGATCGGCGTACTACGGCGACACCAGGACGCTTGACGTCCACATCAGGCGTCTTCGCCACAAGATCGAACAGGACTACTCCAATCCTCAACACCTGGTGACCGTCCGGGGCCTGGGTTACAAGTTCGTAGATGCCCCCTAGCGGGCGTCGGCAGCACCGTCTCTTTGGCCATCTCTTAGTCCGGCTGGCGCTGGCTCTGGGGAGTTCGGCGCTCTTCTCGGTGCTCTTGAGCGGGGGCTTCGGAGTGGCTCCATGGTTATCGGGGTTGGTGGGCGTCGGCTTGTTCCTGGCAATCTACGGAGGGTCGTTGCTTGCGGTACGCAATGCGCTGGTGAGTCTGGATGCGACCGCTGCCGGCCTGCCGACGGATGAGCCGGGCGCCGCCCCGCATCCGGTGGGTATCGGGGAAGTCGACAGCCTGGCTGACTCCCTTCACCACGCCAGCCTGCATTTTCACAACACCCAGGAGGCGCTGCGGAGAGAGCAGGACTTGTTGGAAGTGGTATTGGAGGCCCTGCCAGGAGGGGTCCTGCTGGTGAACCACGACGACCGGGTGGCGTATTCGAACTCGGCATGCCGGGAGATGCTGGGCATGGTGGGGGACCCCTCGGGCCGTGTGGGACTGCGGCCCATCCAGAGGCTGGTGAGGAGGGTCCGCCACAGCGACGAGGCCTATGAGGAGACTATGACCCGGGGATACCCGGAACGCACCCTCGGGGTGAGGGCGTTTTCCATGGACGAAGAGGGACGGGTGCTGGTGATCGTGCTGGACCTCACCGAGACGATGCGAATACAGACCATGCGCCGGGACTTCGTTACCGACGCGTCTCACGAGTTGAAGACTCCGGTGGCCTCCATCCTGGCCTCGGTCGAGGCCCTGGGGATGGCACTGGACAGAGATCGGGAGTCTGCCCGACTGTTCGCCGGTCAGATCTCCGGGGCGGCGCTGAGATTGTCCCGGCTGATCACAGATCTCTTGGACCTGTCGCGGCTGGAAGCCCAGCAACCCACTGCGGAGCAGTTCGATCTTGAGGAAGTGGTCCTGGTCGAGGTGGAGCCCTTTGTGAAGAGTGCTCGCCTAAAGGGCATCGACTTCACCGTAGGAACCCACCCGGTGGACGTCAGTGGGTCCGCGGCCGAATTGGGATTGGCTATTAGGAACCTATGCGACAACGCGCTGCGCTACACCGAAGAGGGCGGACGGATCCGGGTGACCCTGGAGAGGTTGGACGGCGATGGGGTTGTGGTCGTTACCGACACGGGCATGGGGATTCCCGGGAGGGATCTGGGAAGGATATTCGAAAGGTTCTATCGAGTGGACGTGGCCCGTTCGCGGCAGACGGGCGGCACCGGACTGGGGCTGGCGATTGTCAAGCATGTTGCCGAGCGCCACAGCGGGAAGGTGACGGTGAAGAGCCTGTTGGGGGAGGGGTCCACCTTCACCCTGCGGGTCCCTTCGCTAGGGGGTGACGCTCCCTCCTTCTGAGGTCGGGGCCGGCTCAGGGGTGGGCTTGGTTACCGTAGGTGGAGGTTATGGCATACGACGCGGTGGTGATCGGGGCGGGGCCGAACGGACTGGCGGCGGCGATCGTCCTGGCCCAGGCCGGGTGTTCCACTCTATTGTTGGAGGCCGCTGAAACGATCGGTGGTGGATGCCGCACCGCGGAGATCACTCTTGCGGGCTTCCGACACGATGTGTGTTCAACCGCCCATCCCCTGGGGCGGGGCTCCCCGTTCTTCAGGCGGCTGCCGTTGGCCAGATACGGATTGAGATGGATTCATCCACCGGCGGCGCTGGCTCACCCGCTCGACGACGGTGAGGTGGTGTTGCTTCGGCGTGGCGTGGAGGAGACCGCTTCGGGGCTGGGGGTGGATGCCAGAACCTACCGCAAACAAGTGGATGCGTTCAACCGGCTGTGGCCCCGGCTGGAGAGCCGACTCCTGGGGCACCCGTTTCGCTGGAGACTCGATCCCGGGGCGGACCTGAAGTTGGCTTCCTTGGCCCGGCCCGCCTCCTGGGAAGCCCGACGGTTCCGAAGCCAGGCGGCTCGTTCTCTTCTGGCCGGCGCAGCCGCTCACACCGTGATGCCCCTGGACAAGCCCTTCACCGGCGGGGTTGGTTGGCTGTTGTTGGTGGCCGCCCACCGGTACGGGTGGCCTTTTGTGGAGGGAGGCTCCCAGGCGTTGGCGGATGCCCTGGCCGCCTGTTTTTTGGAGGCGGGTGGCGAGATCGAGACCCGACGTCGGGTGACAGACCTGGCGGATCTTCCCCCGGCGCGGGTGGTGCTGGCCGATGTGGTTCCCTCGGCATTGGAGGCCATCTTGGGAAGGGAGGAGAGGCATGGTCGGAAGACCCGGGGACGGCGAGGTTTTCGGCACGGGCCGGGGGTGTTCAAGCTTGACTGGGCCCTCTCGGAACCGGTGCCCTGGAAAGATGCCCGGATGGCGACGGCGGGTGTGTTGCATCTGGGTGGAGACTTCGATCAGATCGCCGCCACCGAACGGATGGTGTGGGCGGGAGAGATCCCGGAACGGCCCTTCATCGTTGCTGCCCAGCCTTCCTTGTTCGACAGATCACGGTCCCCGGCCGGTATGCATACCCTGTGGGCCTACACCCATGTTCCTTCCGCAAGTGCTGTCGACATGCGGGCGATGGTGGAACAAGAGATCGAACGGCATGCTCCCGGCTTCGGCGACACCGTTGTGGCCTGCCATACCATTTCGGCTTCCCAGTGGGAGGATTACAACCCCAATTACGTGGGAGGGGACATAGGCGGGGGAGTGTTGGGAGTGAGGCGGCTACTGCGCGGCCCTTACCCGGGTTGGTCACCGTACGCCACCGATACCGACGGGGTCTACCTGTGTTCTTCTTCAACTCCCCCCGGAGGCGGCGTTCACGGCATGTGCGGATATCACGCCGCTCAAGTGGCGCTCAGAAAGATCAACGCCGGTTGAGCAAGGGCGCCCCGGCTTCGCAGGTGGCTGACCTTCGGTGGCTCCTTCGCCTGTCACTGCGGTGGGATCCCGCAGGTGCGTCGACGCTGGGGAATCCCTGCGGCGGCAGGACACCCTGGCCGTCTGCGAACTCGACGCCGGGCTCGAGGCGGCGTTCACACTGCCATTTGTCGCGAATACCTTAACTAATTCGCGAATTGAACTCCAAGAATGCCCTTCCCGTCGGGCCCATCCCCCACCACCACCTAACCGATCAAGGTCTGGGCGACCGCGGCTCTACGCGGAGTGCGGTCTCATGACCTCTGGATTTGTCCCGGCATGGGCGAGCTCCGGCCCGGCCGGGAGGTATTTGTGCAGCAATGAGACAGTGTGGCTCCGAATGCCCGGAATAGTCAACTGCTTGGGCGGTGATTTTTTCACAGTGTCGCAGTCCTGCGCATCCGCTGAACCGATGGCAGGCGTGATGCTGCTTTGGGTGGGGGCCCTACATGTTGGGTTCGAAGATGGTGAAGGTGCCCTTCTGGTCGTCGTTGACCACCGCGAACCGACCGACCGCGATCTCGGTGACGGGTACGCAGACATCCCCTCCGAGGCTCGTCACCTTCGCTGCGGCCGCGTCGGCGTCCTCCACTTGGATGTAGACCATCCAGTGGGGAGGGATTTCTCCCCAATTGTCGTCCATGACCAGTAACCCCGCCACTTGGAAGTCACCCAGGTTGGCCAGGTGGTAGTCGCCGCCTTGAGGTATGGGCACACTGCTCCACTCCCATCCGAACAGGCTGCTGTAGAAGCTCTTGGTGGCCTCCAGACTCCGGGTGTAGAGCTCGTTCCAGACCATGGAGCCGGGGGAGCGGACCAACTCTGCTCCTCCGAAGTCGAGAGCTTGCCACACAAAGAACGCCGCTCCGCCCGGCTCTTGCAGGAGTGCAACTCGACCGTTGCCCACCTCGGCAGGTCCCATCAGGAAGTTGGCGCCCAAGGTCCGGGCCATTCCGGCGGTGGCGTCCAGGTCGTCGGTGGCGATGTAGGAAAACCATGTCGGCGGCACTCCTTCTGGGAATATCCCCGGCATGGCCGGACCCATGGCTCCCACACTCTTGCCGTCCAGGTCGAACATGGTGTAGGACATCCCGGTGTCGCCCATGGGGACGTCGGTCCAGTCCCAGCCGAACATCCCCTTATAGAAGGCCTTGCCCTTCTCAGGGTCGGGAAGGTAGATGTCCATCCAACAGAAAGTGCCGTGGGGGTGCCCCATTTGTCGCCTCCTTGAGTTCACAAAGCACCGGCCTGTCCCGGCGCTGTGGTCGGCACGCCCGGAGGGACTCGAACCCCCAACCTTCTGATCCGTAGTCAGACGCTCTGTCCAAATTGAGCTACGGGCGCAGGGCCATACGGCAAAGAATAAGCCTAACCGAACCTCATCAAGCCGTCCAGAGGGTTGCCAAGACTGTGAGCAGTTTGCCCAAGACGCTGCCGTTCCGCGGAATCCGGAGCCACCGATAGTGCCTCAGCGATCCACTGCATGGCGCCCGCCCATTGGGCGCCCACATCCCGGCGCCGGGCAACGCCAGATCAAGAAAGGAATGGTCGATAAGCCGTGAAGCTTGATGATGGCCCGTTATCCTACCCATCGCTTCACCGAAGGGAGACTCCGATGACAGGGCCACGGAGATGACCTCCGAAGGCATCTTGGTGCTGGCGATCCTGGTCGGCACCGTAGCTCTGTTCGTTTCCGAGAAGTACCCTCTGGATCTGGTTGCCATGATCGGATTGGGCACGCTGTTGGTCTTCGGCCTGGTGACTCCTCAAGAAGGCTTCTCCGGCTTCAGCAATCCGGCCACCCTCACCGTGGCCGCCATGTTCGTCCTCAGCGCCGGATTGCAGAAGACCGGCGCCACCGCGGCGGTGGGCCGCTTTATGGTGCGGCTCGGCCGAGACCATTACTCCTCTTTGGTGGTCATCATGGGAACGGTCACCATCATGTCGGCCTTTGTGAACAACACCGCCGCGGTGGCGGTCTTCATCCCTTTGGTGACGATCCTCGCCAATCGGCGCAAGATTTCGGCGTCGAAGCTCTTGATTCCCCTGTCCTACGCCTCTCAGTTCGGCGGTGTGTGCACCCTGATCGGCACGTCAACCAACCTGCTGGTCAGCTCGATCTCAGAGCAGGCCGGCTACGGCGCCTTCAGCATGTTCGAGTTCAGCCGAATGGGTCTCATCCTGTTCGTGGCAGGAGTGGTTTTTTTCCTGGTGCTGGGAAAGTGGCTCTTGCCTGACCGTCAGATGAGAGAGTACGCCGCCATCTACCACCTGGGCGACTACGTGGCGGAGATGAGGGTCCGTCACAACTCTCCGCTGGTCGGCAAGTCGGTTCTCGACAGCAGGCTGGGAGAGGAGCACGACGTAACGGTCTTGCGGGTCATGCAACTGGGTGGCACCGGGTGGGCGCCCTTGCGCCAGGTGCTCCAGCCGGACCACGTGCTGTTGGTGCATGGATCCGTGACTGCGATAATGCGCCTCCGAGGCGCCTTGCGTCTTGAAATGAACGCCGACTTCAAGCTCCGGGACGAGGCGCTGCAACTGGAGGACATCCGGGTAGTCCAAGCGCTGGTGGCCCCCGGGTCCGGCCTCGTAGGCCACACCCTCAAGGAAGTGGACTTCCGGAACCGCTACAAGGCGCTGGTACTGGCCATTCAGCGGAAGAACGAGGTCATCAACGACAAGCTCAGTTCTGTGGTGCTGAGCCTGGGGGACGCACTGCTGGTCCAGGCTCACGAAGAAGAAATCAGGGATCTGCGTCGCAGCAATGACTTCATAGTCCTCAACGAAGTGCCGGGGGCGGCGCTCCGAAGGAAGGCTCCGCTCGTCATCGGCATCTTGATTGCGGTGGTGGGACTGGCGGCGTTCAACGTCTTCCCGATTCTCGTTACCGCTCTGCTCGGTTGCGTCGCCCTGCTGGTAACCCGGGTAATCCAGTTGGAGGAGGCATACCATGCCATCAACTGGCAGGTCATCTTCCTCTTGGCCGGGATCCTCCCGCTCGGGATCGCCATGCAGAAGACCGGCGCGGCCGGTTTCATAGCAGAGCGGGCAGTGGGGCTGGTGGGTGACATGGGACCGGTCGCCGTGTTGGCGGTCATCTACCTGATGACCTCCATCATGACCGACACCATGAGCAACGCGGCCGCGGCGGTGCTGCTGGCGCCCATCGCCATCTCCACCGCCGAGCAGATCGGGGTGGACCCTCGGCCGTTCCTGATGGCTATCACATTTGCCGCTTCGACGGGTTTCTCAACGCCGGTCGGCTACCAGACCAACACCATGATCTACAACGCGGGCGGGTACAAATACACCGACTTTCTGCGCACGGGGGTGCCGCTCAGCATCCTGTTCTGGATCCTGTCGATCATCTTCATTCCCCGCCTGTGGGCCTTTTGATCGAGAACGGGCCCGGCGGGCCGTCCCTCGGCATGGGCGCCGCCAGGCTTGCCGGCCGCCCTGAACCTTGCCGGTTGGTTGTGACCGAGGCTGGAACTGTCCGATGACCTGGCAGATCGCCTTTCTGATCCTGCTGCTGGTGGTGATGGCCTACCTGTTCCTGACCGCCAAGCTGCCGGTTGACCTGACAGCCTTCCTGGGGCTGTCGGTGCTGATCGTGGGGGGGTACGTGGGACCCACCGAGGCTTTCACGGGATTCGCCTCCCCGGCGGTGATCACCATGCTGGCCATCTTCATCATCAGCGCCGCACTGCTGTACACGGGCATAGCCGACCTGGTGGCCTCGTGGATCTACCGGCTGGTCGGCAACAAGGAGATCCCGCTGATCATCATCCTGATGCTGGTGTCGGGAGTGCTGTCGGCCTTCATGAACAACATAGCCGCCACCGCGGTCCTGATGCCGGCGGTGGCGGGCATTGCCCGCCGAGCCGGGCTGTCGGCGTCCCGGCTGATGATGCCGCTTGCCTTCGGGTCGATCCTGGGTGGGACCACCACCATGGTGGGAACCCCTCCCAATATCGTGGCTGCCTCCATTCTCGCCGAGCGGGACCTGCAGCCCTTCGGTCTCTTCGACTTCACTCCGATCGGTGCGCTGCTGCTGGTCGGGGGAGTCCTGTTCATGATCACGCTGGGAAGAAAGCTCCTGCGTGACAGAGTGGCAGGTCCCGGGGTGACTGACACCGCCGACCTCACTCACATCTACCACTTGGAGGATCGGCTCTTCACGATAAGGATCCCCAAGAACTCTCCGCTGGACGACAGCACCCTGGCCGAGGCCAACCTGTCGGGCGCCCTGGGTGTTCAGGTGATCTCTATCCACAGGCGCGGCGCCAAGAACTTTGTGCCTCAAGCCGACACGTTGCTGAAGGGCGGGGATGTCCTGCTGGTGGAGGGACGATTGCCGGATCTGGAGGACATCATGCGGGTGGGCCAGGTGGAACTTCGCCCCACCACGACTCGCCAGATCCCGCGGGTAAGGGGGTTCACCGCCATCAGGGCCGAGATTCCCGAGGAGTCGGGACTGGTGGGCAAGAGCCTGCGAGAAGCCCAATTCCGGCAGCATCACCGCGTCGTGATTGTCGGGATAGAGCGAACCGGCGAGACATTGAGAGGCGAATTGGCGTCGCAGACGCTGGAGGCGGGCGACCGGATAATCGGGTTGGGTCCCCGGTCCGAATTGCACAGGATGCAGTCCGACCGGGACTTTCGGGTCAGGAACCTGGGATTGTCCGCTCTGAAGTCCATTGAGTCGCATCTCTCCGTGATTAGGGTTCCCGCCGGGTCTTCGCTGGTGGGCTCCACGGTGAAAAACACCCGCCTGGGCGAATTGATGGGTGTGACCATCGGCGCCATCGTCCGAGGTGACGTCACCCGCATGGTCGTGTCTCCCGATGAGGTGATAGAGGCGGGTGACGGCCTGCTGGTTGCCTGTGACCTGGCCCGCGTCCAGGATCTGGTGGGAATCGGTGACATCCAGGTGGACACGCAGGTGGACGCCACAGAACTGGAGTCGGAGGAGTTTGGCATAGTGGAGGTTGCTTTGGCGCCGCGGTCCGCCGCAGTGAGAAAGACCGTCGCGGACCTGGAGTTTCGAAACCGGTACGGCCTGCAGTTGCTGGCGGTGTGGCGAGACGGGCGATCGATTTGCACCGGTTTGACCGAACTTCGGTTCCAACTGGGAGATGCCCTCCTGGTACAGGGCCCTTGGGAACGGATCCGCCTGCTCGGTTCCAATCCAGACTTTGTCGTTTTGTCTCCAGAGGGTTTCCGGCCACGAAGACACAATAAGGCGCCGTTGGCCCTTGGCGCTCTGCTTCTCATGGTCGGCCTGGTGGTTTTCGGCGTCCAGCCCATCCATGTGGCGGCCTTCATCTCCGCCAGCCTGGTGCTCCTCTTCCGCACCGTCACCATGGAAGAGGCGTACCGCGCCATAGAATGGCGGACCATCTTCTTGGTTGCGGCAGTGTTGCCGGTGGGCGTCGCCATGGAGAGCACCGGCGCTGCCAAGCTGATAGTGGACCAGGTAATACACCTCCTCGGACCGCTGGGGAACTACGCCATTCTCATTGCTCTGGTCCTGCTGGCCAGCCTCCTCAGCCAGGCGTTGGACGGCGCTCCATCGGTGGTGCTGTTGGCGCCGGTGGCCCTGGAAACCGCCGCGCAACTGGGCATGAACCCTTACGCGGCGATGATGGGTGTCAGCCTGGCCGCATCGGCGGCGTTCATGACTCCCTTCAGCCACAAGGCCAACCTCCTGGTGATGGGCGCCGGTGGCTACCGGGCCGTCGACTACGCTCGGGTGGGCACCCCCCTGACCGTCGTAGTGCTCGGCATCGTGATAGCGCTGGTTCCGGTCATCTTCCCCCTGTGAGACAGGCAGGCGACACTTCTCATGGGACAGGCGTGGTACAGCAGTTGAGGGTTGGACCGGCCGAGATGAGGTCAGCCCGCGTCGGCCACGGCGACTCCGGCTCTTGAGCCTGCCGGTCGATCCCCTTCTGGTCCCTGCGAGAGCGGGCCATCAGGGTGTGCTGGTATGGAGGTGGGAGAATCCGGTGTCGGCTCTGTCCTCGGCGCCAAGTGCCGGTGGGCCTCGATCCAGGAGCAGCGGCGAACGCAGGTGGTGACAGCCACGGAGGCCAAAACACAGGCATAGGCAGTCCGCGGGGTGCAAGGAACAGGAACCGCCACCGACGCCATTGCGATCCTGTGGCCGGTTCATACCGTTGCGGAACGTTTCGCCGGTCCCAGGTCGCAGCGGGGTTCGAGAATAGCCCAGGCCGTGTACCGAGCGGTGTGGGCAGGAGCCGGACCTCAAGATTGACCTGGTAGACACGGTTGTGCGGACTGCAGCCTATTGAATCCGCGGCGTGGTCTCGGCGGATGGGTCCGTTTCAGCTCCCTGTGAGCACCTGGAACTGTCCCATCATGCCCTCCTCCTCGTGGTCGAGGATGTGGCAGTGGAACATGTACGGGATGTCGGGGTTGGTGTAACTGTCGAATCTTGCAACGATGACGACCTCGTCGCCCTCGCGTAGCAGCACTGTGTCCTCCCATCCCGAGTCCTCAGGCCCCGGAGGCTCGCCGTTCCACTCTACGATCTGGAACTGCGTCTGATGAACGTGGAAGGCGTGGATACCTTCAAGCGAACTAATGGTCCACTTTTCGGTGTCGCCGAACCGGATCGTTTCGTTCACCACCCCCATGTCCATCTGGGACCCGTTGATGGCCCAGCCTCCGGGGACTTCGTCGAGAACGATGGTTCGCTCGTTGTCGATGGGGGAATCGGCGAGAGCTTCGATCTCGGCCAGCGATTCGGGCAGACTCCCGATGGCCGGTAAGGACGCGTCGGGACGCAACTCGACTACCCGGCCGAAGTCAGCGTCGAGGAGTGCCGTGGTTCCTTGACTGGTGTCGACGATGAGTTCGGCGCGGTCACCCGGAGCGAGTTCGACGCTGTCGACTTCGACCGGCGCCTCAAGCAGACCGCCGTCGCCCGCGATCTTGATCAGGGGCCCGACGTCGACTGACAATTCGTAGACGCGTGCCTGGCTTCCGTTCAGCAATCGCAATCGGACCAGGCCTTCGGGCACGGTCACGAACGGGTTAAAGGTTGCGTTGACGGTCAATTCGTCGTTGAGGTCGCCCACCTGCGAATCGTCGATCTCAAACACGAGTTGGCCGTCATCATCGAACTCCTTGTCCTGCAACACCAAAGGAATGTCGTCGACCCCGTAGGTGCGTGGCAGCATCGCAGCTGTGGGGTTGTCGTCTTGTACGATGATCATTCCGGCAGCGCCGTTGTACACCTGCTCGGCAGTAGTTCCGTTGCGATGCGGGTGATACCACAGGGTCCCGGCCGGTTGGATCACCTCGAACTCGGCCAGCCAGGACTCATCGGGGCCGATGGTGCTCCAGGGTCCACCATCGGCGACGGCCGGGACATCGGCGCCGTGCCAATGTGTGGTGGTGATCTCTTCAAGGTCGTTGGTGACCTCGATCGAAACGAACTCGCCACTCCGCCACAGCAACGTCGGCCCGAAGATCGACTGCCCGTTATACGCAAGAGTCGTCGCCGTTCGCCCCTCGCCGAATACATGCCGGCTATCGGCAATCCTCAACTCGAACCGCATCACGTCGCCGTCCGCCGTCGGCGCCAGCAATGGCGGGATCATCAACTCATTGACGGCGGCACTGTCCACATCAATCGTTGCCAGATCACCTCCCCCACCCCCCCCACCTCCCCCCCCCCCCCCCCCCCCCCCCAAAAAGCCACGAGCGACAGGAGTGCCACAAGTCCGAAGGTGCAAACAATGAGGCGAATCACCAGCCTGCCTTTGTGATCATTGTCGGGGATCATGTTGCTCATACCTTAACTATGGGACATAGCGGACGGTCATTAAATGGGGTATCACCCTGCTCCATCCCTGAGTGCCGAAGGGATATTAGGGGTTGTCACCGATTGCCTCCATGCGCTCTGGCGATGTCGGCATCGAATAGTAACCGGTCAACCGCACGGACGGTCGGGGCACGTTTAGTGGACGCTGGCGACGAGTTGTTGTCTAAAAGAGAACTCTCAGACCGGGGCTCTTCGTTTGAATGAGACAACCAGTACGAAAACTCCGCTGGCCACCAGGGTCATGGCGGGACCGGCCGGCAGATTGAAGTAGTAGGAGAGGTAGAGGCCGGTGACGGCGGCCGCGGTCCCCAACGCCGCGGCCGTCATCATGATCGAGACAAAACGCCTCACCAACAGGTACGCCGTGGCGGCGGGTATTACCAGCATTGCCATGACCAGAACAATTCCCGCCGCCTGAATCCCTGTCACGATGACCAGGGCAAGCATGACCAGGAAGGCGTAATCTGCGACACTGGCGCGTTTGCCGACGACCTGGGCTCCCAGAGGGTCAAAGCTCGTAAAGACCAGCCAATGGTGGAAGGCGAATAGCCCCAAGACGACCATCACGGTTATCCCCAGGGACACATAGATTCCGGTGGGTGTTATTGCCAGGATCTGTCCCAGAAGCAGATCCTCTATATCGACCGTAATCGTCTTTGAGGTTGACAGCATCACCAGGCCCAGGGCAAACATGGTCGCAAACAGAATGCCTATGGCAGTGTCCGAGCTGAGACCCGCACGCCGACTCACAGTCCTGACCAGCACGGCAACGCAGACCCCGGTGGGGACTGCGACTATCGCCGGGTTGATGCCGACTATGAACCCGAGCACCATTCCCGGAAGCACGGCGTGGGCGAGAGCGTCCCCAATGAAGGCGAGGTTCCTGGTGACGGCGTAGGCGCCGACCAGCGGACACATCACCCCCACCAGGATCGCGCCGATGAGGGCTCTCACCATGAACTCGTGCTCTAGTGGTGTGACAATGAAATCTATCACGTCGAGCTGTTAGCGATCCCCGTCCATGGTGAGGCGCACACCGTGGCCGCCGTACAGTTGCTCCATTACCTCGGACGTGAACACCTGGTTGGGAGGGCCGCAGGCGCACACATGGCGGTTCAGACACAGTACCTGGTCGAAGCGACCGGTCAGGTTGGTCAGGTCGTGGGTCGCCAGAAGGACAATTCGCCCTTCATCCCGTAGGGTCTGCAGGACCCCGACCAGGACTTCCTGAGCGGCGACGTCAACCCCGCTGAAAGCCTCATCCAACAGGAGCACGCTTGCCTCTTGGGCCAACGCTCTGCCGACGAATACCCTCTGGCGCTGTCCTCCCGAGAGTTCCGTCATCAGAGCGGAGCGATAGTCCCACAGACCCACACGGCCCAGGCAGGCGTTGACGATCTCTCGATCTCTCTTCCCGGGCCGCCGATACCACCCCCGCCTGCAGCAGCGGCCCATCAAAACAACGTCCATCACGGTCACAGGAAGCCGCCAGTTGACGCTCTCTCTTTGAGGCACATATGCCAACGCTCCGGTTCCCTGTCCCGCGCCGTGAAGGGTTACCTTCCCCTGGCGAACCGGGAGGAGGCCGGCAATCGCATTGAAAAGGGTGCTCTTGCCGGCTCCATTCGGTCCTACGACGCCCATCAGGGTTCCCGGTTCCACGTCGAAGGTGACGTTGCTCAGGGCCATGTGCCCACCGACCTCGACAGTCACGTCCCGAAGAGACATGCTCGCCCTGTGCGGGGTCGGTTCGGTGATCACTTCAAAGCCGCAACAATGCGTTCAACGTTGGTTCGCACCATGCCAAGGTACGTGTCAGCGCCGCTGCCTTCCTGCCCAAGGGAGCCCGAGTAAAGCTGGACGAGGTTCGCGCCAGTCTCCCTTGCTACGGCTTGCGCCAACTTGTCGCTGACCGTGGTCTCGCCGAACAATGCCGGCACGTTGTGTTCCCGCACCACGTCGACCAGACCCGCAATGTGCTCGGCAGAAGGCTCCACATGAGTCGCCAATGACGGTATCACCAGCCCAACTATCTCAAATCCATAAGCCGCTGCGAAGTAGGAGAGGCTGTCATGCGACGTAACCAGCAGCCTGCGCTCCGGCTCAACCGTACCGACCTGCTCCAGGGTCCAGGCGTGAAGCTCGTCAAGTTGCTGCCCATACTCTGAGGCGTTCTCAAGGTAGAAATTCGCGTTCTCGGGGTCTATGGCCGAGAGTCGCTCTGCTATTTCGTTGACCGCGATCTTCACCCGGATCGGATCGAACCAGAAGTGGGGATCCAAAGAGCCGTGATCGTGGGCGTGGCCGTGCTCGTCTTCTTCGTCGTCGCTGTGGTCGTCGTGCATGTCGGTTTCTTCGTCGTCGCCGTGTTCGTCGCCATGGTCGTCGTGCATGTCGGCGGTGCCGAATTCCATGGGATCGACAAGTTCACCAAGCGCGACTATCCGGGACTCATCTGCACTGGCGCTGCGTAACAGATCCTCCAGCCAAACGGCCTCCAGGCTGAGACCGACGTTGAACACGGCATCTGCATCCGCAACCCTGGCAACGTCGCGCGCTCCCGGCTGGAATGAGTGGGGATCTCCACCCGGTGGCAGCAGTCCGAAGACCTCTACCTTTTCTCCACCTACCTCTCGAACCCAGTCAGCCACAAAGTTCGTGGTTGCCACCACCTGGATCGGTGGTCCGGTGGGTGTGGCACTCTCCGTGCCAGCAGTTGATTGCGCTGCTTCCGTTGCCTGCGTGTCCTGGTCATCTGCGCATGCAACCAGGAAGGTCACACCAAAAACCACAAGGACCATAGTTAAAACCCGGGCCAGACGCCCAAAGCTCATATTGCGATCTAGCTTCCTCAACACTCCAAATCTCCTTTCCGTTGCTGGAGGTGCAAAGTGAGAATGATAATCATTATCACTTTGACACTGAAACCGGCCCGTCTCAAGGGGGTTCGAACGGACGTAGCTACGAGGGTCTGATCTTCTCACCGCTAACCGCGGCTGCAGGTCCTTGGCTCATGTCGCCTCGTGGTCGCCAGGGCCTCTCGGTGGAGACACAGAGGGCCGCCACGGTCTTTGCGGCGACCAACCGGCCCTAGGCACGGCCACATCACTGGGCGGTTCAGTCGACCAGTTTGACTGGGTCTGTTCTTCCTCTAGCGGTCTCTGCCCCAGCTGTCTACGTTGCCGTTGAGTCGGAGGCCACATCGATCGTGTCCGGGAGGCCACGCAGGCCGTCACAGCAAACGATCAGCACGTCCTCGAGGTCTCGGTGTCGTATCTCGGTCAATACCGACAGCCAGCAGTTTGGCGCGCTAAGGCGCCGTCGCCCAGCCACACACCCAGCATGTGTTCTGCGTCCGACCACATCAACACCGACCACCACATACGCTGGGCAGTTGACCACAGTGCCGTCGGTGCGGACTTGACCACCATGGCATCTATGTACAAAAGGGGATACACACCGTCCAACGGGCGGTTCTGCCACTCGGTCAGCTCGTCGACGATCCCGTCGGTGACCTTCGACAACCAACGCCGGCGAGATGTCCACGCCGTACATGCGAGCCAACTCGGTACGGATGTCACGGGTGGACAAACCCTGGGCGTACAACGCAACGATATTGGCGTTGAAACGCTCCAACCGGCGGGCGCCCTTGGGAACAATCTTGGGTTCGAACGTGGCGTTACGATCCCGGGGAACGTCCAAATCCACGGTGCCGATCTCGGTCAGTACCTGTTTGGGGAGTGGACCCGTTACGGTTGTTGCCCGCATCAGACACCACCCCGCCAGCCACACCAGCCGGCTCCGGCACGTCATGCTCAGTCATACACATCATCTCCTCTCAGGGCCGGCTCACACCAGCGACGTATCGAGAACCCACCTCACACAGACATGTATACAGGCTCGCGGATGATCGCACCGAAGTAGCTTTTCGTCTTTCGCCCGGCCAACCCCACGACACCCCGCAGGGACGCCGACTGCTCCAAAGCCTGGGATCACAGCCACAGAAACGCCATTTGGTGATGGACCGCGACCGGACCCGCTGAGCCGCCAGATTCGCTCTCCGCTCTACTCAACAAAGCGAATACCACTGTTTGTGTCCTCTGGGACAACCGAACTGACGCGCCCACCGCAACAAGTGCCGGTAACCGGCCAAGGGTGGCATCGACCTGCAACGAACCCATCGCCGGGTTTGTAACCGCGTCCACTGCCGTAGCGGTGTGGCTTCTCTTGTGTGCATTCAACTCCGATAATCACTTTTAGTTACTTGCTCTCCGAGAAACAGGGACACCGCGGTCGGCATGCCGACTTCGAGACCCACTAGGGGAAATCACGCCTCTGTTGAGCCAGACCGCAGCCAGCCGTCAACTGGGTGGCATACGCCGGCAGAGCCAACCCAAAGAAGTGGCAGACGGTTCACGAGCCAACCCAGCCAACGACCTACCGGACGCTACGACCCCACAGTCACAGCGACCAGTAACCCACATGCAAGTCGGCGGTTCACCTCCTCGATAAGAGTTGCTAGTCATGATGGAATATCTCGGTCATGGTTATCCAGGGCGTCGGCCCTGAGTAAACGCCGACGGGTTCCTGGCAGGGATTGGTCAGCGCCCACCATCTTTGTGTCACCGGGTCCGATTGCATCTTCGCCATGTCTGCTTTCCAGTCGCTACCCGTGTATTCAAAATAGGAGAGAAGAAGCCCATTGAATTCAAAAATCGAATAGTTGGTGATGTTGCAGGCACTGATCATGGCCAAGACCTCGGGCCATACCTTCCTGTGCAACTCGATGTAGTCGTCTCTTCGCTCGGCCCTTAGCCGCACGATCTGCCCGACGCGAAAGGGAGAACATTGATTCTCTGAACCCTTGGGAGGCCGTTTGTGACGGTCCCGGGCGTGATTGGTTCTCTTCATAGTATTCATCTCCTCTATCAAGTCGGACGTAAGAGAGGCATTTCAAGGCGCCCCGCACGCAAACCTCCGCCTGCGCCAGGCAAAGGAGGTAGGCTGACCATGTGACCCGGAAAACATCAGATGTTCGATCTGCTCCCCTAAGTAAGGACAACCGCTCGGCGACGGATAGGACGATCGACGGGATAGTCAGCATGATCGGCTCAGGCGAGTTGAAACCTACGACACGGTTGCCGCCCGAGAGCGAGTTGGGAACCCTGATGGGGGTGTCACGGGGCTCTCTGCGGGAAGCGGTGCGGGTTCTTACCCACCTTGGCATACTCGATGTTCGCGTAGGAGACGGGACGTATGTGACGGACCTCAGCGGCGCCAACTTGTTGCGCGGGTTTGCTTTGTTGGGGCGGGTGGCCAATGAGAAAACGGTATTGGAGATTTTCGAGATACGGCGTGTCCTGGAATCGGCCGCAGCTGCTATGGCGGCCTCCCGAATAACCAGTGACGCGCTCGCTGAACTGGAGGAGCATCTCAAGGCGCTACGGTCGGAAACCGATAACGACAACTTTGTCAAAATGGACATACGGTTTCATGATCTGATCGCCGCTGCCACGGGAAACGTTTCGCTCCGCATGCTCTGTGGGTCGTTCTCTGCACAGACACATCGGGCTCGGCTGATGAGAGGCCATGACGTAGAGGGCATTCTGGCCCGATCGACCATGGAACACGATGATATATTTCGCCACATCAAGGAACGGGAGCCTGTGCTCGCCGCAGCGGCTGTGACATCGCACATCGCCAGCGTTGAGCGGTGGCTGCGGGAGGAATACGCCGAGGTTGCAAACGAGGAGGTCCCGACCCCCCCAAGAGGTGGGGGAGAGTAGAGGTGCAAAGCCGGAATTATCGGATCCCCGAGGGCCAGGGCTCCCCGCCGAACCGGCCGCGAAGAGTAACCAGCGTAGCCATTGTCCTGTCCTCCACCGGCTGGCGCGCCGCGGATACGCATTCGGAAAGCTCCCGCGCGTTACCGATACCGATCAAGACCGACGCTGGCCCGTCGAGCCCGAGGGCATAGCTAAGCGCGGCGGCCGGGAGGGAGACGCCCTTCTTCTTGCAATAATCTATCAAAGCACGCGCCGCCCTCCTTAGCTCCGGCCCGGCGGGGTGCCAACTCGGAGGACCAGAAGGACTCAGCAATCCCATGTGTAGGGGCGAAGCGGTGATAACGCCGCATTGGTTATCTCTGGCAACCGGCACCAGGCAGTCTGTAACGGAGCTGTTGAGTAGGTCGCCGTGACAGTAACTGAGCACCACATCAATGGATCCGGTCTCCACGATCTCGATGAGTACATCGAGTGGATAGCCGGAGACCCCCAGGAATCTCACCTTGCCTGCTTCCCTAGCGTCCACCAACGCCGGCAGTCCCTCATCTAGGATCATCGAAGCGGGACTGAACTCGATGTCGTGAAGGAACACTATGTCCACATGATCGGTGCGGAGACGGCGGAGGCTCTGGTCGATCGACCGGACAATCCGCCGGTAGGAAAAGTCGAATCCTTCCGGGTAATGCCGGTCGTACCGACCTGCCTTGGTACTGATGATGGCTTGATCCCGAAAACCGGAGAGGGCCAGGCCCAGCCGGGACTCCGAAAGCGTCCGTCCGTAATAGGGCGAGGTGTCAAAATAGTTGATTCCCTCATCGAGGGCGGCACGGACTACATCGGTGGATTCCCTCTCGTCCACCGGACCGTACTCCTCCCCCAGCGGCGCCGCTCCGAAGCCGACCACCGACAGATCGAGGTCGGTACCGGATAGCCTTCGGTAGAGCATGGCTTCTATCCCTGGTCGAGCCGGTAGAAGGCCGTAGCGTTGTGGGCAAAGACCCTATCCTGGTGGCTGGTCACGAGCGAGGCCACGGTCTCGAGCCAGCCGCGGTAGGACCCCGCGGCGGCGCAGACAGGCCAGTCGCTCCCGAACATGACCCGATGGATCCCAAACTCCTCCACTGCATGCCTGATGTAGGGCGCCACGTCTGCGAGGGTCCAGTTCGGAGGCGCTTCGGTCCCAAGCCCCGATAGCTTGCAATGAACGTTCGGGCGGCTGGCAAGGTCGGTTATCGTTCCGGCCCAGTCCGCCCAGTGAGGCGATCCGACCGAGGGCTTCCCGAGATGATCGAGAACAAACCGCGTATCCGGAGCAGCATCGACCAATTCGATTGCTTCGGATAATTGGTGTTCCCGCACACATAGGTCGAAGCTGAGCCCGTAGTCGGCCAGAGACCTCACTCCCGGAGTCAACCGGCGCCAGAATCCGGGCGCCTCATCCTGGATGTTGCGACGGATCCCCTTGACGATCCCGAGGCCGGCGTAGCGGTCCAGGACATCTGTGGCTCCCGCATCCTCGAGGGGGGCAAATGCAACGACGCCGGCGATGGGAGCACCAAGGGCGCGTTGGGTCAGGATCCAGAACACCTCCGAGTCCGCTTGGTCCGGATCGCATTCGGCCTGAACCACCACCAAACCACCCACCATCACGTCCCCCGGCAAACGGTTCGTCGCCTGGTCGAATAGCATCGCGTCGGCCCGCGCCGGGAGGGAGGGGGCATCCGACAGCCAGGGATAACTCAGCCGCGCCATGTCCCAAAAGTGAATGTGAGCGTCAACGATCGGGAGTGCCGGAAGCTCGGGGCGACAGCCCTCAGCCGTCATCGTCGCCTCGCCTGAGCCGCTGCCCGGGCGCGCCACACCGTGCCGGTCGGGTAGGCGTAGGCCGCGATGGCCTCGGGTGACATCTCCGAACTGAATCCCGGCGCCTCAGGTAGCAGGTAGGACCCATTCTTGATACGGACCGGATCCACGAACATCTCGTGGAGATGCTCGACGTACTCGATCCAGCGGTTCTCCAGGCTGCCACTGACGGCGATGTAATCGAACATCGAGAGATGTTGCACCAACTCACACAAACCGACGCCACCCGCATGCGGGCAAACCGGAACATCGAACTTTTCCGCCATCAGGAGAACCGAAATGTTCTCGTTCACACTGGCCATCCGACAGATGTCGATCTGGCAGACGCCAATCGCTCCACTGGAGAGGAACTGCTTGAACATCACCCGATTGTGAGCATGTTCCCCGGTAGCCACCAGCACCGGTGCCACCGCGCGAGCGATGACCGCATGTCCGAGGATGTCATCGGGGCAGGTGGGCTCCTCAATCCAATGAAGGCCGATCTCACTGAGAGCATTGACCCACTCGATGGCCTGGGGGACTTCCCACACCTGGTTGGCGTCTACCATGAGGTGACGTTCTTCGCCAATGAGTCGGCGCACGATCCGGGCGCGGCGCAGATCATCATCGAGGTCGCGGCCTACCTTTATTTTGAAGGCGCTCCACCCCTCATCAATCGCCTTCTCTACCAGGTGCTGGACCTGTGCATCGCTGTACCCCAACCACCCCGCAGAGGTCGTGTAGCCCGGATACCCGTTCTCGGCAAGATGTCGGATTCTTTCCTCGTGTCCGCGGCGGCGCCGCTGAAGCATCGCCACCGCCTCTTCGGGGGTAAGCACATCCTCCAGGTACCGCAGCGCCAGGCACTTCACCAGGTCCTCGGGATCCAACTCGACGAGAAGACGCCATAAGGGAAGACCGCGCGCCCTGGCCCACAAGTCCCAGGTTGCGTTCAGAACGGCCGCCGCAGCCAGATGGGTAACCCCCTTCTCAGGCCCCAGCCAGCGGAGGAAGCTGTCCTGAGTGACCTCTTGGAGCAATTCGGCCATAAACCGGACCATGTCGTCTATTCGTCGGCCAACCAGGTCACGCGCGAGTTGTTCCACCATCCGGGTCACGATCTCTGTGCCCCGTCCGATGGTGAACGTGAAGCCACACCCGAACAAGCCTTCTCGATCGGTGCTGAGTTGTACATAGGAAGCGGAGTAATCAGGCGCGGTGTTCATGGCGTCGGATCCGCCAAGGTAGTCGGAGGTGGGGAAACGGATATCGTGGATCGACACATCGACGATCGTCAACCCGTTCATCTCCCAGGGATCTGTGGACGGCTTCATCGCATCACTCTTTGATCCCACCGGCCGCCAGACCCCTGGTTATAAAGCGCAGTCCCCAGATCACAACCACCAGCGCCGGCACGGCTAGCAGCACGAGGCTGGCGTTGTATCTGCCGATGTCATCGGGCGTGGCGCCCAAATACTCTTTGAATCTGAGGACCGCCTGAGCTGCGGTTGTCTTCTCCCGCTCCGTGAACAGCAATGAAGGAAAGAGGAAGTCCTGTAAGGACCACATGACAGAAAGGGTGCCGAGACTCAGCAGCGCAGGCCTGCTCATCGGCAGGAACACGTCCTTGTAGATCCTGAAGTGGCTTGCTCGATCGATTGAGGCGGCCTCGATAAAAGCATTGGGAATTGTCTCGGCGAAGTTTCGCATCAACAACACTCCGAACGGAAGGGTCAGCGCCGCTTCGGGAAGGGCAACCCCCAGGAAAGTGTCCCTGAGTCCCAGTTCCCGGGTGATGTAGAAGAGCGGAACCAGGATCGATGTGGCAGGCACCGCCAGGAACACCAGCGTCACGTAGTACATCACCTCCTTCCCCCGGAAGTCGAACTTGGCGAATCCGTAACCGGCCAGACTCGACACCCCTACTACCAGGCCTGCATGCATGAAGGCGATGACAAAGGAATTCCAATAGGTCCGCCAAATGGTGATTCCACCGATGTCGCCGAATATGACATCCTGGAAGTTTCTCCAACCGTTGAAGACCAATGCCCGATCCACCGCAGCCAGGATTGGGACGATCCAGAACAAACTCATGATGATCAGTAGGGCCGCCATTATCCATCGATCGGTCCTCGACCTGTAGAGATAATCGGTAAAATGTCCACTTTTCGACCCGATCATGGGCTTGTTCCGCAACCTCATTGGTCTGCCCCGGCTTGTCGATAGATACGGAGCTGGACAGCAGAGACGACCAGTGAAATCAGCAACACGACTACAGCCGCTGCTGAGGCGAAACCGACATTGGTCCCGCTGGTCGTGAAGTTGTAAACATAGGTACCGGTTATCTGGGTTGCACCGGCAGGGCCCCCTCCGGTAGAGAAGAACACGATGTCGAACGCCCGGAAGGAGATCAGCACCGTGGACAGGGTCACTGTCTTGTGGGTGTTCTTCATGAGGGGGTAAAGCATCCCGTACATGATCCGAACCGGTCCTGCCCCGTCCAGAACCGCCGACTCCAGCACCGAAGTGTTGATCAGCGCCAGGTTCGACGTGTAATAAAGAAGAGGAAGACCGATCAGGTATACGAACATGATGATTATCACCCCGTAGGCCAGGTCCGGATCCACCAGCCACCGCTGGGCGAGGGCCTCCAGGCCCACGTTCCGCAGAAACTCGTTCACCGCTCCGAACCTCGCCTCGAGCATCGTTCGGAATACGGATGCAACCAGGGCGATCGGCATCAACGACGGCAACAGGAAGGCGGCATAGAAGAAGGCTCTCCCCCTAACTCCCGCCCAAAGGCCCACCGCCATGAAGAAGCCGATCGTCATGGCCGCCAGGATGGATGCGCCGGCAAAAACGAAGTTGTTCTTGAGCGCATCGAGGAAGCGAGGGTCCTCGATGAGCAACCTGTAATTCGTCCAACCTATATCTATGGCGTTTCGCAGTGAGAGGGAGACATCCTGAAAGCTGGTCCGGATCAGGAACAAGAAACTGAAGAAGTAGAAAACCGCATAGAAGGCGAAGAGCGGCCCGAAGAAAATGGCGAAGCCTCGGAGACCCGGCCGGCGGGTCAGGGGCCGATCACGCCTTCCGGAGCGCCTCTTGGGCGCTCGTTCGGATTGCATGTCATTTTCGGCTCGTCTGTCCCGCGGCCGGACCTTCTTGGGCCTAAACCGGTGGCTCTGGTGACGCTCTTGTGCCATCCGTCCAATGTCTCTTGATTCCTCGTCTCTTGATTCCTCCATCGGCTCGATGCCGCAGAATAGGCTCACACCGTATTCCCGCTCGACAACCCTTAGCCGACGTTCGAGTACCTCCCGCTTTCCCACTCGGACTGGAGGAATTCGACCTGCTCGGCAACGGGCGTACCTGAGATGATGGTGTCGATAACGGCATCCCCGGCCACGGCCGAGAAGTCAGAAACGTTGTTCCGGTCACTACCGGGATCGGACAGCACCGCTAGGAGTTCGGCGAATCCAGAGGCGGCCAGTTCGGTGGTGAAAACATCCTGGGGGACCGAATATCCAACCCGCGCTGGCGCTGCGAACAAGTCGGTAACCCAAGCATCCACACCGTCCCCACTGGTCATGTACTCGATGAACCGAACGGCTTCCGCTTTGTGCTCCGAGTGGCTGGGTACTGCGAGACCAACTTCGATAAAGGCCCGGATCGAGGGTGATCCGTTCTCAACCAGAAGAGGGAGCGGGGAGGCGGTCACATTATCCATCTCGATACCGTTGGCTGCCCGGAAGGGCGCGGAGAGTATCCCAGATTCCCAGGTGCCCTGCAGGAACATCACCGCTCCGCCCTGCTGGAATATCTCTATTGGGCGACCGTAATCCAGATCCAGGACATCCAGGCTGAAGATGCCATCTTCGAACGCAGAGGTGACGGCCTCGAATGCGGCGGCGAAAGTTGGGCTGTTCCACGAACCGCCGGCGTCGTAGCGAACGCTGTTGAAGAAGCCCGGTGATATTTGCTCGGTGACCGTGAGGACTATTTCATCCAGGAACCAGTTCGCACCGGTAAACGAGATCGGTAGCAGATCAGGACGCTGCGATTCGACAGCTTCGACCATCGCCATCAGGTCGGAGCGGGTGCGTGGCACATCAATGCCTAGTTCGTCGAGTAGATCGACGTTGTAATAGGCGGCGGCCGAGCCCAAGAATCCGAGAGGCGCAATGTATATCTCGCTGTCCTCGGCCAGCAAACGCGCTTGGGAGAGGGCGGCCGGCGCTATGCCGTCTGCAAGAGCCGCCGATGCATGCTGATCGAACAGGGGCGGCAGGGGATCCAGATAGCTTCGCACGACGTTGACCATGGTCGATGTTTGCACAGCGGCCACATCAATGGAGTCGCCCGAACTTAGCGCCAACGGAAGGCGATCCTGGTAGGCGGTCGACTCGAACAGAGTCAATTCGATCCGAATGTCAGGGTTCTTGGCCTCGAAGTCAGCAATCACCCGTTCCATCGTCGCCTCGGGCGGGAACCAGGTCCAGAATTGCAGAGTAACAGGTTCCGCAGGCTCTTCCTCTGGGGCAGAGGTGGTAGGGGGCTCCTCGGCCGCCACTGTGGTGGCAACAGGCTCCTCCGCCGCCTCAGTGGTGGCTACAGCCGCCTCTGTGGTGGCGGGCTGCTCGGCCGAGTCGCCGTCGCCACATGCCGCGGCGAACAGGGTCAGCGCCAAGAGCGCCATCAACAATTGTCTGAGTTTCATTTCGAGTTTCCTTTCTCTTGTGGTTGCCTGCCGGTGGGACGCCCATCGAGGCTCGCCCCATCCCGGTCGTCGTTAACTTGTTTGAAACGCCGAAGCCCCAACCCACCCTTCATATCGGGTCCGAATTGGTCCTCGCTGTCCAGATGCATGGCCCGGCCGGATTCTGCGTCAAAGAAGCGGACCGCGTTCCGATCGGCCCGCAGCCGCACCGGTTTATCCTGCAGGTCGACGCGATAGCCCGGCATCCGAACCACCAGCATGTTGCGCCCGGGCGCGGCGGGTATCACTTCACCGGCCTCGACGGTCAACACGGTCACATCGGTTGCGATGTGACATAAAGTCTCGGCACCCAGCGTTTCCACCGCGGCAACGGTTCCGTGTAAAGAGAGTTCATCGGGGTCGGCTTGACCGAGATGAATGTCCTCGGGACGGATGCCGACCACTACGTGACGGGAATCCGGATGACCTGGGGCCGCTGTCTTCCGCCCGTTCATCCGGACACCTCTGGACGATTGCTCAGGTTGGAGGAAATTCATGGGAGGAGAACCCATGAATCCGGCCACAAACAGGTTGGCGGGCCAGCCGTAGATCTCGGTCGGGGGCCCGATCTGCTGCACCCGGCCTTTGTTAATCACGACTATGCGATCCGCCATGGTCATTGCCTCGACCTGGTCGTGAGTGACGTACACCGTGGTGATGCCCAGCTTGCGCTGCAGCACCACGATCTCGGTGCGCATCTGTATGCGCAGGCGAGCATCAAGGTTTGACAGCGGCTCGTCCATGAGGAACACCGCGGGTTCGCGCACCAGGGCGCGACCCATAGCGACGCGCTGTCGCTGGCCACCAGAGAGAGAATCGGGCTTACGGTCGAGTTCCTCCCTTATCTCGAGCAGGGAAGCCACTTCCTCCACTTTTAGATTCCGGCTCTTCTTTTCCACCTTCTGGAGTTTCAGGGGATATTCCATGTTTTCGCGAATCGTCATGTGGGGATAGAGGGCATAGTTCTGAAACACCATGGCGATATTGCGGTCGCGGGGGTGCACTCCGCTGACCGGCCGATCATTGATTATCAGTTCTCCCGAGGTGACGGTCTCGAGCCCCGCAATCATCCGCAGGAGCGTCGATTTGCCGCACCCTGAGGGGCCCAGCAGAGCCAGGAATTCCCCATTTCCGATCGTGAGGCTCACATTGGCAACCGACGGGGTGTCACCGGTGTAGATCTTCGTCACGTTGTCGAGCGCCACCGTGGCCATTCTTTCTACTCCATTGTTACTGGTTATGCCGTGTAACCGGATAATAATATGATGTTAAGTGGATAAATGACGATAATATGGCTCTATTAGGGCGATTTATTTATGAAAGATCAGATTATTGTACCCGTTCGATGGGATTTTGGTCTTTCGGTGGGTGGCGCGGTGCATGTCGGGGGAGTCCTCGGGAGGCCTAATGGTCGGGGTCGCCGCAACCGTATCCGGTCCTGCGAGAGAGTCCGGATTAGGTGGTTTGTGGCTTAGAGGCGTCTGTTGGAGCGTCGCCCTGCCGGAATTGCGCGCCATGACCCGATTGGCGGGTAGTCGCGGCCAGCGCTTGAGCCGTAGGTGGCCTGGGTGACCGCCAAGCCGGACGGATTGACAGGCCGGAGCGGTTCGTGTTCAGACTCTAAGGTATGGCGCAGTGCTTCAAGATAACACCACCCCCCGGCGCCCGGGCAATACGCAGGTGCACTTGGACTTTCACACCTCCGAGCATGTTGGGGAAGTGGGGCGGAGCTTTGACGGCGCGAAGTTCGCCCGAAGGCTGCGTGAGTCCCACGTCGACCATGTGAACCTCTTCTCCAAATGCCACCATGGCTGGTCCTATTACCCGACCGATGTCGGAGCGACTCACCCCCGTCTGGACTTTGACCTGTTCGGAGACGAGATCAAGGCATGCCGAGAATTGGGACTGGTCACCGGCGCCTATTACACGGTGGGGTGGTCGGCGAGAGACCTCGATGAACATCCGGAGTGGGCGGCAACTGACCGTGGCGGCGTTCTCCAGGCCATCAATGTGGACCATGACGCGCAGCCCACCGACCGCCGGCCTCCGAACTCCTGGGTCTACCTTTGTCCGACCGGCGCCTATCTGAGCCTGATGGCCGCTCAAGTTCGGGAGATCGCCGAGCGGTACTCTCCCGATGGGTTCTTCTTTGACATTTGCGGCGGAGTGCCCTGTTACTGTGCCCGATGCCGCGTCGGGATGGCGGCCGACGGCATTCACCTTGACGACATAGGGGCGGTTGAGGAATACAACCTGCGCCGATGGGAACGCGCCTTGCAACAGTTGGGGCATGCCGCGCAGGTCGGTTCCGGCGCCAGATGGATCTTCTTCAACGGCACCACGGTGTTGCACGGCGACGCAGGACATGTGCCGGCAAGCACATCCGGGCTCTGGTCGGCCAACACCCACCAGGAACTGGAGCATCTCCCCACTACCTGGGGTGGTTACGACAAGTTGGCTCTACGCTCCCGATACTTTCATGGCCTGGGCTGGGATCTGGTGGCGATGAGCGGAAAGTTCCACACCAGTTGGGGTGAGTTCGGCGGATACAAGTCCCCGCGGGCCCTCGAATATGAAGCGCGGTTGATGATCGCCAACGGCGCCCGCTGCAGTTTCGGGGACCAGCTTCATCCGAACGGGCGGCTTGATGATCAGACCTACGGGTTGCTGGGCAGCGTCTATCGGTCGGTCCGCGGTTTAACCGAGTTCATTGATGGGGCTCGCCCCGATTCGCGCTTGGCCTTGTGCCTCAGCGAAAGCGAAGATGATGACCAAGGTGCGTCACGGGCTCTCCTGGAGGCTCACCGCGAGTTCGTAGTTGCCGCTCCGAGGATGCTGGACACACAACTCCACACGGCGGTTGTCGTTGCCGGGCCGCTGCCGTCCGGCGCGAGGGACGAACTGGTGCGCTACAGCGCGGAAGGGGGGCGTATCCTTGCATTGGGCGATGCCGTCGGCGGCTGGCCGGAGGATGTGGCGGCTGAAGTCTTCGGGATCAGAGACATCCGGGTCGTCCCGGCCGATGGGGACTACAGTTCCTTTGTCGGCGGTGAGTTCAACGAGTTGGGATCGGGACTTGTGTACAACTACGAACCGGGCCTGCGTTACGAGTTGGTCCCCGGCGCCACGGCCTTGGCGCGGATTCACGATGCCCTATTCGATCGGACATACGGGCAGTACTGCTCCCACCGGAATGCGCCGCCGCGGGACGAGGAAAGTGGTTTTGCGGCCGTTCATCGATTCGGTCGGCACTTCGTCACAGCCCATGGGCTCGGACGTCTCTATCTGCGACACGGCGCCGAAATACACAGAAGCCTCCTCTGTAAGCTGTTCTCGTCGATCGAGCCGCGCCCTGTAATCGAAGTCTCTCACCTCCCGCCCGGTGGTCGCGTCACCGTCATGTATCAGCCTCAACGCCAGCGGACTCTGCTCCATGCACTGTATGCTCCACCAGCTTCGAGGGGGTCCGCAGTAATCATCGATGATGTCGTTCCGATTACGGGCGTCACCGCCCGCTTGCGTTTGGATCGCCAGGTGAAAGCCGCCTCCGATGGCCGGAACGGGCAGCCCATCCCCCTGGTCCATCATGGTGGCCACTCGGTCTCGGTGGCGATGGGAGTTATAGACATGCACACGGTGGTGGTGCTGCACCACTGAGCCAAATCCGATCTGGAGGGGAACCGCCTGACGCAGACTCACAAGGTGAACCGCCCTGGTCTTCCCGGAGGGGTTAGGTGTGGCCCCTAACCTAAGATCACCAACCCCAGAATGGGGGACAATGTCGATGATCGCCAACACGAGTCAACGTCCGTAGCAAAAAGATACCCAAAGTAGTAACTACAACCCTTAATGTGCTGTGACCTGGGCGTTTGCGCGGAGAGGGAGGGATTTGAACCCTCGAGGGAGCTACAAACCCCCTACTCGCTTAGCAGGCGAGCGCCTTCGACCGCTCGGCCACCTCTCCTTTCGGTTAGCGTCTTGGGGCAAACCTCTTCGACGCTGGCGGAGGGAGTGGGATTTGAACCCACGAGGGGGTGGTCACCCCCAACGGCATTTCCAGTGCCGCGCACTAGACCAGACTATGCGATCCCTCCGGTATCCATAATTAGATAGTCGTAGAACGCTCAGTTCGTCCTCAAACATTAGCAATACACCCAACGGGAGAAATCAGAGAATATGTCGTACCAGCCAGACCATCGCCGCTTCATGGAACTGGCTCTGTTGGAGGCATCTCGTGCTCCGGCGCACGGTGACGTGCCGGTGGGCGCGGTGGTTGTGGACTCCGACGGCCAGGTGGTGGCATCGGACCACAATCGGCGGGAGGAGCGCCAGGATCCCACGGCCCACGCCGAGGTGCTGGTCCTTTCCGAAGCGGCCCGCCATGTGGGCTCCTGGAGGTTGCTGGGACACACCCTGTACGTAACCCTGGAACCTTGCTCGATGTGTGCCGGAGCGGCTGTCTCGGGTCGGATCGAGCGGATCGTGTATGGGGCCGCCGATCCCAAGGCCGGCGCAGTGCTGAGCCTCTATAACATCGCCGGCGACAAGCGTCTCAACCATCAATGCGAGATAGTGGCAGGGGTGGAGGCCGTCCGCAGCGCCGATCTGCTGAGATCGTTCTTCAGCACCAAGCGAGGTGGCAATGGATAGGCCAGTCCCCGATCATGGTAAGGTCGGGACAGCGTGCTAAGCGGGGCGCTAGGGGTTCCCTGAACCCGAAATCCTCTACATGCGGGGCCGAACCCCCCGCTGGAGGGTGACGAGCCCCGGTTTGGAGGCAAAAGCGCGGCGATGACGACCGGGTCCCGTGAGTCAGGGTGGTCGTGAACCGGGTCAGGTCCGGGAGGAAGCAGCCCTAAGCGGGTTGCCCGGACGCCACGGGGTCGCCTGGTCCGAGCAAGCGGTTTGCCGTCCGACCGGAGGTGTCGAACCCGAAGGCGGGGTGCACGCTATCTGGCATTGGCCAAGGCCTCGTTCTTTCCAGGGTTCCCCATTTTGGACCGGTTGAACGGTTTCAATCCCCCGACTTCACAAGGGACACTCCGTAGACACCACCCCACAGTCCCATTCTCCACAGTTTGCGGACTTGAAGCGGCCTATCGCCGAACATCTCCTCGGGATGGGGGAGTTTGTCCAACGACCGGTGGAAGTACCAGTACTCTCGGACAGCTCCGGCCAGAAGGCCCACCAGGGGGGTGACCACCGCGGTCCCGGTCCGGTGTATCCGCCTGGCGGTCCGACCCAGGGGCCGTCCCGCGTCCACCACCACCATCACCCCGCCAGGACGCAGCACCCGAGCGGCTTCGTCTAGGGTCCCACGGACCGACTCGAGGTTGCGGAACACGAACGCCGACCAGATGCCGTCAAAAGTGTTGTCAGCGAAGGGCAGGTGTTCTCCTTTCCCCACCACCTTGCGAGGAGCGGGATTCACAGACAGCATCGGCCACGCCGGATCCAAGGCCACCACCTCTTGGTCTGGGCGAAACAAGGACATAGCCACCCCGGTGCCGGCGCCCAGGTCCAGAATCACCCCGTGGGGGAGATGGTCGATACCCCTTTTTCTCCAGGCTTGGTCCCGGCCGAAGGAGAGGACCCGGTTGAGCCGGTCGTAACGCCGGTGGATACGCGAGAAGATCTGGTCGGGAGAGAGCCCGGTCACGCCTCCGGGCTCCTAGGGGGGATCGATCCGGTCAAAGCCCAGATAGGGGAGCAGAGCCTTTGGCATGACCACCGAACCATCGCTTTGCTGGTGGTTCTCCAACAGGGCGATGATCACCCTTCCGATGGCTACCGCGGTCCCGTTGAGGGTGTGGACCAACCGGTTGCCTCCCGGGGCCTTCATGCGGATCCGCAGCCGCCTGGCCTGGTAATCGGTGGTGTTGGAGCAGGAAGTTATCTCCCGGTAGGTGTTCCAGGAGGGAAACCAAGCCTCGATGTCGTACTTCTTGGCGGCGGAGGCGCCCAGGTCCCCCGCAGCGACGTTCACCACCCGGTAAGGCAGTTCCAGTTCCTGCACCAGCTTCTCCTCCAGCCCCAGGATGCGTTCATGCTCGGTGGCCGAATCCTCGGCACGGGTGAACGAGAACATCTCCACCTTGTCGAATTGATGCACCCGAAAGATCCCTCGGGTGTCCTTGCCGTGCGTGCCGGCTTCACGCCGGAAGCAACTGGAGAACCCCGCATAGCGGAGGGGGAGGTCATCTGGGTTCAGGATCTCATCGGCGTGGTAGGCGGCCAGGCTTATCTCGGAAGTTGCGGCCAGGAACAGATCGTCGGCGGGGACTTCGTAGACCTGCTGCCGGTCTCCGGGAAAGAAACCGGTGCCGAACAATGCCATCTCTCGGACCAGCACGGGAGTGACCATGGGAACCAGTCCGGCCTCCACCAAGTGATCCATGGACCATTGGATGAGCGCGAACTCCAGCAACGCCGCCTTGCCCTTGAGGTACCCGAAACGTGACCCCGCCATCTTGGCGGCTCTCTTAGTGTCGATTACGTCCAGGGTTTCGCCCAGAGAGTCGTGATCGGCGGGTTGGAAATCGAACCGGGGGATCTCCCCCACCCGCTTGATCTCTTCGGAGTCTTCCTCGGTTAGTCCTTCGGCGGCGGTGGGATCAACCAGGTTGGGAAGGGTGTGCCACTGCTGATAGAACTCCTCGGAATCGGCGTTGGTCTGCGAGTTCATTTCCTTGATCCGGTTGGACATGGAGCGTGCCCGTTGGATGGCCTGCTGCTTTTGGTCTCCCGTCAGGGTGGCGATCTCTTTTCCCAGGGACCGTTGGGAAGCCCGGAGTTGATCGGCCTGGTGGCGCAGCTTTCTGATCCTGGCCTCCATCCCCACCAGGTCACCAAGGGGTATGTCCAGGCCGCGTCGCTCCATAGACCGGCTGATCACCTCCGGAGAGGTTCGGAGCAAGGCAATGTCAAGCACTGCGAGAAAATGCTACCGGCCAACCGCTCTCAGTTGTCACTGGTTCTCAGCCGCTCACCTGCAGGGTGAACCCGTAGCTGTTGTCATCGAGGGTTTGATCTCCCTCGATGTAGCTCAGACGGACTTCGACCTGATAGGAGGTGTCGGAAGTCACCGCCAACTCGTAGAAGGTGATGGTGGTCTTCTCTCCGGGCTGCAGGGCTGGTACGTCCAGCACCCGGGTCTGGATGGCCTCGCCAGGTGGCCAGATGCTCAACTCCAGAAAAGTCTCTGCGGTTATCTCCACGTTGCCCCGGTTGGCTACCACCACCAGCAGGTCGAAACTGTCGGTGGGAATGATCACCGGGCGGCCCTCCAGGTCCGATATCCACTCTGGGAATGAGGTGATCTGTTCTATGGCGAGATCGGTGGCGAATTCCAGCGATGGCCGGGACAGGCGAGCAAAGGTGGTCAGGAATTCGGCGGTGTCCACCACCGGATACTGGGCCGGCAAGAAGACCACCGCTCTGAAATCAGAGAAGGATTGAATGTCGGGGTCCGCAGCCATGTCCTCCAAGAAGGATTGATATACGCGGTCACCGCTTCGGATGTTCACCAACGCGGCAATGAGTTGTTCCTCCACCACATAGTTGAACGGATCGTCGACCGCCGACAGGAAAGCTGCCTCAAAGCCTTCAAGGCCCTCGTCCCACAGGTCGAGGGCGGTCCCCAATAGAGAAGTCAGGTTGCTGGCGGAGTCGGTGTCCTGGTCCAGTGATGCCTCCACCGCGCCCAGAGAGTCTCTGGATTGGGTGATGATCGAAGCCAGATCCGAGCGATCCAGGGTGTCGATCTGTTCGATCAACCTCACGAACGCCCGCGCCGCCCGATCCAATGTGATGGTGTGACTGCGAAGTTCCTCAGCCAGAGTGGTCTCTGTTCGGGTGGTGCTGAGCAGGGCGTTGAACGTCCAACCCAGAGCCAGCACCACCACGAGAGCCACCAGCCACCACTTGCCGCGGGATCGGTTCGGTAGGGTGCGGTAGGAGGTCACTTCTTGGTAGGTTATGGCAATTCGCGAACCATCGCACCTTCGTTCGTCCTGGGAGCCGCCTATGGAAAGCGGCAACATGGAGCCCGGGCGGCAGTGTCCGCAAACGGGACCATGTGGCCAACCGGTGATAGAGTTTGATGGTCGATGGGGACGAAGGTGGCCAAAGACCCAAACGCCGCCGCCCAATCAAGCAGAGAGCGATGACCTTGAAAACACATTTCACGCCAGAACTCTTCCAGTTTCTGCTGGACTTGCGGGCCAACAACAATCGCCAGTGGTTCAATGCCAACAAAGACTGCTACAACAAGCATGTCAAGGAGCCGTTGCTCAGGTTCATTGAGGATTTCGAGCAACCGCTGCATGCCATCAGTGAGCACTTTGTGGCCGACCCGCGGGTTAACGGGGGATCAATGTTCCGCATCTATCGGGATGTGCGGTTCAGCAAGGACAAGAGTCCCTACAAGACTCAGGCTGCCGCCCAGTTCCGGCATGAGGCCGGCAAGACAGCCCATGCTCCGGGTTTCTACCTGCACCTGGCGCCCGGAGAGGTGGGAGCTGGGGTGGGCCTGTGGCGACCCGACATGCCGACCTTGACCAAGATCCGAAACACGATCGTTGATGATCCTGATAGATGGACAGAGGTGTCGAAGGATGCTGGGTTCCGCAGCGTGTTCTCCCTTGTGGGCGAATCGTTGAAGCGCGCTCCTAAGGGCTTCGACCCCGACCATCCCCAAATCGAGGACCTGAGACGCAAGGACCATATCGCTTGGGTCGATTTCGATGAGGAAGAAGCGACTTCACCAGGATTCCTGGAGGAATTCGCTGATGTCTGCCGCCAATCCGTCCCCTACATGGGTTTCCTGACAACCGCGGTCGGCCTTCCCTTCTGAAACTCGGACCGAACCGCAGGATCCAGCACGGCGGGTTCCGCATTTCAAGGGGGTAGTACTCCACATTTGGCACCTCGGCACAAACCCGTCCTAGATGGCGTTCTACTGGAGGCAACTCCGGGCCAAGTCGATTATCACTTCCATGGCCCGGATTGATCGTTTCGTATCTGTCATGTTCGGGTCATCTCTGTGATACTGGGCTTTGTCTTTGATGGTGAGCAGCACTCGGAGGCGGAATTCTGCCTCCTTGCCTATATCGGGAACCGATCTCAATAGCCGCAAAGCATCTCGGTGATCCCAACTCGCGGATCTCTTCCCCAAGACACGACAGCAAATTACATCGGAAGCAGCTATCCCAGCAAGCACAGCGTTGCTGACTGCTGTGGAGCGGCTAGGGCCATGCTTCGAGTAAGGATCTAACGTCGCATGCTCAGCAAAGGAGAACGCCTGCTCTAACCGAGCGGCAGCAAACGCCCTGTCGCACTCCTTCGTCCGCGTCTGCCGCATGCCTGTCAATAGGTCAGCAGATCAATGCCATCCCGAGAAAGGCTCTCCGCTAGATGGGGATACCGTTGGGGCATCCGGCGATAATCAACCTCTGTGTACACCAAGGGAAGGCAATGCCTATCGGTGAGCCTATCAACAAGAGAGGCCGTTTCCATGGACGCTTCCCACTGGTAGTCCGCATCGCCGTCGGCGGGCCACACGAGCAAAAGGTCGACGTCGCTATCTTGGCTGGCCTCCCTACGAGCTAGCGATCCGAACAACAATGCCCTGATCACGCCTTTGGCGTTGGACCTGACAACCTCAGCAACCTTAGAGAACAACGAGTCGTAATCCACCACAACGGGGAGGGTCTGGCTCATATTCCCATCATACCTAACGAGTGCGACGAACGGACGAGGTCGCCGAAATCGGAGGAGGGTTCTCCGGCCTCGCCGCTCAACCATCGGCTCCCTAACCAACCTCGCAGTAGCCAACCGCTACCTCAAAACCCGACCAAAACACGAAATGACCATCCCCGAAACCGAACCATTGACACCCCCCAGCGAGGCGCCCTTCACCCCGACCGAGTCACCCCGGGGGCCACCTTAACAAACCACGCCGCCGGGCGTTGGCGCATCTCGGACCTGAGTAACAGGTTCCGGTCAGATCACCAGTCCCGATGGGCCGCAGCACATTTGCCTCGCGGCATCGGTTCAAGGTCAGCAGATGGCCAAGTCATCCTGACCAACCGGTACTGGTTGTCTTCAGTGTCCCGGGGTGGGATCTTTACGCTTGCCGGTTCGTGGCCGGTTGCGTTGCAGAGCATCCAAGGTTGGGTAGGATAAACCACACCTTTGGCATTGACCACCGACCCCCCTTGTTAGGATCACCTCGGCCCATGGACACCACTAGTCACCACGGCGAGCGCCTTATGGCTACCTTGGAGGGATGCTACGAAGCCAGGCGAGCCTCAGCCCTCTCGGGAGTGCCGGTCTCTACTGTTTACGACTGGGCGCGGAAAGACATCGTTATACCCACGATATCTTCTACAAAGACCATGTTCTGGTCCTATGCGGACCTAATGGCCTTGAGGATCGTTTATTGGCTTCGCCATCCCAAGGAGAAGCTGCCCAACGTTCCGACCAGCTCCATGAATGAGGTCAAACGGGCCCTGGGGGAACTGGAACGCTTGCGCTTGGACATCTGGGATGACGGACAGCCTGCGGACAGCCCTTTGCGAGTGGATCGTTCAGGGACGATCTATATTGTTTCAGAAGACTTCATTCAGGCTTCTGGTGGACAGTTGGCCTTGGAAAGCGCCTTGGATCTGCTTGGCCCCTTCAGCGTAGGGGAAGGCAGGGGGCCGCACTTAATACGCCCGCGGCCCACCTTGCGAATAGTTCCTGGGAAAGTCTCCGGCGAGCCGCACTTATTGGATACTCGCATTACCACCAAGACATTGTACGCGTTGTACAAACGGTTTGGAGATGTAAGAGCAGTGTCCAAGCTTTATCCCGACCAGCCGGAGCAGGCGGTGGCCGAAGGCATCAGCCTTGAAGAGGAACTCAACCTGGCCGCCTGATGCGGGTCCCGCTCGATCACAACTTCCCCGAGCCTGTTCTGAGTTGCCTTGAGGAGTTCATACCTGACGCGCGGCTACTTCCCATCCGCCACATTCACCCAGACCTGCCTCGACTGGGGGACCGTGGACTCCTGATTGCCCTTCACCAGATGGGCTTTAGGGCACTCGTGACCAATGACTACAAGATGCTCAGAAACCCGTTGCCCCTTGCAGCCCTATGCAAGACAAGGCTGACTGTATTCGCCATTGAGGGTTTAGGTGACGATCCGATTCGCGCTGCGGGCGCACTGCTTTTGAATATGCCTCCCTTCGTGAAAGCGATCACAAACGGCCAGGCCGGTGCCTTCTGGTTAAAACCCCGAAATCCCCGATTGACAGACCCTTGGGCGTTGTTCAAGAAAGCAGCCGAGCGCAGACAAGAAGAAGCTTCGTCTCTCTACGAGCAACTCAAGGTCACAGATGAGGACTTGCAATCCCCCATCGTCCGCATTTGATCCCAAACTCAGGCCCGCCACCCTCCCCAACTAGCCCAACCACACCCCACGGGAAAGCCTGAACCGCACTCGCCACATAGGGCTCCAGAAACTCGAACTGCAATTCAAATCGCGGGAGCCTCATCTAAGCACGGGTAACTCCACCGGTGGTTGCTCGCAGCGGCCAGAATTGCTGGCTGCCAAAAAGCAAGCGACAATCATCCGGTGGAGGTGTTCTCAATTATGGCAGCCAGGCTTGTGTTCGAGGAGCGGTGTGCGATAGAAGCGATGATCGAGGTGAAGGTCTCCACGCAGCAGACCGCGGACGCGTTGGACCGTCACCCGTCGACGGTGAGGCGGGAGATCAACCGAGGATGTGGTAGGGATGCCTACCGCGCCGAGGATGCCCAAGCGGAGGCCGAGGTCCGGGGGAGACGTCCCAAGATCCCGAAACTGGTAACCGATCCGCAGCTGGCGGACGCGGTAAGCGAAGGGTTGAAGATGGGATGGTCTCCCCATGCCATCGCAGCCGATCTCCGTAACGAGTGTCTCGACTCGGACCGAAGAGTCTGCGCAGAGACCATCTACCAGGCGTGCTATGAGCCGTGGGGTCGGCGGGGCCTGACTGCCGGGCCTCCCTAACCGAACCACGCCGCCGCCTCTTCTCCGACAGTAACCCCTACTGTCGGTTTCACCGCGCCCGAGAAACCCAATCCTGACAGCGGGGCACCGTCAAAGCGACGCGATCCAGCAAATGCCACGTTCTGAAACGGGGAAGAACCCCCGAAACCACCGAAATACGGGAAAACCAGCGCGTTCAGCGGCTAAGTCCCTAACGCGAGGGGCCATAAGTCGCTAATAGACCTTGGTGGGCGAGGGGGGACTTGAACCCCCACGGGTTTTAAAGCCCACAGGATCCTGAATCCTGCGCGTCTGCCAATTTCGCCACTCGCCCTGGAGGTTTCTTGATTGTACCCAGTCTCGGCCGGGTGTGAAGAAAGATAGTGATCAAGTGAGGTGTTTCACGCCGGCAAATGACATACAATCATGGTGTTATGTACGGCGGAGCTTGGTGAGATAGGCGCTATCCGTGACCGAGTTTCTGCTTACCGCGCTTCGATTCATTTTCCTGGCGCTGATCTACCTCTTCGTCTGGTACCTGGCCCGGGCTCTCGTCGATTACCTGGGCCTGCGCTTGCCGACCGGAGTCTCCCGGCGCAGCTCCAGGCTGGTGTTCGTTCGTTCTGAATCTCAGGCGGGCATGCATTTCGCGGTGGCCGACTCGGTGGTCCTGGGCAAGAGCCCCGACGCCGACGTTCCCATTGATGATCCCTACGCATCGGAATTCCACCTGCGGATCACCCGTCGACGGGGTAAATTGTCGGCCAGTGATCTAGGAAGCGCCAACGGGACCTATCTCAACGGGCGCAAACTGCGTAACCCGGTTGAGTTGGCCCGGGGAGACGCCATCCAAGTCGGAAGGACGGTTCTGGAGGTCAGATGAACTGCACTTGGGCTACGGCCAGCCACATCGGGTTCGGCCCCCAAATCAATCAGGACCGGATGTTCCCGCTCGGCTCGGGCAGTTCCGAAGAGCCGGTGGTGGTCATGGTGGCGGACGGTTTGGGAGGGGAGAAGTTCGGCCAAGTAGCCGCCGACCTGGCGGTCCAAACCGCCCAGGCTGCCGATGGCTCTCCCGCCGACCGGGCGAGAGCAGCAAACCGGGCCATTTTGGACCTGGTGAGAAGGGAGCCTCAATGGTCGGGTACCTACACCACGCTCACTTTGATGGAATTCGGCGATGGGATGGCTCGGATAGCCCACATCGGAGACACCCGCGCCTATCTGTTCCGGGATAACCGCATCACCGTGATGACCAACGACCACACCGCAGCCTGGCAACGGATACGGCAGGGCGTTGATCCCAAGGTGGCGCACAGCATGCCCAAAGCAGCAAGTCTGGTCAGAGTGCTTGGATTTGATGAGTGGCTCGAGGTGGAGAAAACGGACCTGGTCTCACAGGATGGTGATCGGTGGTTGGTCTGTTCTGACGGGCTCTACCGGATGCTGTCGGATCGCCAATTGAAGAGGTTTCTGGGTTCCGGAGATCCCGAGGAGTGTGTGTGGAATCTGGTGGAGTCGGCTTTGGGCAGAGGCGCCTCCGACAATGTCACCGCAGTTGTTATTGACATAGACCTATGAGAAGGATCACCGAGGCGGCCTTACTGGCCGGTTCGGCCGCGGTGGCCGGTTTGGGGGCGGCGCTGGTCGACTTCGGGGTCTCCGGACAAATAGGATGGACACCCGTGGTGTTTGTGGTGGTCTACGGATGCTGCCTGGGGGGTCTGGCATGGGCGGTGCGCCGTTGGGCGCCTGACGCCTCTCCGCTTCTGCTACCGCCCATCGCCCTGCTGGTGGCCCTGGGCCTGGTGGAGATCTATCGCATCGACCCGGCGCAGGGCTCGCTGCACCTGTGGTGGGTGGTGGGTGGTGCGGTCGTGGCCATAGGTGTCCTGCTGATGTTCCGTTGGGGTGTGGGAAGGTTGATGGCGGCCGGCTATCCCCTGGCCATCAGCGGGCTGTCCCTGATCGTCGTCCCTTTCGTGTCCCGTCTGTGGCGCGGTTTGCCGGAAGGGGAGGGGGGCCTGTGGATATCGATGGGCTGGGGAGAGGGCAGGTTGCTGATTCAACCCTTCGGACTCGGTTTGGCCCTCCTGGCGATCGGCCTGGCAGCCCTTCACTCCCGGTGGGCGCTGGATCTGCTGGTGTCGGTCCGGACGGGGACCTGGCTGCCGTGGGGGCGACATCTTCTCGCCATGGCCGTTGTGTGGCTGGTGACCCTTCCTCTGCTATGGGCCACCGGGGATATCACCGCCTGGGTGACGGTGGCTCTGCTCTCTGGATGTATCGCCTATCTGGCGACGGGAGAGCATCGGGTGGTCTGGACCACCTTGGGCCTGGTGGGGGTCGGGGTGCTGACGGGCCTCACTTCTTCTCGGGTGAGGGAGACGGTCGGGGTGTGGTTGGATCCTCTCTCCGGAGATGAGGCGGCCGAGGGGTTGGGAGAGAGCCTGCTGGCCTGGGGCAGCGGCAACCTTTCCGGCTCCGGATTGGGTATGGGCGATCCCGACTTGATCCCCCAGGCGACAAGCGACTGGATACTGGCCTCCTTGGGTGAGGAACTGGGCCTGGCTGGAACCGTGGCGGTGATAGCTCTCCATGCCCTGGTGGTGGCGGTGGGCATGGGGGTGGCCCTGGGGTCTCGGGACCTCTTTCACAAAGTCATGGCTGCTTCTGTCTCGGCCCTGCTGGGACTGATGTTCCTAGCTGGACTCGGGGGTCTGGAGCGTCTGCTTCCTCCCACCAGGATGGGGCTGCCATTTCTGGCCTACGGAGTTTTTTCCATGCTTACAGGGTGGCTGATGATCGGCCTGCTGTTGAGGATCAGTGACCAGGAGCGGGGTCGCCTATGAATCGACCGATACGGCGGGTGGCCGCTTTCCTGCTGGCGGGGATGGCTCTCCTGGTGGTGGGCGCCACCTGGCACCAGGCAGTGGTGGCCGACCGCTACCGGGCCCATCCCGACAACCGTAGGTTGGCACTGTTCGTGGCAGGTAAGGAACGCGGTCTGATCAGCACCGTGTCGGGAACCGTCCTGGCCTACTCGGAGCAGGATCCCGACAGTCCCCGTTTCTACATCCGTAAATACCCGGCGGGAGAGGCCTTCGCATCGGTCGTCGGCACAGCACCCTCCACGGGAGGGTTGGAAGAGGTGTACTCCGAGGAACTTCGGTCCCGACGTGATCTGAGCGTCTCCGACCTCATGGCGGCGTTGTTTGGTGAGGACCTTCGCCCCCGGGGTCTGCAAATCACGCTTGATGCCGATCTTCAGCAAAGGGCCCATGAGATTCTGGCCGGGCGCCGGGGCGCCTTGGCGGCCGTTGACCCGTATACCGGGGAAGTGCTGGCACTGGTCTCCTCGCCGGAGGCGGCGTCGGCGGAGAGAGCCGCGGGTGGCCGCTATCCGCTGGGGTCCGCTTTCAAGATTGTCACCGCCGCGGCCGCCCTGGACACAGAGACTGCCGATGCACAGAGTTCATTCGCAGACGGAGCGTCGTGGCAAATTCCCGAAGGCTCCTTTGCCATCGTCAATCCCGGGAACGTTCCGTGTGGTGATGCCCCCCAAGTCAGCCTGCTCACCTCGTTTGTCCTCTCCTGCAACGTGGTGTTCGCGGAATTGGCCCTGGAGATGGGACCAAGGGTGTTGGAGACTTATGCCACCGCCTTCGGCTTCGGCGCGGAACCTCAGTTCCCCCTCTATTCACCGGTTCCCCTGTTCGGAGGAGAGCAGTCGTCGGACTCTGCATTGGTGGCTTCCGCGGCAACCGGCAGATTGGCCATGTCCTCCCCTCTTCATATGGCGGCGGTCGCTGCCGCGGTGGCCAACGGAGGAGAGATGATCTCTCCGCGCCTGACCGCGGTATGGACCGACGCCGACGGTGAGACTCTGGAAGTCGGGGGCAGTGCCCCCAGGGTGCGGGCAATCTCTGAGGAAACAGCCTCGGAAATGGCCAGGATGATGGAAAGGGTGGTCACCGAAGGAACCGGCATGGCGGCAACCGTGGCCGGGCACCGGGTGGCTGGCAAGACCGGGACCGGGCGAGACGCCCAGGGGCGCAACCACGCCTGGTTCGTGGGGTTCGCACCGGTGGAAGACCCCTCCATAGCCTTGGCAGTGATGATCGAACCGGGAGGCGAGTTCGGTGAATCCGTCACCGGTGGCACGGCCGCCTCGCCGGTCGCCTCCGAAGTGCTCTCCTATTGGTTGCAGCGAAGCCAATCGGATGGGTAAGAAGGGTTTCTAGCGAAGTTGGCCTTCCTATCATCGCCTATGGAGATGGAACTCCCCTTTACCCTGGCTGATCGCTACCGATTGGTAAGTCATTTGGCTAGAGGAGGCATGTCTGACGTTTACCTTGCCGTGGACCTGGCCCTGGGACGACGGGTAGCTGTCAAGCTTCTTCCCAGGTCTCACAGCGAGGATGACTCCTTCGTGAGACGATTTCGCCGGGAAGCGCAATCGGCCGCCAACCTCAACCACCCGAACATTGTGGGCATCTACGACTGGGGAGAGGCAGAGGGCGCCTACTTCATGGTCATGGAACTGGTGGAGGGGGACTGCCTGAGAGATGTGATCAGGGAGGGGATGCCCATGCCGCCCAGGAGAGCCGTGGAGATCGCCCGTCAGGTTGTTCTGGCTCTGGCGATCGCCCACCGCCTGGGGGTCATCCACCGCGATGTGAAGCCGGGGAACATCATGCTTACCCCTGACGGAACTGTCAAAGTGGCCGATTTCGGAATCGCGCGAGCCTGGAACCAAGCCACCGAGTTGACACAAACCGGCTCAGTGATCGGAACCGCCACCTACTTCAGTCCCGAGCAGGCCCAGGGCCAACCGGCTGATCTGCGCTCCGACATCTATTCACTGGGGGTGGTGCTGTATGAGATGCTGGTGGGCCTCCCGCCCTTCCAGGGGGAAACTCCCATGTCCGTTGCCTACCAGCATGTTTCCTCAGAGGTGTCACCTCCCTCATCCCGCAACCCGGAGGTGCCCGCCGAGTTGGACGGCATCGTGTTGCGGGCGCTCAGCAAAGATCCCGAAAGCCGGTACCAGGACACCGAGCCTTTCCTCCAGGACCTGGAGGCATGGCTGAGGGGGGAGACGGTGCCCGCCACCCCCCCGGAACAGCCGCCGGCGTCATCGCAGCCTCTTCCGCAATCTCAGGTGATGGTCAGAAAGCCGGTTCCGGTATCGCGGGTGCCAACCCGGTCCTCCACCAGGGGAAGGCTGCTCTCTCAGAACTACTACTCCCGAATGGAGGAGCGTCGGACCGTGCCCCTTCCCTTCGTGATGGGGGTACTGGTGTTACTGGCGGCTCTCGCCGGTTTGAGTTGGGTGGTCTGGAATCTCCTCCAGGCTCCCGCGCCCCAACCGGGCGCGGTGATGGTCGCCATACCCGATGTGGTGGGCCGGTGGGAGACAGACGCCTTCGCCTCTATCCAGGAATCGGAATTGATAGTGCGTGTGGTCCGTCAGAGCAGCGACGAGATGCCGGAGGGTCGAGTGATCGCCACCAACCCTCCTGCCGGGGTTCGGGTGGAATCCCGGACCGAAGTGGAGGTCGTGGTCTCCAGCGGACTGGAGAGATTCGACATTCCCCTGGTCATCGGCCAGACGCAAGGCACCGCTGAGAACTTGATACTCGCCCAGGGTTTCCTGGTCGGCAAGGTCGAGTTCATCGAAAACAGCGGTCGGCAAGTGGGGACCGTGGTGGATCAGGATCCTCTGCCTGGTCCTCTTCTGCAAGCGGGAACTCCCATCGACCTCAAGGTTGCCACCGGCCCCGGGCTGATGGTTGTACCCGACCTGGTGGGACTGCCGGGCAGTGAGGCTCTCTCCGTTCTGGCGCAGTCAGGGATGAGATGGGTGGAGACCGTGGAGAACTCCGAGACAGCCCCGGCGGGTCAGGTCATTCGGACCGAGCCGGGCGCCGGAGGGGGAATCTCCCCCACCGACCAGGTTGTGGTCGTCATTTCCGCAGGTCCCGAACCTGGTCCCGACGACGGGTTGCTGGCGGTCCCCGACGTGGTGGGGTTACCCAGCAGCGAGGCGCTGGTCATTCTGGCGCAATCCGGATTGCGCTGGGTGGAGGTGACCGAGGTCTCCGAAACGGTTGCCGCCGGAGGGGTGATCCGGACCGCACCTGGGCCGGGTCAGAGCCTTGGGGCCGGAGGCGAGGTGACAGTGGTGATCTCTGAAGGTCTGGGTTTCCTGGTCGTTCCTGATGTGGTGGGGTTGGCCGGCGCCGATGCCTTCGTGGCTCTGTCAGATGCGGGCCTGGGTTGGGTTGAGGCCACCGAGGTTTCAGAGGTGATTGTGGTTGGGGCCGTGATCCGGACCGAACCGGCCGCCGGGAACAGCATCGAGGCCGGCAGTCCGGTGGTGGTGGTGATCTCACAAGCGCCGAGCGCCGACGACACCACTACCACGACCGTGGAGGGGTCCGACGACACTACTACCACCACGACGGGGGCGGAGGGGACCGAAGACACCACTACCACCACGACGGGGGCGGAGGGGACCGAAGACACCACTACCACCACCGGCAGTTGACGCCGGTCCAAACGCCGCGGCTGAGCAAGACTCCCGAAGCGATGTCCGCCCGGGGTGGCGCGCTCTAGTAGCCCTCGTACTCCTCCGGCGGGGCGCCGGCGGCGTAATTTCGGAAGAGCGTGTACTCCTTGGCAAAGGTGGTATATACCTTGCCGGTTGGCCCGGAGCGGTGTTTGGCGATGATCACTTCAGCCCGGTTTTCGATGTCTCGGCGGTCCTTTTTCTTGTCCTTTTCGTAATAATCCTCCCTGAACAGGAACAACACCACGTCGGCGTCCTGCTCTATGGCGCCCGATTCCCGTAGGTCCGAAAGCAGGGGGCGTTTGTCTCCCCTTAGCTCCACGGCTCTGTTCAACTGGGAGATGCCGATCACGGGGACCTCCAACTCCCTGGCCAAGCCCTTCAAGGAACGAGAGACCTCTGCTATCTCCTGTTGGCGGTTCTCGGGGTTCCGCGAAGAGGACCTTCCCGCCGACGGCATCAGCTGCAGATAGTCCACTATCACCAGGTCCAGTCCCTCGTTGTGGCGTAGTCTGCGGCACTTGGCCCGGATCTCGGTCACGGTCGGTTCCGGGGAATCATCCAGGTACAGATTCCAGTCATGGATCCTGCCTCCCGCATCCACCAGGCGGTCCCACAGGTCACGCCGGTTTGCGACTCCCGACCGCAAGGCTGCGGAATTCACCTCACCGACCATGGAGAGCAGGCGCGTCAACACCTCCTCCTTCGACATCTCCAAGGAGAACAGTGCCACAACCTTGCCTTCCTCGGCAATGTTGGAGGCGATGGTCTGGGCGAATGCAGACTTACCCATTGCCGGCCGACCGGCGACCACCACCAGTGTTCCCGGTTTGAGGCCCATGAGCTTGTCATCAAGGTCTTTGAGGCCGGTGGACAAGCCGGGAAGCTTGTCACCGAGTTCCTCTATGTCCTCAAAGACGGCACCCATGAGGTCCTTGACGGGTTGGAGTCCCTCGGCGACCGACTCATCGTTGACATCCAGCATCATCCGCTCGGCCTGATCTATCACCGTCTCGGTGGTCCTGTCCAGATTCATGGCAAGATCGGTGACCCGTTGGCTCACGTCGATCAGGCGTCTTCGCTGGGCATGCTCAGCCACGATGGCGGCGTACCGGTCGGCATGGGAGATGTTCGGGACACTCTGGCTCAAATCCGCCAGCCTCTCATGCCCCCCGATCTTCTCCAGGGAGTCGGTGCGGCGCAGTTCCTCGGCGAGGGTCAGGACATCTATGGCCCGGCTGTCGTCGAAGAGTTTCCGGGCGGCGTCGAACACCAATCCATGGATCGGCTCGTAGAAATCGTCGGCTTCCAGCCGTTCCATCACCTGGTTGGTTGCCGCCCTGCTCAGCAGAATGGCGCCCAGCACCGATTGCTCGGCTTCACGGGAGTGTGGAGGTACCCGCCCCACCCTTCCGCGTGGTGGGGCCTCGTCCAGGTATTCATCTTCGGGATATCTGTCGTATGCCATATGGATGGATTCTCTTCAAGTACCGGTTACAGAGTTCTGTTCGTACAAAAAGTAAACAACCAACATTCCCGCCTTAGCATCGCTTTTCACGGCTTTAGGCAGCAAACCCAGATCTAGCAGGTTGTTTGGGCTTTTCACTATTTAGCCAGGTTTTTTATTGACTTCGAGAGGTTTTTTTCACAGTTCACAACCTAGGGCAGGGGTGTGACACTCTGAGAGTCGCCGGGAGCCGGGGACTGACTACTGGGGATCGTCGGAGGGTGAAGAAGCGGTGCGGGGGTGGTCCAACCGGAAGCGCTGGTTGGTCCCGTGCTTGTTCAGGGCGAATCCCGCCACGAACTCTCCCACCACCGGGCCATGCTTGTACAGGTGCCCGGACCCCCCGGTGACCAGCACCAGGTTCTCGTGGTCGGGGTGGCGATCGATTATGAAGTGCCGGTCTGGGGTGTTAACGATCTGGCACACCTTCTGATCGGTTATCACCGAGTCGGCCAACTCCGGGAAGCGGGTGGCCAGGTAGCGGCGACACCGCGCCACGGTGGAGGGATCGGTGACCCGATCCGAGCGGTCGATGTCCATGGTGGCGTGATGCCAGGCGAAGGCCGCCTTGAATCCGTGACCTTCGACAGCAGGAACGCCGTAGGCAGGGTAGCCATGGTCGATCCATCCTGGCATGTTCCTCCAGTCGTAGCGGGTATCTCCCGCCGACGGTGAGACCAGGATCACATCCTGACGGACAATGGTGAGGAGCCTTCCCAGCGTGCGCGGAAACAACTTGCGCATCCAGGCTCCACAAGCCATCACCACCAAATCAGCCTGAATGGGTTTTCCGTTCAGCGTGGGGCGCTCGCTCTCGTCGGTCTCCACCTCGCCCAATTCGAATTCCCCGCCTTCGGACCGGAACAGCCCCACGGTCGCCACCAACGCCTTCCTGGACATGATGAATCCTGACTCCGGTTCCCAAAGTCCGTAGGCGATGCCCCGGGGGTTGACCACCGGCAACCGGATGGGTAGTTCGTGAGGGGGGACGATGAAGAACGGTATGCCAAGGTTCGAAAAGGTGACCTGGGTGGCGTCCTCCCACTCCGAGTGTCCTTCTGCAGCCAGGACCACCACTCCCGACTCGTAGTACAAACGCCGGCCCAGACGTTGGGACAATTCCATCCAGCGCAGCCTGGCCTCCCTGCTCCACAAGGTGTAGAGTTCATCGGTCCCGTGGGTGGACCGGATCAGTCGATGAGTTCCTGCGGAAGCGGCCCTGGCGTGGCCAGGGTCCCAGGCATCCACCAATTTGACCGAGAGCCCGGCCCGACGCAGGTAAAGGGCGGTCATTGCCCCCGCAATGCCTGCCCCCACTACTACTGCTTCCACATGTCTGCGCAAACTACTTGCCACCATCTAGGTTTCAACCGCTTCCACTAAGATGGTAGACCACCGCTCCTGCTCGGAATCGGGCAGCGCAAGCGTCGGGAAAGAGATCGCAGAGAGAAGACCGAAGAGAGGAGAATTTCGTGGCGAAATCGCTGCCGAGAGGCACTCACACGGTAATAGTGGCTCTGGGGGACTTGAACGGAATCGCCCGGGGCAAACGGATGCACGCCGGGGTCTGGGAGGACTTCAAGCACGGGATAGGCATGTGCAACGCCATTTTTCAGATGGACGTGACCAACGACATCTGGGACACCCCCTATGCGAATTTCGACAATGGCTACCCCGACTTTCACATCGTTCCCATCGTCGAGACCATGAGACCGGTTCCCTGGGAGGAAGGGGTGGTCCTGGTGGTGGGCAGAGCCGAGGAGATGGACGGGAGTCCGGTGGTTTGCGATCCCCGCAACGTGCTGGTGGAGCAACTCGCCGAGGCCGCCGACCAGGGTTACGAGGTGATGACCGGTGTGGAGTTCGAGTTCTACCTGCTCGACTTGGAGACCAAGGAACTGGTGGATTCGGGCATCTCCGTGTACGGACTGGCCCGGGGGGCTATGTTCGAGCATGTGGTGGGGCCCATTAGGAATCTCTGCAGCGACATGGGCATCCAGGTGGAGATGTCCAATCCCGAATACGCCCCCGGGCAGATCGAGATCAATCTTCGCTACCAGGAGGCGTTGGTTTCCGCCGACAACGCCATGCTGTTTCGCAACGCGGTCAAGGAGATCGCCTACAACCATGGATACCTGGCCACCTTCATGGCCAAGCCGTTCTTCACGGAGTCGGGCAACAGTTTCCATATGCACCAGTCGCTGTGGAAGGACGGCAGGAACGTCTTCTCCGACGGAGGCCGGCTGTCGGCCCTGGGACGTTCCTATCTGGGCGGGCTCCAGCAGCACATGGCGGAGACCGCCCTCATTTCCGCGCCTACTCCCAACGCCATGAAGCGTCGGCAGGACTACACCTTCTGCCCCACCAGCAACGCCTGGGGCGGGGACAATCGCACTGTGGGACTGAGGGTTATAGAGGGCACCGAGAGCTCCACCCGCATCGAGCAACGGGACGGGTCCTCCGATGCCAATCCCTACCTGTTGACCGCAGTCCAACTTGCGGCCGGTTTGAAGGGCATCGCTTCAGGGGCAGAGCCCACTGCAAAGGAAGTGAGCGATGGCTACTCGGCAACCCGGCACCAGGGCCTTCCGAGGGACATCCCCACCGCTTTGGAATTGTTCAACAACTCGGAATTCATTGCAGAAGTGATTCCCGAACCGCTCCGGGTCACATTGGCGCAACAAGCCGAACGTGAGCACAATTTCATGGTGGAGTCGGACCCCGAGGGTTGGCAGGACGACGTAACCCAACTTGAGCGCGACCGCTATCTGGAAGCCTTCTGAGATATGCGCCTTTGCAGGGTCAAGGGCAAGGTAACCGGGACCATCAAGGATCCCGGGCTTCAAGGAGTGACCCTGCTGTTGGTGACGCCGGTTGACGACGGGGACGGCCCGGAGACAATAGTCGCCGACGCGGTGGGAGCGGGAGTCGGTGAACTTATCCTGGTCGCCGAGGGATCGGCGGCCCGCCAAGCCGTGGCGCTTCGGGGTCTTCCCACCGATGCGGCGGCGGTGATGATCGTAGATGAGGTGCAGAAAGCCAAGTGAGTAACAGACCGAAACCGGGACCCGCAGTGGCCCCGTCAATAGCCGAACACTAAGGAGAGAAACCTTGGACAAAACAGCTTTAGGCATGCTTGAGACCCGGGGCATGGTCGCTTCGGTGGAAGGCGCTGACGCCATGTTGAAGTCCGCCAATGTCGAGTTGGTGGCGCTGGAAAAGATCGGAGGCGGCTTGGTGTCGGTCTTCGTGCGAGGAGAAGTGGGAGCTGTGAAAGCTGCCACCGACGCGGGTGCAGTCGCTGCCAACAAGGTTGGCGAAGTTATGGCCGTTCACGTTATCGCCCGTCCCGATGCAGGGATCGAGATGCTGCCGCAACTGGGCGGAAGGTCCTGAATCCGCCCCTCGGAACTGAGTGTTGTCTGATTTTGAGGCAGTCGTTGCCGCTCTGAGCACCGCTACATCCGAACATCCGGCGCCCGCCCCCACCTGGGGCGAGATAGCGGTGTTGGGATCGGGAGCCCAAGCGTGGGCATACGCGGCCGGATTCCACGGCGGCGGCGCCCGGGTCCGCTGGTGGGTGTCAAGGGGCGAGGAAGCCGCCCGGATCGGGGCTTCGGGAATCTCGGTGCGCGGTGGGGGTCCGGTGGGCAACTACCGGGTGGATCCGGATGCCGATCACGCCATCCGCCCCATCCCATGGATAGATCAAGCCGTGGCCGGGGCAGACCTGGTGGTGGTGGTGGGGTCCCTCACCCACCAGCGAGCGGTGGGGATGCGTCTGGCTGGCCTGTTGAGCGAAGGGCAGACCGTGGCGATATCACCCGGCCGTACCTTTGGCGCCTTGGAGATGGCTTGGTGGCTCCGGACGGGGGGGTCACACCAAGGAGTGACCCTGATCGAGTTGCAGAGTTGCCCGTTTTCGGTTAGTGCGGTGGGGACCGGCCAGTTGAGATGGTCGGAGTCGGCTCCCGCCGCGGCCCTGGCGGCCTACCCGGCTGACCGGGGTGAACCAGCGCGCCGGTCGCTGGCCGCCTTCTTTCCACCGATGGATCTGTTACCCACCGTCCTTCACACCAGCCTCACCGAGAGTTCCTGGTCGGTGGTTCCCGCCGGCATACTGGACGGTCCCATGACCCGGGAGACTCCCGAGGAACTTCTGCCGGGCGCCGCTCCGCTTCCTCGCCCGCCGGTCCCCTCGCCGGAGATGGAGTCCCTCCTGGAAGCGCTCCGGGAGGAACGGGCCGCGGTGGCCGCTCGCTGGGGAGTGCGCGCCCCCCAGGCGCCGATCGGCGCCACGGCATCTGGGTCCGAAGGGGAGGTGCTTCGCGCAGCGGTGCTGGACGGAACGGCGGGTTCCCTGGTGGCACTGTGCTCGGCTGCCGCGCTTGCTGCGGTCCCGGTGCCGGTCACCGGGTCGGTGGTGACGCTGGTTTCAGCCATGTGTGGGCGTGATCTGCGCTCTGAGGGTCGCCGACTGGAGTCCCTGGGATGGGCGGACGCCGACCTTGACGCGGTGCGGCGGGCGGTAGGAAGGGCAGGAAGGTAGATGGACGCCGACCTACGAAGCATCGCCCAAGCTCGGCAGGCAGTGACCGCTGCCAGTGCGGCCTTCGAGAAATTCCGAGGCGCATCCCAGGAGACCATCGACCGGATCGTGGAGGCGATGGTGGTGGCCATCGAGCCCGAATGCGGCCGATTGGGGGAGATGGCGGCCATCGAGACCCGATACGGCAACGCCCACGACAAGCTTTACAAGAACCTCTTCAACGCGGTGGGGGTATGGGAGTGGTTACGCCAGGTCCGGTGCGTGGGAGTGCTTTGGCACGACGAGACCACCAAGGTGATGGCAGTTGGTGAGCCGATGGGAGTGGTCGCGGCGCTCATCCCGGTGACCAACCCAACCTCCACGGTCATCTTCAAGGTGCTCTCCGCCGTCAAAGCCGGCAATGCCATAGTGTGCGCTCCCCATCCACGCGCGGTGCGGTGCTGCGCGGAGACCGCCCGCATCATGGCCGAGGCGGCCGAGGCGGCCGGGGCGCCCAAGGGTCTGATCAGTTGTCTCACCGAGGTCACCCTGGAGGGAAGCGGTGAGTTGATGCGGCATCGTCGCACTTCGGTTGTGATGGCCACCGGGGGGACCGCCATGGTGAGGGCCGCCTACTCCTCGGGGAAGCCCACCCTGGCGGTGGGACCTGGCAATGTCCCCGTGTATGTGGGTCCCTCCATGGTCAACGAACTGGATGAGGTGGCCGAGCAGATCATCAACTCCAAGTCCTTTGACTACGGCACCGCCTGCGTAGCCGAGCAGGCTATTGTGGCCCACCGGCGCATTGCACCCGCCCTGCGGAACGAGATGCGCCTGGCGGGAGGGTATTTCTGCACCTCCCGGGAGGCGGATCGGTTGGGACGGGTGATATTCGGACAGCGGGGGAGCATCATTCCTTCCACGGTCGGGCAGTCGGCGGTCCGTCTCGCTGAGTTGGCCGGCTTCGACACCCCACCTCGCACGCGGGTACTGATCGCGGCACTGGACGAGGTGGGTCGCCAGCATCCGCTGTCGCACGAGAAGCTCAATCCGGTGCTGGCCTTCTATGAAGCCGCCGATCGGGATGCGGGGTATCGGCGTTGCGAAGAGGTGCTGAATTTCGGGGGCATCGGCCACACCCTGGCGGTGCACACCCACGATCCCGATGAAGTGGCGCTGTTCGGGAAGCTTCCGGCCGGACGGATCCTGGTCAACACCCCCTGCCTTTATGGCGGCATGGGCTACTCGGTGGACCTGGAGCCCAGTTTCATGCTGGGAACCGGCACCTGGTCGGGTTCGATATCCTCCGACAACATCACCGCCTTGCATCTGATCAACATCAAACGGATTGCCTACCAGAACCGCCCTTGGAGGGATCTGTGGGATGAGTTCGGCAGGGTCGGATGAAGGACAACTCGCTGACCATCCGGGCGTTCTTCCAATTGGACGGCCTGCAGCCCAAGTTCGCCGCCTACAACGGCGCCACCGTTCAGGGGTCGATTCCCCTGGCCGGGGATTCGGTGCTGGTGGGAGAGATGGCGCCGGGCAACGAGGTGTTCCGTTTGGTTGACATTGCCCTCAAAGCTGCCAATGTGGAGGCCACCAGCCAGATCGTGGAGAGGGAGTTCGGGTTTTTCATCCTGCGCGCCCGGGTTCCGTCGGAGATCACCGTGGCCAAAGAGGCCATCCTTGCCCATCTGGGCATGTCGATGTATGACCGGCTCAAGCCCCAGATCGAAAGCGTCCAACGCATCAACTCGGTGGAGCCCTACCAGGCGCAGCTTCTCAACAAGTGGCGGCGGGGCAGCATGGTGGTTCCGGGGGAGACATTGGGCATTGTGGAGTGTGCTCCCGCCGGGTATATCGCCATCGGCGCCAACGCCGCCGAGAAAGCGGCGCTGATCAGCATCGTGCAGGTGCGGGCGGTGGGCCGCTACGGGCGGTTGTTCATCAGCGGATCCGAGGAGAATATCTCCACCGCTTTGGATGCCGCAGTGGTCGCGGTGGAGGCAGTGGAAGGCCGGTAGGGCCGAACATGACTGTCATCGGCGAGTCCCAGGTGCGGGAGGAAGTCAAGAAGGGACGCCGCCAGATCGTCTACCTGCAGGGAGACATCATCACCCCGCAGGCCAGGGAGGCAATAGCCACATTCGGGTTGGAACTGGTGCAGGGCCCCCTGCCTGCCCCGGAACCGCGAGTGGTCGATCCGGCCACCGCAGTCCGGCGTGTGCTGTATCGAAGCGCTCCACGCTGGATGGCGCCCGACCCACCGGTGGGCCTGCGACCGCGGCGGCTGAGCCGGCTGGCGGTGGTTGGCGCCGGGAACGTGGGCACCACGGTGGCTCACCTGGCCGCCGCATCGGACATGGCCGCCGAGATCACCCTGGTGGACGTGGTGGCCGGGCTGGCGGCGTCGGTGGCGCTGGATGTGGAGCACAGTTCCGGCGTTACCGGGGCTTCGGTCAAGGTGAGCGGTGGGTCCGAATCGGGCCTGCTGGCCGACGCCGAGGTGGTGGTGATCACTGCCGGGCGTCCCCGCTCGCCGGGGATGGATCGGGCAGGGCTGATCGCCATCAACGGCAGGGTGGTCCGCTCGGTGGCCGAGGAGGTGGCGGCCCACGCCCCGGAAGCGGTGATGGTGGTGGTCACCAACCCGCTGGATGAGATGACCGTCGAGGCGCTGTCGGCATCGGGATTCGGACGCAAGCAGGTGCTGGGGATGGCTGGCACGCTTGATTCCAGCCGCCTGAGATACCTGCTTGCTCGAGAAGCCGGGGTGTCCCCTCGCGACGTCCAAGCAGTCTGCCTGGGTCGCCACGGTCCCCAGATGGTGCCGGTGCTGTCCCGGGCCACCATAAAGGGAAGGCCGGTGGGTCGGGTGCTTTCCTCCGAGCAGATTCAACGGTGTGTGGAGGGCACCATCGGAGGGGGTGGGGCAGTTGTTTCGCTTCGCCGGACCGGATCGGCCTTCCTGGCGCCCGGGCACGCCATCTGCGAGGTGCTGGATGCGCTGCGAGGCCAGAGAGCCGGCATGATCCCGGTGTCGGTGATGTTGGAGGGAGAGTACGGCATGGAAGGGGTGGTGCTGGGTGTTCCCGCCCTGTTTGGTAAGGGCGGCTTGATCGAGGTGGGGGAGATGGGCCTCTCCGAGGAGGAACACCGGGCGCTTCGGGAGGCAGGTGAGGGAGTCCGGGCTTCCTTGGAGGCGGCCCGAGCCTTGTCGGTCTGAGTGACTGCGGGATAGATGAGAAGCGCCGAGGTGGCGGGTGTGGACACTGCCATTGATCATTGGATCGGAGGTCGGAGGGTAGGGTCTCCCCGGACCTTTTCCGATTTGTCCCCCATTGACGAGTCCCATCTGGCTTCGGTGGCACGGGGTGGGGCGGAAGAGGCCTCGGCGGCGGTTTCGGCCGCGGGTGATGCATTCTCGTCTTGGGGACGGACCTCCCGAGAGGAACGCGCTGAGGTTCTATATCGGATAGCCGAGGGGATCGAGGGGCGGATTGATGAGTTGGCCGCGGTGGAGACGAGGGACAACGGTTCGTTGCTCCGGTCCAACCTTCGGGGACTCATGCCCCGATCGGCTTACAATTTCCGGTTTTTTGCCGATTTTCTCTTGGAACTTGGCTACCTCAAGTTCGATACGCGGGGTCATCGCAACCGGGTGTCGCACCAACCGTCGGGGGTGACGGTCCTGATCACGCCTTGGAACGCCCCATTGATGCTGGCCACCTGGAAAGTGGCGCCGGCCCTGGCGGCGGGAAACACTGTGGTGCTGAAGCCGGCGGAATGGTCACCCCTGACCGCTTCGCTTCTGGCCGACATCACCGAAGAAGCGGGCCTGCCTCCAGGAGTCCTCAATGTGGTGCAGGGGTACGGGGAGGAGGCCGGAGCGGCGTTGGTCTCCGATCCTCGGGTGTCCAGGATCAGCTTTACCGGTTCGGTGGAGACTGCCCGGTTGATCGGCGCCGCGGCAGGCGCCAACTTGGTCCCGCTCAGCTTGGAACTGGGAGGCAAGTCGCCGCTGGTGGTCCTGGAGGACGCCGATCTGGAGATGGCGGTGGAGATGGCCGTGGAGCAGTATGACAACGCCGGACAGGTCTGTCTGGCCGCCACCCGACTGTTGGTTCACCAGAGCCTGTTCGACGATTTCTTGGACCGGTTTCTCGCCAAGGCGGGTGACCTGGTGCAGGGCGATCCCCGGTCCGCCGACACCGATCTGGGGCCGCTGATATCCCGAGCCCATCTGGAGCGGGTCGATGGTTTTGTCCGGCGAGCGGTGGCCGACGGGGCCCACCCGGTGCTTGGGGGAGGCCCCAACCGGGAGTTGGGCGGCCTCTACTATCGCCCCACCCTGTTCTTGGGAGCCCCACAGGGTTCGGAAATCCTGACCGAGGAGGTGTTCGGTCCGGTGCTGACCCTGCAGTCGTTCACTTCGGACACCGAGGTGGTGGAACAGGCCAACTCCACGCGGTACGGCCTGGCAGCGGGGTTGGTGACCGGCGATCCAGAACGGGCGCAACGATTGTCCGACCAGATCGTGTCGGGCACCACCTGGGTGAATTGCTTTTACGTGCGTGACCTTCGGGCGCCCTTCGGCGGCAGCCGCCACTCGGGAATCGGGCGGGAGGGAGGCGCCTACAGCTTTGACTTCTATTGTGACTTGAACAACACGGTTCTCGGCCCCGGAGGCTGGAGAGAGGAGACCGATTATGGGTGAGATTGTGGGAGTGGGACTCATTTCCCACGCTCCGACGGTGATGCTTCCCCGGGAAGTGAGATACGAGTTGAACGAGGGCAAGGAGATAAGCCTGGTGCCCGGTTTGAGGAGGCTGCGTTCCGAAGTGCTGGATGCTCTCAACCCGGATACCATCGTGATCCTCGACACCCACTGGCACACCACCGTGGAGCACGTCTTCGCATCGCACGAGCGACGGAGCGGAAAGTATACCTCCGAAGAACTTCCCCGCGGCATCTCCCAGTTGCCCTATGACTACCGGGGGGACCCCGATTTGGCTGAGGCCGCCGCCGAGGAGGTCACCGGGAACGGGGTGAAAGGCACGCCCATCTCCGACCCCTACCTGCCGGTCCACTACGGGACGATCAACCTGGTTCACTATCTGTGCCGCAGTGAGAGGGTGGTGTCGGTGAGCATGGTTCAGACCGGGGAGACCGAAGACTTCCTTCACCTGGGGGAAGCCCTGGGCCGGGCAGTGGCGACCTTGGACCGGCGGGTGGTGGTGCTGGCTTCCGGGGGAATGACTCATCGGTTCTGGCCGCTGCGGCAACTGGTGGATCATGAAGCATCCGACCCCGTCCACATTTTCACCCCAGAGGCTCGGGCGGCCGACGAGGAGCGTTTGGGCTGGATGGCGGCCGGGGATCATGCCCGGATCATCAGGACCATGCCCGATTACCTGCCCCATGAGCCCGAGGCGGGATTCGGCCATTATCTGGCCATGGTCGCCGCGGTCGGTGGTGAAAGATGCACGGCGCCGGGCCGGCAGTTCTCCGACTACGAGAACGCCACCGGCACCGGCCAGGTGCATGTGTGGTTCGACCGTCCCTCCAGAGGTTGGACCGCAACGTAGCTCGCATGCGGCGCCGAGCCGGGATGGCAGGCAGGGTTTGGCAACTCTGATTGAGTCGCACCGCAGGTTCTTGCTAGGAAGGATCCAAGGATGGCGGCAGGGACTTGACGATCCGAGCGGTCTCCACTGAGAGGTAGACGAGACGCCGCAGGTGGCTGATCAGGTTGAACGGTTCCTCGGCCCAGGCATGCCAGCCGTTGGGATCGTCGGTTATGCCCGACGCCTTGTTATGTTTCCAGCGCAGGCTGTCGATGGCCCATTCCAGCGGCGAACGTCCCGACACCGTGTATTCGTGGGCTTCGGGAGGTATGCCGACCAGGCGGCACCGGCCGTTGATGATGAACACGCTGCGGTCAACGGTTTTCCGGACGTCGTCTCTGCCCCATCTCATTTTCTTCCGGGTGATGCGGTAGGCGTTGGGGTCGGCGTCGCCCTCGTCGGGTTGATCGTCCACCAGGCAGGTCAGAGGCCATTCGGGGACGGTCTCGTAGTTGATGTGCAGGCCCATGAGTCGACGGCCCGCCGCTCGGAATGCTTCGAAGTCGGGCGCAAACGGCACCCGCGGCAGGTTGCGCTGCAGGTCGTGGCGGTATCGCTCCCGCCAGTCGGGGGCGTGCATCACCCCGTACAGATACTCCCAGATGTCGTCCTTGGTGATGGAGTTGTCTCCATATTGGTCCCGGAATTGGTCGAGGCACCAGTCGGTGATGTTGTCGCCGTCGCTCTGCTCGGGAGGCAGGTCAACGAGAGTTGGATGAGAGTAGTCGGTCATAGGGGCGAAATGTCACAGGGGCAACAGAACGCTGAGGAGTCTACTTGGCGGAAGAATGGAGGATGAAGCATGCCGAACATCCAGCCTTTGCATTATGGTAACTATGGCGTTACCATATGACGGAGGTCAGGGAATACGTCGATTACTGGGGCCGCAGTCCATTCGGTCGTTGGTTCGACAGTCTCGACGCCAATGCAGCAGGCAGGGTGAGGACGGTCCTTGCCCACCTGGAGGCGGGAAACCTGTCCAACGTGAAAGGTGTTGGGAGCGGTGTGCTGGAGCGCCGCATACAAGTCGGTCCAGGCTACCGGGTCTATTTCGGCAAAGACGGAGGCGCATTGATAATCCTGCTCGGCGGTGGGCCAAAGCGCGTCAGCAAAGGGATATCGAGAACGTCCGTGAGCTTTGGCAGGAATACAAGTGTCGCAAGCAGCAGGAGGAATGAAGCATGCCACTAACCCGTGACTTCAAGGAGACCGTGCAGGCCCGCGCGCGACGCGATCCGGCCTTTCGAGAAGGGTTGCTGAAAGAAGGCATCGAGTGCCTGCTGGCAGGGGATGTCGATGCGGGCAAGATCGTGCTGCGCGACTATATAAATGCCACCATCGGGTTCGAGAAGCTCGGCTCTCTCACGAACAAGCAGCCCAAAAGTCTCATGCGCATGTTCGGACCGCACGGCAATCCCCACGCCCGCAACCTGTTCGAGGTAATCAGTCGTATCCAGCAGCACGAGGGTGTCCAACTCGAGGTGACCGCCGTTCGATAGCGATCGGTCAGGGGTCGGCGAAGTGTCACAGGTACTGCAGAACACTGTAGAGTCTGGTCTGGGCCGGAGAATGGAGAGATATGCCGCATCTTGCTGAGGCGCTCGATCGTCTGCGAGCCGACCACACCGGCAGGTATCAGCGTGGGCGGGCGTTCGAGAAACTTATCCGAAACGCCCTCCTGGTCAATCCGCAGTATCGGGATCGTTTCGAGAATCTGTGGTTGTGGTCGGAGTGGCCCCAGCGGGGCGGCGTCGACATCGGCATCGACTTGGTGGGTGAACTGAAGCAGGGCGGGCTGTGCGCTATTCAATGTAAGTTCTACAAGTCGGGTTCGGTCAGCATCAGCGAGGTGAACAAGTTCCTGTCCAACACGGTGGCAGATGTGTGGAAGGAGCGGATCTTCGTCGCCACCGGCAATTACTCCGCCAATGCTCGCCGCAAGCTGAATGAGGCTTCATCACATGTCATAACCGTCGGCGATCTGGATGCCTGGCCGGTCGGTGATTGGCGTGACCTTATCGAGCGCCCCGACCGGTCTCTCCTTTGGGGTGAGGAACGTCACATTCCCCGTCCGCATCAGGAAGAAGCGCTGGAGGCGATTCGCAAGGGACTGTTCGCCGCAACCGCTTCCAGCCGGGGACGGGTGCTGATGCCGTGTGGGTCGGGGAAGTCGGAGGTGGGATTGTGGGCTGCGGAGCGGAACGTGGGGTTGGGAGGGCGGGTGCTTTACCTGGTGCCGTCCATCGCATTGATGGGCCAGACGATGCGTACCTGGGCCTATCAGCGCGACCCCGAACTCCCACACCGTTACCTAGCGGTCTGTTCGGACACCAGAGCGGGCCGAGACTCCGAGGACGCGGACTTTAGCGAGCTTGCCATTCCGGTCACCACCAACGCCGAGAAGATCGCTTCGGAACTCAAACGGGAAGCCCCGGAGGCGATGACTGTGGTATTCAGCACCTACCAATCGCTTCCCGTGGTTTCCGAGGCGCAGTATCTCGGGGTACCCGAGTTCGATCTGGTGATCTGCGACGAAGCGCATCGCACGACCGGCGTGGAACGATCCAAAGGCGGGGAGGAGAGCCCCTTCCAACTGGTGCACAATCCTGCCCGCCTTGAATCACAACGACGCTTGTTCATGACCGCCACTCAGCGCATCTACACCAGTACCGGGAGGTCCAAGGGCGGTGAGGTGTACTCCATGGACGACCAGTTTCTCTATGGGCCGATCCTCTACCAGCAGAGTTTCCGTGACGCCATCGACGCCGGTCTGTTGTCGGACTACGAGGTGGTGGTCATCGCCTATCGCGACCGTCACTCCATCGACAGTTACGACAAGTACTGGAAGGAGTACCAAGAGAAGGCTGGCGATGTCCCCCGCACGCAGATCCTCAACGCCGAGGACTGGGTGCAGATGGTGGGTGTATGGGATGCTCTGGCCGATCCCACCACGCTGGGAGTGGAAAGGGATCACGCCGCTGGAGTGCTCAACCCGAGTGTCCATTGTCAGCGAGCGATTGCATTCACCAACAGGATCGCCAATTCGAAGCTGGTCGAGAAGCATTGGCGGGCGGTGTGTGACAACTATCAGGATGAGAGACGCCGCGAGTACCGGGGCAAGCAGGTGCTGGCCTTGGACGTGGAGCACATCGACGGGAAGCAGAATGCCTACGAACGAGCCGAACGGGTGCGATGGCTGCGGGGGGCCGACCAGCCTGAGGGGACGGCTCGGGTCTTGACCAACGCCCGCTGCCTCTCCGAGGGGGTGGACATACCCGCTCTGGACGCGGTTATGTTCCTGGCACCTCGCCAGTCGGAAGTGGACATAGTCCAAGCTGTGGGGCGGGTGATGAGACGGGCCGAAGGAAAGCAGCGGGGCTACATCGTGATCCCGGTGCTGGTGCCCGACGGCGAAACGCTTCAGTCCGAAAAGTTCCTGCGAGGCTCGGCCTTCCGACAGGTGTGGAGGGTGTGCCGGGCGCTCCGGGCCCACGACGAACGTTTCGACGCCCAGGTGAACACTCCCGGACTGGCCGAGAATCTGCCGGTGCGAGTGATCGATAAGACCCCGAAGGAGAAACCGGATGATTCCGATGTGGTTCAGCCGACTCTGCTCGACCAACTGCCCCAGATCGCCTCGGTCCTGGTGGAGCAGGTGGGAGATCGCCACTACTGGCCATCATGGGGTAAGAAAGCGGCGGGCGTTTATAAAAGGGTCTTGTCGGAAATTCGAGAGAGGACCCGCCAAGGGGAGGCAGCGGCCGCTTTGGCCACCTTCACCAAACGGATACGGAAAACCGTGATTCCCACATTCACCGAAACCGACGCCACGGAGATGATCGCTCAGCACGCAGTCACTATTCCCGTTTTCAATGCGTTCTTCGCCGATCACAGTTTCGCTGAGCAGAATCCGGTGTCGCGGTTTCTCGACTCGGTGATGACAGAGTTGGAGGAAACCGGCATCGACTTTGAGAATCTGATCGAGCCGCTGCGGCGTTCCTACGACCGGATAGCCAGTGTGTTCGAGGACGTCTCCGAGGACACCGACCCAACCGCCGCCAAACTGCAGGTACTTCAGGACGTGTACGAGGGATTCTTCAAATCGGCGGTTCCCGAGGTGGTGGCGCGTCTCGGCATCGTCTACACCCCCATTCCTCTGGTGGACTTCATGCTCCGAAGCGCCCAGGCGGCCTGCCGGAAGCATTTTGGCTATTCCCTGAGCGATCCGGCCGTGGAGATCCTCGATCCCTTCACCGGTACCGGCACCTTCATCTCGAGATTGCTGACCCTGGCGGACGCTGAGGGGAAACCGCTCATATCAGATCGTGATGCGGCCCGCAAGTACGAACAGGAACTGCATGCCAACGACCTGGTTCTGCTGGCCTACTACATCGCCGCTCTCAAGATCGAACAGGCTGCCGCCTCTCGCGGGGTGTTCGAGGATGGGTATCGTCCGTTCGGAGGCATAGTTCTGCGCGATACGCTGGCGGGAACCATGTCCGGTAGGCTCGATCTGGATCAGAACCCTCTACGGGCGGCCTCGCAGGACGAGCGGGACATCCGTGTGATAATGGCGAATCCTCCCTGGTCAGCGGGCCAGAAATCCGCCGGTGACGACAACCCGAACATCATCCATGAGGACGTCGAACAACGAGTGAGAGGCACCTATGGGAGACGTCACAAGGAGGTCACCGGACGGGCGCCGGGCGGCAACGCGGCGGGCAATATGTATGTGAAGGCCTTCCGGTGGGCCTCGGACCGACTGGGCGATCAGGCCGCCGGGGGGGGGGGTGTTGGCGTTTATCCATCCCAACTCACTCGCTACGGGTACCGCCCTTGCGGGGATGCGGGCCGCGCTGCGCGACGAGTTCACCGACATATATGTGGTCAACCTTCGGGGAGACGCCTACAAGAGCGGCGAGGAGTTTCGCCGGGAGGGCGACAAGTTGTTTGGAGGGGGATCGCGCAACGGTGTGCAGATCACCGTCTTGGTCCGCAATCCCGAAGAGGACCTGACCCTTCCCGCTGCCCTACATTACGCCGCGGTGCCCGAATACTCCAGCCTTGAACACAAGTTCGCCTGGCTTGGCGAACTGGGGGACGTCACCAGTGAGCAGTTCGAAGTTGTACCCGTGAACGACCGGCACGACTGGGTGAATCTGACGGATGGCACCTTTGAGAATCTGATGCCGGTGTGCTCCACGAAGAAGACTCCAGATGCAGCCGTCATCGCACATGCCAGAGGTGTGGGGACAAGTTGTGACGTTTATGTATATTCCTTCTCCCGTCAGGCCTTGGTCGACAAGATCAAGGCGCTTATCGACGAGTACGAGGATGCTCGCTTCTTTGTTGAGGAGGGACTGATCACATCCGATGAAGCCACCAGGAACACAGAACTTGGAGTCATCAAATGGACTGGCACCTTGAAACAATCCCTCAAGGCGAACAAGGAAATTGTGTTCGACGAGTCACGCATCAGGGAGGTGCTCTACCGTCCGTTCACCAAGCTGTGGCTGTACGAGGACGACCGCATCCTGGGCTCGGTGAAGACTGTTTCCAAGATGTTCCCGCGTGGTGACCGCGGTGGTGATGAAGACGAAGGCGTGGCGGTGAGCGGTGGAGCGACCCGCGGCTCGGATGATACGATGCTCGCCTCCGGCACCCTGGCGGATCTCAATCTGCTCTCCGGGGGGGGGGCTCGAGGATCATCGCGCGCCGGAGGCGATCCTGATCTCGGGAACGTCGAACATGACCTTCCAAGCGTTGGCGGCGGTCACCCTGCCGGACCTGGCCGCGATCAAGGGGTCCCGGCAGACCAGGGCGCTGCCGCGGCGTCTCAGGCGATAGACACGGGGGGGGGGTCGGCGATCCTGGTCAGCCTCACCCGCCAACTTCCGTTCGGAATCATCGTCACCGACCGACTCTTCGACCTGTGCGCCACCGGACGGCAGACCCGATGCGCACCCAGACGACGATAGGGGCCTTTCTGGTACCAAGCCAGAACAACCGGGATATCTGCACGGTGCTGGCGACGGCGACGCTGGGGGACCTCAACTGTCTCGGTCCAAACCAGGGTGGAGCACGACATCTGCCCAGACGGCGATCCTGATTTCTAGTCCCTCCAACCGCACCCGCTTCGCCGCTCTGGCCGTGGGGACTCTGCCCGACCTCCACGCGGTCGATCCCGCCGACCGTGCAGTGGTGAGATATCGCTGAAGACGCGGGCATCAAGATCCCGGTCCGGTCAGAACAATGACGGGGGTGGCGAGGCGCCCGGCTAAGGGTTTGCGGTGGCCTCGACCGCCTGGGGCTGGTCTCCGAACGCCCGGGCGCCAGCGGCGCCCGCCGCGGCTCCTGCGGGTACGCCGATGCCCAGGAACCCCTCGATACGGGCCAGTCGTTGCCCGTTCGCCACGACCCCAGCCCGCAGCTCACCGTGGGCTTGGTTGAGGTCGTCGCGTAGTGCTTTGTTGGTTTGGTTGGAGTCGTTGCGTAGGTGGTTGAGGTCGTCGCGTAGTGCTTTGTTGGTTTGGTTGAGGTCGTTGCGTAGGTGGTTGAGGTCGTCCCGTAGTTCTCTGCTGGCTTGGTTGAGGTCGTCTCGTAGTCTTTCGGTGGTCCGCTGCTGGTGCCAGATGATGCCCAGTCCCGCCATGAGTATCGTTATCAGTTGCGCGATTGTGTCTACTCCCACTATCCAAACTCTAATAACAGCTCTGCACTCATGACTCAGTATGACAAGAGCAAAACATCGCGAGGTAGTGGGGTGGTGAGCCAGCGAGGGAAAGGCGCCGTGGGAAAACGGCTTCGCGAAATGCTGAGGGGCGGTCGGTTTCAGGCGTCCGACCAGGGGCTGATCACCTCGACGCCGCATCCGTCGAATCCGCCCGTATCCCGCGTCGCTATCGTCGCTCCCACCGAGTAGGCGATGGCCGCGATCTGGCAGTCGGCATGGCTGTCGAAGGGAAGGATGCGTCCCGCAAAATGTCGTCTCAGCGTTCTTTCGATCCTGCCGAGGACTGTTTCGCGGCGTCTGCTCGGTGGCAGGACGAGAATCCCGTAGCGCAACTCGGCCTCCGCTATCGCGGTGATGTGTAAATCGGAAGGGGCCGCGGCAGTAATCCAGCCTACGACGCCCATGTCGGGGTTGGGACCGCTGAACTCGGAAACGACATTGGTGTCGAGGATGATCATCGGACCGGCGCTTCAGTCAAATGTCGGCGGTTCGCGTGTTGGATCGCGGGGCGGCAACTCCAATTCGACACCCCCTAGGGGCTCGAAACTCCAGCTAATGGAACTCACTAGTCCTTCGCCTGTCAGGGGTTGTTGGTAGAGGGCAGCCTTCAGGATTTCCCTGGCTTCCTGTTCCATGGATCGGTCGTTTTCAGCCGCTCGGATGCGAAGGCGGCGCTTCAGATCTTCATCAAGATTGCGTACTGTGATGCTGGCCATGGGTTCCTAGTTACGCGGTCCTGTCCATCATGCAATGATGGCAATGCAATCAATGCAGACATCGCCCTCGGGGTGAGCTTTCGGCGCCAAGGCAGTCCGCCAAAACCATCATCCGGCGGACTCTTGTCCTTTGTCCGGTATCCGTCCCAGCACCTTATAGAGCCTCCTCTCGGACGCTCGCATTTGGTGGGCCATGTTCAGCTCCCTTACCCGGTTGAACTCGGGAAACCCAGCCTGTTGTTCCTCAGTCCACTCTCGGGCGAAGGAGCCATCTTGGATGTGGGAGATGATGGCTCTCAGCCTCACCCGCTCGGCTTCCTCCTCCTCTGCAGAGAGCCGACTGGTCACTTCCTGGCCGTACTGGCTGGTGCGGGAATGAAGCGTGATCTGGTCCCAGAGGCCGATGTCACGATACGCCTTGGCGGTCTCGATGCCCTCGCCCGAGGCATAGAATTCCAGCATGGCCGCTTCCGGGCTGCAGCCGGCCTCCACCAGGACTTCGCAGTAGCGGCGCACCGCGTAGAGAAAACCCACCTGCTCGGCGAATAGATCCACTGTTGCCTCCTCCAGGAAACTGGATTCGATCACTCCCATCCTGGTCGACCCTATCCCTTCGCAGAGGCCCAGCATTCGCTCGAAGGCCGTCTCGGTGGCAGACTGGTGAACGGCGACCAGACTGGGAAAACCCTCCCCGCTCAGGAAGGTGTCCCTGACGCCGGCTCCGATCATGCGAGGAGCGATCAGAACCACGTCGATGTCGGAGGGAGGCTCGATCAGGTCGAAGGCGATGTTGTAGCCACTGGCGAAGACCAGCATGTTGTCCGAAGCCAGGTTCGGGGCGATGTCCTGCTGGAAGATCTGGGGCATGACCTCGTCGGGGACCAGGAAGAAGATGACGTCGGAACGGGCTACGGCTTTACCAACCGGTAATACCTCGAAGCCGTCCTGGATGGCCGTCTGGTAAGAAGCATCCCGGCGGCTCCCCACAATGACTCCGAGTCCGCTGTCTCGCATGTTGAGGGCCTGAGAGCGACCTTGGTTGCCATATCCAACGATGCAGATGGTCTGACCGGCCAGATACGTCAGGTCGGAGTCTTCCTCAAAGTACATGCGGGCCATCAGTTGCTCCTTCTGCTGGTAGCGGGGATATCGACCATGACCTTAACATTTTGGATGGACGTGGCGGTTGGGGGAAAGACTGTGGCTAAACGAAGTCCCATTACAGCCCCACAAGTGCCCTCAGTGAGGTATCTTTGCCAAAGTAAAGGAAATTGAACAGGGACTAAGAAAGGAGACTGCGATGAGACTGCGACGATTGCTTAGTTTGTTGGCCGTGTTGGCCTTGGTGGCCGCGGCATGCGGGGACGACGAGGAGGCACCGGAAACCACTTCCGCCCCGGCGCCGGAGACAACCGCGGCACCCGCCCCTGAGACGACGGCTGCGCCGGACGCCATGGAGGATGAGGAAGAGGAGCCTGCCATGGAGGAGGAAGAGCCCGCCATGGAGGAAGAGGAAGAAGAGCCTGCCATGGAGGAGGAAGAGCCCGCCATGGAGGAAGAGGAGATGCCGATGGGCGCCACCTACCGCCTGGGTATTTTTTCGGCTCCCACCACCGACAACCCGTGGGCGGCGCTCGACACTGAGGCGGAGATCTGGAACACCTATGTGATCCCCGGCCAGATTTCTCTCTACACGTATCAGGGTCCCACCTACACGGTGGTCCCGGCGCTGGCCTCCGATCCCAGTCCTCCCCAGGTCGAGGCTGACGGAGACGGTTACTCCGTAACTGTGAACCTGCTGTCGGATGTCACCTGGTCGGACGGATCGCCCATAACGGCCCACGACGCGGCGTTCACCTTCAACACCATCAAGAAGTACGACGGTCTGGGCGGCAACTTCACCAGCATCTGGCCTTTGGCCCGGGACGATGATCCCGCTACCGAGGACGACGAGTCCTCCCAGGGTGTGTCGTCTGTTGAGGCTTTGGACGACCATACCGTCAAGATCACCTTCAACTTCGAGCCGGGACTGGCCATCTGGCCGCTGTCGGTGGGTCTGGCTTCCATCTTCCAAGAGGCATTCTGGGGACCGATCGTCGATGAATCCGACGACTTCGAGACTCTCTACGCCGCTTCCGGACTGGGAGCACCCAATGCTTCCGCCTTCGATTCCGCCGAGTGGGAGCCGGGTGCTTTCTGGCGCAACGTGGCAATCGATTCCTACTGGGACTCCGGTAGCCAGTACACCGTTTACAGTTCGGGAGCTGTGGAGTACACCAGAGACGGCGCCACCGAAACCTGGGGAGGTGACCCCGGTGGAGACGTTCTGACCGACTACACCGAAGGCCCGTTCGTCGGCGAAAGTCTCTATTCGATTTACACCGATCAGAACGCCGCAGTGCTGGCGCTAACCGAGGGGGAAGTGGACTTCCTGCTGAACCCGCTCGGTCTGCAGTCCGGTCTGCGAAATGAGATCCTGGCGGCGCCCAATCTCGAGGTGGCGGTCAACGATCAGAACGGCATGAGGTATCTCGCCTACAACACCCGCAAGTTCCCGATGAACGACGCCTCCTTCCGGCGGGCGCTGGCATGCATGATCGACAAGGACTTCGTGGCCAACACGGTGCTGGGTGGCACGGCCTACTCGATCAACTCGCTGGTCCCACCCGGCAACGCCTACTGGTACAACCCCGACATCACCGCGCCGTGCGGCGGCCAGAGCTCACAGGAGAGGGTTGCATCGGCGGTGCAGATCCTCAAGGACGGCGGCTGGACCTGGGACGTGGAGCCGGTCTGGGACGAAGGCAACCGTGACGTGATACCCAAGGGCGAAGGCCTGCGGGGTCCCGGCGGAGAGACCATCGATCCCCTGACCCTGCTCGCTCCCGGACCCGGTTACGACCCGATGAGGGCCACCTATTCGCTCTTCATCGAGGAGTGGGCCAGTGACCTGGGTATACCGCTGGAGGCAGAACCCACCGGGTTCTCGGTGATCGTGGACAAGGTCTTCGTGGGTGATCCGTTGCTCTGGGACATCTACATCCTGGGGTGGGGACTCACTCCGTTCCCGGATCATGTCTTCGACTTCTTCCGCTCTTCGAGAGATTCCGCTCTGGGTGGATTCAACACCCCGGGATACTCCAATCCCGCTTTCGATGAGTTGGCCGATCAGTTCGATCGGGCCAAGACCCTGGCAGAGGCACGTGATCTGATCCATCAGGCCGACGCCATTATTGCTGAGGACCTGCCTTATGTGACGCTGTTCAACACACCGTTGATCGAGGCGTACTCGAACCAGATCACCTTCCCGTACACGACGATCCTTGACGGTTTGCAAGCCGTTGGAGCGTTGACGGGAGTGGTCACCATCGGCTGATCATCAAAAACCTGACCATGGGGCGCCGTCACCTTAATGACGGTGCCCCATGGTCCCAGCAGAAGAAGGGGACCAAGAAGTTGAAGGAATAGGAAAGTGCTCCGATATGTGATTCGGCGGCTTATCCAGATGGTGTTTCTGTTTCTGGCCTTCCTGACTGTTACCTGGTTTCTGCTTTACATCCTGCCCGGCGATGCGGTGGCGCTGAAATACGCGGGAAACCCCAACATCCCACCCGAGGCCAGGGAAGTGGCGCTGCAACGGCTGGGTCTGGACAAGCCGGTGCTCATCCAGTTCCGCGACTACATGGTCAACTTCTTCCAGGGCGACCTGGGAGTCTCCTTCAATCAATATCCCCGGCCGGTCACCGAGATCATCGGCGAGCGTCTGCCTCGCACCCTGGTTCTGTTTCTGGCCGCCCTGGTCACCTACTACTGGGCCGGATTCCTGGCCGGCAAATACCTGGCCTGGCGCCGGGGGAGTCGCGGTGAGATGTTGATTACGGTGTCCGGGGTGGGGCTCTATTCACTGTTCTTACCGTTTTTCGCCCTGATGATGATCTGGTTGTTCAGTGTCCAATTGGACCTGCTGCCCATCTCGAAATTCCTGGATCCGGAGAAGTGGCGAGATGCTCCCTTCATGGCCAATGAGGTGTTCATGCGGCTCTTCTGGGTGACGCTGACCGCGGCCATCGCGATGTTCGCGGCAAGTTTCGCAGCGCTTCGAACCAATAACCGGCGGCTGGAGCGCACCCTGCGGTGGGGAGGGATTGCCCTGGCGGCGTTGTGGTTCCTCTTCTACTGGTTCGGGACCCCGTCGGGCCAGGACATGCGAGTGTATGCCGGAGACATAGGCTATCACATGGTCCTTCCGGTGCTGGTGCTGACCCTCATCAACTTCGGAGGGGTGATGCTCTTGACTCGCAGTTCCATGCTGGAGACACTGCGGGAGGACTACATCCTCACCGCCCGGGCCAAGGGTCTGCCGGAGGGAGTGGTCCGGGATCGCCACGCGGCGCGGACCGCCCTGTTGCCAGTGGTCACCTCCCTGGTCCTGGCGGTGGCCACAGTGATTGATGGGGGAGTCATCACCGAAGCGGTTTTCTCCTGGCCGGGCATGGGTGAGATCCTGATCTCCTCGGTGATCAGTGAGGACATTCCGCTGGCAGTGGGGGCGTTCTCCTTTATAGGAATAATGGCCTTGATCGGGCACTTCGTGGTGGATGTGCTCTATGGGGTCCTCGATCCTCGGATTCGGGTGACCGAGCATGGCTGAGATGATGAACGCCGTGGAGACTCGCACCGAGGATCCCGACATCCCCGATGTTCTTGGTGCGGAGGTGGACTCCTGGTGGAAGATCCGACTGGCGCTGACGCGGCGGTCCTTCCGGGAAAACTGGAAGATCTTTCGCCGTAACAAAGTCGGGTTGTTGGGACTGGTCATCATCGCCTTCTGGGCGATCATGGCTGCAATGCCCACCGTCTTCTTTGCCACCGGATTCTGGAATCCGGCGACTTATGATCCGGTCACCGGCCTGGAACTCGATCCGCCCACCCGCACGATGGTCATGGTGGAGCGCATAACCGACCCCAATACCGAGATAGACCGTCGCGCCGCGCTTCTGGACGGGCGCATCCCGGACACCCTGCAAATCGGCGACACTTTCGACCTTCCCCTGCAACCGGCCCCTCCCGACGCTCGGCATTGGCTGGGGACCGACCCCCTGGGCCGGGATATCATGTCCCAGTTGATGCACGGGGCGCGCGCCTCGTTCTTCCTGGGGATCCTGGCGGCGGTGGTCACGGTGGTGATCGGCACGACGATCGGGTCGATGGCCGCCTATTTCGGAGGGATTGTGGACGCGTCCCTGATGAGATTGGCCGACCTGCTGATAATGATTCCCGGCGTGGCGCTACTGATCGTGATCGGAGGACTGTTCACCTTCCAACTGTGGCACCTGGCGGTGGTTATCGGGATACTGTCGGGGTTTGGCGGCACGGCCATCGTCCTCAAATCCCAGGCCTTGGCGGTCAAGGTCAAACCGTTCATCGACGCCGCCCGGGTGGCCGGGGGCTCCGCCAGTCACATCATCTTCTATCACCTGATTCCCAATGTGATGCCACTCAGCGTTCTCTACATGATGTTCACCGTCACCGGCGCCATCCAATCCGAGGCGGTCCTGTCCTTTCTGGGAATCCTCAACACCGACACTTCTTGGGGCCTGATGATGAATCTGGCCCGGACCCAGGGTTACTTGCTGCAGGTGACCGACTACTGGTGGCTGACAGTCCCCGCCGGCCTGTCAGTGACCCTTCTGTCCGCGGCGTTCTTCCTGGTGGGGAGGGGGATGGACGAGATCGTCAACCCGAGGCTGCGAAGACGATGACCGCCCCCAAGCTCCCCTTGGAAGAATCCGGCGGCCGTGCTCCGCTTCTGGAGGTCGACGGTCTGGTTATGCGCTATGACACCGAGGCCGGTGAGGTCTCCGCAGTGGAGAATGTCAGTTTTGCGCTGGCTCGCGGTGAGGCCATGGGATTGGTGGGAGAGTCGGGTTGCGGAAAGACTTCCGTGGCTCTCTCCCTGCTGCGCCTGGCGCCCGAGAACGCCCGGTACCAATCGGGGTCGGTGCGCTGGGAGGGTGTGAATCTGCTGGATCTCTCCGACCAACAGATGCGGGAATACCGGTGGGCAGAGATCTCCATGGTCTTCCAAGGAGCAATGAACGCTTGGAATCCCGTGTACAGGGTGGGAGCGCAGATCAGGGAGGCGATGGACCAGCACTTCGATCCCCCGCTCGGTTCTTCGGAGACAGAGCAGCGGATCGACCAATTGTTCCAACTGGTGGGGCTTGACCCGGCGGTGCAACGCCGCTATCCCCACGAACTGTCGGGCGGGATGCGGCAACGGGCGGTGATCGCCATGGCGTTGTCGTGCGATCCCAAGTTGATCATCGCCGATGAACCCACTACTGCCTTGGATGTGATCGTTCAGGCACAGATTCTGGAGGAGTTGAAGGAGATCCAGCAGGACCTGGGACTTTCGATTCTGTACATCAGCCATGACATGGCGGTGATCGCCCAGGTCACCGACACTATCGGAGTCATGTATGCCGGCAAGATGGTGGAATTCGGGTCCACCCAGGAAGTCTTCCACCGACCTAGCCATCCCTATTCGTTTCTGCTTCTGTCCTCCATTCCGTCGGTGACCGGTCCCCGGCGCAGGCCCATGTCACTGGAAGGGACGCCACCCAACTTGCTGGCCCCTCCGTCCGGTTGCCGATTCCATCCCCGCTGTCCCTGGGCGACGGAGCAGTGTCGCCAGGAGGAGCCGCCGATGATGCCGATCGGGCCTTCCCAATGGGCGGCGTGCTGGAATGCCGAGCAGGTTCCCCAGATGGGAGAGCCGGCCCCATGAGCCTGGTGAAGGTGGAAGGGCTCCGTAGGTTGTTCCCCGTCTCGCCGGGCCTGTTTCGTCGCAAAACGGGATTCGTGCACGCGGTGGACGATCTCGACTTCGAGATCGGCATCGGGGAGAGCCTCGGGCTGGTGGGGGAGTCGGGGTGCGGCAAGACCACGACCGGCCGCATGCTGGTCGGCTTGGAGACCCCCGATCAAGGAAGCATCGTCCTCGGCCAGGCCGACGGGACCCAGATGGATGTGGTCAATCTCAGGGCTGATCAGCGGGTCAAGTTTCGCCGCCAGGTCCAGATGATCTTCCAAGACCCCTACGAATCCATCAATCCGAGGCGCACCGTCTTCGAGACGGTCGGCGAGCCGCTTCTCATTCATGGGATCGGCGACCTGGGCACTCGGGAGGAACAGATCAGGGAGATGCTGCGCAAGGTAGGACTGGCCCCACCGGAGTCATTCATGTTCCGTTATCCGCACGAACTGTCTGGGGGTCAGCGCCAGCGGGTCGCAATCGCCCGCGCCCTGATCCTGCAGCCCCGCCTGGTGGTGGCTGACGAACCCACCTCGATGCTGGATGTCAGTATCCGCATCTCGATCATGGAGTTGATGTCCCGACTGGCGAAACAGATGGGTGTGTCCTACCTGTACATAACCCATGACCTGGCGGTGGCCCGTTACATGTGTGACCGCATCGCGGTGATGTATCTGGGGAAGGTGGTCGAGATAGGGGAGACCGAGCAACTGCTGGCCAACCCGTTGCATCCCTACACGCAGGCGCTCCTTTCTGCTGTCCCGGTTCCCGACCCGTCGTTACCTCCGCCCCAGGTTCAAATCAAAGGAGGCATCGGCAAGGCTGTCGATCCGGCGCCTGAGTGCCGATTCGTCGACCGCTGTCCGCAGGCGGCTGACGTTTGCCGGAGCACACCCCATCCGCCCCTGGAAGACAAGGGCGGCGGCCGACTGGTTTCCTGTCACTTGGTGGACCGTTCTTCGATTTGACCATGTCCCGGCGTCCATCGACCGGCGTTGACCTTCAGACCTGAATGTGCCGTGCCTCGCCGGTTTGCGACAGGTAGCCAATGGATGGACAGATTGGTAGGATACGAAACCCATGGCGACCAGCGGGAGAGGGAAGAATCTCCGGCACATAGCCATCGTCGGGGGAGGGATTTCAGGACTCGCCGCCGCCTGGGGATTACATCACCATCCCGACCGATTTGACTTCCGGTTGTTCGAGGCCCAAGATCGGATTGGAGGAAATGCGGTCACCGCAGAAATGCTGCAAGAGGACGGAAGTTCGATCCCCTTCGACATTTCGGTCACCGCTTGCATTCCGTTGGTGTATCAACACATTGTTGCGTTGCTGGAGCAGTTCGGCATCGACCTGATCGATACCAGATTCAGCTACAGCGTCAAATACCGGGGCCAAGTCTACGCCCATGATTTCGACTCCGAGATCAGAGAGCAACTCCAATCCGAGATAACGCAGTTTCAAGGAGTCCTGAAACGCCTGCATCGGTTCGGTCGCCTGAGCCGGTCCCGGTCCAAGTTCGTGAATGCGCTCAATCCCTTTAACTACATCAGCATGAGGACGGTTCTGAATCTGGGCGGGTTCTCCGGGGACTTCCGGTACAAGATCCTCAAACCGATGTTCGTCAACTTCCTGATGGCGACCAATGTGTTCGACATGCCTGCGGCTCTGTTTTCGAGATATCTCGAATTCTTTGACATCGAAACCTCCACGCCGATGCAGACCTGGGACCAGGGGACGCAACACATATACGAGCACCTGTCGGCCGGTTTCGAGAACAAGATATACCTCAACCGACCGGTCCGGAAAGTGTACCGGCAGTCTTCCGGCGTGGTAATCGAGGACGAGGCCGGCGAGAAAGAAAGGTTTGATGAGGTCATATTGGCTTGTAATGCCAACCAGACGCTGATGATGCTCGACCACCCCACCATGCTGGAGCGCTACATTCTCTCGTCGATACGGTACGAGAGCGAGTTGCACAACCACACAGTGGTGCATTCGGACCCCTCCGTCCTTCCCGATAACGAGGTGAGTCCCTTGGAAACCAGGAGCAATCACATCGAACAATACGGAGCCAGACCGGACAATTATGAAATCACCTACATCATGCACAATCAGCAACCATGGGCTAACCGCTCTGACAAACCTTGCCTGGTGACATACAACCCGATCAGCCACATCGATGACCGGAAGATCGTGGGGAGGTGGTGGTTCCAACACATCGTCCATGACGTACGCCAGGTGGCATGGCTGGTTTATCTGTTCCGCTTCATTCAGGGCAAGAGGCGTACCTGGCACTGCGGGGCCCACACCTTGATCAACAGCCAGGAAACCTGCTTTGTGAGCGGACTCGCCGCCGCAACCCAGATCGGCGCCGACTATCCCTTCGAAGACCCGGAGGCAAGACGGACCTTCAACCACTATGGGAGCCTTATGCACGGGTTGCGATTCAAGAAGGCAAGGGGTTGAACGCAGCCCGGCCGTCCTGTGGCCCCCGCTACTGATGCCTCACTGTCCCATTCCATTCCGCCCGCAGGGTCGTCTCGCCTAATTTCAGGTCCTCTTTTCGCGGGATATAGGTATGCTTCTTGGACTACGGTGACCGCGTTTGAGCTAAAATAGGTTCGGAGAGGCCGCAGCGATGGTTCTTTCAAAGAGTGAGGTGGTCGCCAATTCGCTTAGCTTGGCGGATGAACTCGTCCTGATGCTCCTCAATGAGGAGAACGGCTATTTTCACCAGGTACCCGGTTGGGACTTGAACTGTGCCGTGATCGGAGCCGTGCTGGCGGAGCTATCCCTCGTGTCTCGCATCGACACCGACATGGAGTCTCTGTTCCTCCTAGACCCGACAAAAACGGGCAATCCTGCCCTGGATCCCATCCTGGAGGAGATTGCAAAGGAGCCGGTACAACGGAATGCTCAATACTGGATCGAGCGGCTCGCTCCCCGTGCGGAATCGATTATTGACTTGACTCTGGATCGCTTGGTTGACCTGAAAATCCTTGAACATCACAACGGTGACTTCTGGACGTTGGCCCGCGCCAAGGGGAACACGGAACACTTCAACGGCTCGATGGGAGGCGGCGGGATCCAGTTTGTCAAGGCCCGCATCAACCAGGCCATTTTCAACAACGAGATTCCTGACCCCAGGGACATCATCATCATCTGTCTCGTGAACACCTGCGATGTATTTCGCTTCATGTTCCAGCTTGATGAGGAAGCAGAGGAGCGCATCGAGTTCATCTGCAACATGGACCTGCTGGGCCGGTCCATTGCGGCGGCGGTCTCGCACAACCTTGCAGGGCCGTTGTTTCGACAGTCCGCCCTGAGGAAGAAGATCCCAGTAGTTCCTCTTCGCAAGATGCTCTTTAGCCCGCACCTGCGAAGCGGCAATATTCCAGCGCTCTTGGCAGATCTCACCAAGAAGTACGGTCCGGTCTTCCAATTGCGGCCTCCATTTGGGGAGCCGAAGCTCTTCCTGGCCGGACCAGAGATAAATCACTGGGTCAACCGCAACGGGCGCATGTACCTGAGGGCCAAGGACTACTTTGCCGACTTCGAGAAGGTCTATGGCGCCAATGGAGTCCTGCCTTCCCTGGATGGCGCAGATCACTTCCGACTCCGCAAGTCCATGGCTCCGGCGTTCTCCCGGAGGAGGCTGTCGGAACAGTTGGGACCACTCTATGACCAGATACGCGACCACATGGCGACTTGGAAGGTCGGGGAGTCCTACGCCGCTACCAGCATGTGCAGGCGACTGGTGAACGCCCAAATCTCGCCGCTCATGATCAGTATTCACTCCCAGGACATCATTGATGATCTGATGACCTACAAGGAACGAGCCCTCAATACCCACATCGTGAGGGCTCTTCCCAAATTCATGCTGAAGACCCCGGGCATGAGACGCCGGGCGAAGGCTGTCGACACGTTGATGGAGCGGGTCCAGAGTGGGCACACCCCCGCCCAGCGCCTTGGAAGGCAGCGGGACCTAGCTGATGACTTTCTGAGCCTGCATGCCAGCGATCCGCAGTTCGTACCCGAATCGAATCTGCGATTTGCTTTCTCGGCGGCGCTGATTGCCAGCGTTTACCTGGGTGATGCGGTTAGCTTCGCGTTGTACGCCATGGCGGCGCACCCGGACCTCCAAGACCAGGTCCAGAGTGAAGCCGATACCCTGTTTGCCGATGGCGATCCTGATGGGCGGGACTTCTCCCCGTCCACAATCGACGTCACTCACCGCATGATGATGGAGTCTCTCCGCATCTACCCGATCGTTCCATTGTCTTTGCGAAACGTCATGAATTCATGTGTGGTGGAGGGATACGAGTTGCCTGTGGGTTCCCGTGTCCACATTGTCCAGACCGCGTCACATTTCATGGAGGACATCTTCCCCGATCCCTTCAAATTCGATATCGACCGATATCTTCCCCCCCGCCTCGAGCACCGCGATCCCGGATATGCGCCGTACGGGTTGGGTACCCACAAGTGTTTGGGATCCCGGTGGATGGAGTTGCAACTGACCATCAATGTGCTCATGGTGGCGCATCATTTCACACTGGAGGTGGCGCCTTCCAATTTCAAGCTCCGCTTCAACCCATTGCCGTCGTTGAAGCCAAGCAAGAAGTTGAAGTTCCACATAGCCGAGCAAAGGCACGAGCTACCCGGCTGAGCCGGCATTCACCCTGGTCACTCCAGCCCAATCCTGGGGTGGCCGAGAGTCCGTCCAAGTGGCCAAACCAACCCCGACACCGGGCTGGTGACCTAAACCTAGATCCACCGGTGGTTGGGGGGTGTGTGGGGGTGAAATGCTGTGAAGTGCCTCTCTGACCTGGGAGAATAGCTGTTATCAAAGACCGCTAGGACCCAGACAGAGGAGGCACTTCTTGTGAAAAGGATACCAAGCGATATTGACCGGTTGAGGGTGGTGTTCGATGAGGGGTCGTTGGTGGCGGATGCGGGGTTGTTGGTGGCGGGTTCGTTGATGAAACGGCTGGGTATGGAACAGCTTTTGGATAAGACCGTGCGACTGGGCAAACGCGAGGGCGGTGCCCGTCCGGGTCGCAAGGTCCTGTCTTTGGTAGCGTCGATGCTGACCGGCGGCACCCATATCGATCATGCTGATCGGCTGCGGTCGGGTTCCACCCGCAGGGTGCTGCCGTTTCGGGTGATGGCCCCTTCCACGTTGGGAACGTTTCTGCGTTCCTTTACCTGGGGTCATGTCTGCCAGTTGAACAAGGCCCTGGGAGCCTTGTTGAAACGGGTGTGGTCCCTACCGGGCGCCGGTCCCGGCGACCAGCCGCTGGTCATCGATGTGGACTCCACCATCTGTGAGGTGTCGGGCAAGAGCAAGGAAGGCGCCGCCTATGGTCACACCCAAGTGTTGGGATACCATCCGCTGGTGGCCGCGAGGGCGGACACCGGGGAGATCGTTCATCATCGCCTGCGCAAAGGCTCCTCGCAGAAGGGAAACACCCGTTTTATGGTCGAGACGGTCAACCGGGTG